>FWPU01000155.1_pt1 | contig 37397 bp, 32 predicted proteins | sample 2228361 | NCBI WGS metagenome assembly FWPU01 (sample SAMEA103939777, study PRJEB20133) | metagenome
GCAATGGCCACGCGGTGATGCCCGAAGGAGTGTCGATCGGCCAAGCCATTCTGAGCCTTATGAGCGCGTATCCGGCTGGAGCAGCGCCAGGACCTCCTGCTTTGCCTGCTCAAGAAGCTCGGGGGTGTCTGCCTCGATATTCACACGCAGGAGCGGCTCCGTATTGGAGGGGCGGACGTTGAACCACCAATCCGGAAAGGAAACCGTGACGCCGTCCAGCCGGTCGATCTCTGCGCCACGTGCCCGGTAGATCGCTTCGATGCGGGCGAGCGCCGCGCTCTTGTCAGCCACCCGCAGGTTGATTTCTCCCGAACGGAACCGCGTGTCGATCGGCGCGAGGATGGCCGACAAGGGTTTGCCTGCCTCGGAGACAAGCTGGAGAACGGTCAGGAGAGCGATCAAGCCCGAGTCGGCGTACCAGTTGTCCCGGAAATAAAAGTGCCCGGAATGCTCGCCGCCAAAGACGGCGTCTTCCTCGCGCATGATCTTCTTGATGAGCGAGTGGCCGACCGGCGTCCGGATCGGTCGCCCTCCGTAGCGCTGAATCACCTCGGGCACCGAGCGCGAGCAGATGAGGTTGTAGCAGATGGCGGCGCCTGGATGGCGCTCCAACATGGCGATAGCCACCATCGCGGTCACCATGTCCCCGCCGACGCGCTGGCCGCGCTCGTCGATCAGGAACATGCGATCGGCATCGCCATCGAAGGCGGCGCCGAGATCGCATTGATGCTCAATCACCGCCTGCTGGAGATCCTTTACATTTTCTGGTTTGCTTGGATCGGCCATGTGGTTGGGGAACGTGCCGTCAAGCTCGAAGTAGAGCGGGACGACTTCGCACGGCAGGCGGGAGAAGACGGGAGGAATAATCTTGCCTGCCATGCCATTGCCAGCATCGATTGCCACCCGCAATGGACGGATCTTCGCTGTATCAATCAACGAGAGGACATGATCGGCATACGCATCAATGATGTCGCGCCGGGTGACCGATCCCCTGCGGTTGCCAAGTGGCGGAGGGAACTCGTTGGCAAGGACGAGATCGCGGATTTGACCGATCCCCTCTTCGAGCGAAAGCGCGCGCGCTTCCTCACGGCAAATTTTGAAGCCGTTGTATTGTGGCGGGTTGTGCGAAGCAGTTACCATCACGCCGGCTGGATAGCCGAACTTGCCCACCGCAAAGTAAAGGGCATCCGTGGAAACTAAGCCGAGATCTGCAACGTCGGCGCCCTGATCGCGCAAGCCGTCAATAAGGGCGCCTGTCAGTGACGGGCCGGAGACGCGCATATCCCGGCCAACAGCGACCTCCTCGGCTCCCAAGTAGGCAACGACGCCACGGCCGATGCGATAGGCGATGTCGGGTGTCAGTTCATCGGGAACGACGCCGCGAATATCGTAGGCTTTGAACAGGGATGCTATCTGTTCTCGAACCGATGTGTCGGTCATCGTTCACGTCCTCCCTCGCTCGACCGGCGCATGTCACCAAGATGGTGACACGTGGGCCATTTCACGGCAAGGTCCGCTGCCGGATTTCGATCCTGCACGCTCGCGGTGGTTGCCGCAGTGGCAGACCTGATACTCCGGCAGGGGCGGCCGGGCCTGTGCTACGATCCCCTGAGAGGCACGTGTGCACGCTGCGATGGTGGCGCACGGGCCAAGCCAGGGGACGTAGGCGGGGAGAGGAGTGGCGCGGTTGAACCAGTGAAAGTGGAGCATCATGCAGACACCGTCTCTGACGCCTGCCAATCTCCTCAGTCTCATCCGCTTGCTCCTTGTGCCGGCGATCTGGCTGCTGGCGGCTGCTGGTGAAGCCCGCGCGGTCGGCCTCGGCTTAATTATCAGTGGCTTAACCGATGTGCTGGATGGGCAGCTTGCACGCCGCCTTGGCCAGGTTTCGGCTTTGGGCAGCCGGCTGGATGCCATCGCGGACGCCGCGGTCAACGCCTCGGCGCTGGGGTGGCTCTACCTGCTGCGTCCAGAGGTTGTGCGGGATCACCTGGTGGTGATTGTGCCGCTGCTCGCGCTCGGCGCGGCGGCGATCGTGGTCGGCTGGATCAGGTTTGGTCGGATCGCCGATCTCCATCTGCCATCGGGGCGGGCCATGGCCGTGGCTGGCTACCTATTCCTCGTCAATCTTTTTCTCTTTGATGTCTATTCTCGGGTGTTGTTCTTCTTGATGATGCTGCTGGCGTGGATCGTCGCCTCTGAGGCGCTCTACGTATTTTGCACCCGGCGGAACCTTGACGAGCGCGTGTCCTCGCCGTTGCTGAGCTCCCTGAGTGGGCTCCTTGGTGGGCGGCGCCGGGCGCGGTCGTCATATTAGGCGTAAGGCAAAAGCTGGCAGCGGCCGTGCCCTGGTAGTCCGGCGTCGTTGAATATTGAGGAGGTTCGTGCCATCGTGGAATCTGGTTCTGACACATCGGGGCTGCCGCAGCGTAGCGAGTACCCTCTTCCTCCCGGTGCCCCAGTTGATCTTCATCTGCACACCATTGCCAGCGACGGTTTCTGGACGGCGGAGACGCTGATCGAGCATCTCGCTGAGCGTGGCTTCCGCGTCGCGGCCGTCTGCGACCACGATACGCAGCGCTCAGTGATGGATGCCATGCGCCTTGGCGCCGCTCGGGGCATCCAGATCGTGCCGGGTGTCGAGGTGACGACACGCTGGGCCGGCCGGCAATGGCATGTGCTGGTGTATGGGATCCGACCGGATCGAACTGACCCGGCAGCGGCCGCGTTCCGCGCGGCGCTCACGGAGATTGACGCTGCGCTGCAGACAGCCGCGGTCGATGCGTGGAAGCGTATCGAGGCATCAGGCCGACCGTTGCCGTCGCTAGAGGAAACGATGGCTGGCCGGCCGCTCTGGCCGTTCCACGTGCTGTCCGCGGCAATCAAGGAAGGGCATGTGCCGAATCTCAAGGAAGCGGCGGAACTCGTTGTCCAGTTGGGCGGGACGTTTACCGCGGATCTTCCGCTGGAGCGCGTGGTCAGCGCGGCGCATGAGGCGGGCGGCATTTGCATCGTCGCTCATCCTGGCCGGAGCGACTCGGTAGGCGTCATGACCGAAGCGGATTTGGACGCCATGCTGGCGGAGATTCCCATTGATGGCTTGGAGGCGCATTACCGTTCGTATACGGACGAGCAGACTGCGCTCTACCGCCGTTTAGCCGACGAGCGCGGCTTGCTGATCTCCTGCGGTTCCGATTCCCATGCGCCGAAGCACCCGGTCGATCCCCGGCCATGGCGGGCCAGTTGGTGCCGGGATCTGCTGCTGCGTCTGGCGATTCCGGTGGCTGCGCTGCCGGAGGGGCAGCCGGTTTGGCAACCGGGTATGGATGCACAGGCGTCGCCGGTTCCTGCTGCGGAACAGCCGGAATCACCTGGCGAGCAGGTGATGGCGGCGGAAGCTGAGCTTGCCCGCGCCGATGCCCAATCCTAGAACGTCGGCAGCCGCTATCGCACGTGGGGAGTGCTGGCATGAGCCTGACCATTGAATCGTTTGTCGGAGGCCCGATCGAGACGAACGCCTATCTCGTGCGAGATGATGCCTCGGGCGAGGCGCTTGTGGTTGATGCGCCGATGGATGTCGCGGACCGGATCATCGCTGCGGCACAGACGGCAGGAGCGCGGATCCAATTGATCGTCATCACCCATCCGCATTGGGATCACATCGGCGATGCGGCGGTCTTGAAGGAGCGCACCGGCGCACCGCTGGCAGCGCACCCGCTTGCACGGGAGCGACTCGCCCAGCCGGGTAGTGCCATAATGGATTTGCCCATCACGATCCGGCCCGTGACTCCAGACCAGTTGCTGGACGAGGGGGACCACGTCCGGCTTGGCGAGCATGTATTCAGCGTCTTGCATCTGCCAGGGCATGAGCCATCGCATATCGCCCTGTATTCCGCAGCAGATCGTGCGCTGTTCGGGGGTGATGTGCTGTTCCCGAATGGGCACGGGCGGGTGGATATCCCAGGGGCGGATCCGATCGCTATGCGGCGGAGCATCGCGAGGCTGGCGACCCTTCCACCGGATGTCGTTGTGTATCCTGGCCATGGACGGACCACCACGATTGGTGATGAGGGGTGGATGCGCGGGCTCGCGGCAGCAACCTAGGTAGTGCGTGCTGAGCCGCGCTCGCACCGGGCAATTATCACCATGGAGGGCGTGGTCCAGGAGGGCAGGCGATGATCCCGTTCGCTCAAGCGGTTGATACATTCCTGACGCGACTCTGGGCTGAAGCCCGTGCGCAACTCGAGGGCCTTCCGAACGAGGACCTGAACGAGTGGAAGCCGCAGCAGGTTGCGGGGGAAATCAACACGTTCTACGCGCTTGCCACGCACCTGATTGGGGCAGGAGAGTACTGGGTTTTGCACGCCGCAGCGGGCTGGCCGATTCACCGGGACCGGCAGGCGGAGTTCCGAGCGCATGGCGATCTCGCGAGTTTGCAGGCGCGAGCCGAGCGATGGCTCGCGAATGCGCGTGAGGCGCTCGCGTCACTGACCGAGGACGATCTTCAGCGTGTCTTTGAGCGCCGTGCAGATCCAGCGCAGGGACTGAGCGCCATTCGCTGGACGGTTGCCGAGTGCCTTGTCCACGCGGTGGAGCACACGGCGCTTCATGTCGGTCATCTCCAAATTCAGCGCCAGCTCTGGAATGCCGAGCAGGGCAGGGGGCGGAGCGCGCCATCAGCGTAGCCTGAAGGGGTCACTGCGTGTTCTGGTTGCGCAGGGCGAAACCCTTCGCCGCGCACTCCCGCAAGGCTGCGACCACGACAAGGAGCGGCTCCGGCAGCGTCTGGCTAGCAGGGGCTAGCTCGCTTCATTGCCAATACCGGCCCGTTACCTTGCGCTATTCCTGTTCAGTTGTCGCCCTGGTCTGCTCCGTAGGCGCTCTGGGCTGCCTCGGCAGCTAGGCGCTCCTCCCGGCTCCGGGCGATCACATAGAGCACCACGGTCAGGAGCAGCAATGGCAGCGTCACGAGGCAGGTGACGAGCGCGAGGAAGCCCGTATCCGCGATATCCTCCCGGTTCATCAGATAGAACGAGAGGGTGGCGACCACAATGAGCAGGACAAGCGCAGCGAGCGCGGCGGTCGAAGACACGCAACCCAGCGCCCGCGTGTTGACATCCGGTGCGCCAATAGGTGGGCTTGGTGAGGATTCCTGGCCGGCGAGAAGTTCCACATCGTGCAGGCGGATATAGCCGAGCCGACCGGTTGCCAGCTTCACCCGCACAAAATCCAGTGGCGCATCAGGGTCTTCGACGATGTCAAGCTCGCTGCCAGCCGGCACGATCTCGATGATGCGGGAGGCTGGGTCTGGCCGCTCATAAACGCGCAGCCCCTCACTGGCATGGAAGGCATCGACGAGCGTGGCGCCGCAGGCCGCGCAGAAGTGATTGGTTGCCGGGTTTAGCGCGCCGCACTGTCCGCAGTAAATCAGCGGCGGCCGGCTCGATGCTTCCTCGAGCGAGTCTTCTTTCCCCGATGTGCCGGTCGACCCTTGCAGCCGCTCTAGCTTGGGTGACCGTTGCGGCGGCTTCCCGGCCGGATCTTCTTCTGGCACGCGCCACTTGTCACGTTCCGTTCGCACTCGTCGGTGTCCCTCGCGTTCGTCACACTGAGTCAGGGTCAAGGTAGTCCACCCGCGCCGGGCAGAGGTCGCGCTTATATCACATACCACAGGGGCAGAGCGGCCATCGGCGGGCACGAGCCCAGCCCCCGGGCGGCCTGGCATGACTGCCAGATAGGAACAGTGCCTCGGGGCGACTGGCTGCAAGCACCGATCCGGGGCGGCAGGCCGGTAGCACTGGGATAGCGGTCGGTGCTACCCTCCAATCATGAGCAGAGCGGGTACTGGGGATGCGGCGATTCGCACAACGGGATTGACCAAGCGGTATGGGGCGGTGCCTGCTTTAGAGCAGCTCAGCCTTGCCGTGCCGCGCGGCATCATCTATGGATTCCTGGGGCCGAACGGCGCCGGCAAGACGACGACAATCCGGCTCCTGATGGGGTTTATCAAGCCGACGGCTGGATCAGCTTTCATTTTTGGGCACGATACCTGGCGGGATGGCGTCGCTGCACGGCGAGACGTCGGCTATCTGGTCCCACCAGACGCGCTGTATCCAGAAATGAGCGGGGAGGCCCAACTCGATTTCGCTGCCCGCCTCTCTGGGCGAGAGCCGGTGTTGCGGCGGTGGCTGCTTGAGGCGCTTGACCTGCGCGACGAGGTGCTGAAACGCCGCCTCGGCTCATACTCCCGGGGCATGCGACAAAAGCTGGCGCTCATCGCGGCCTTGCAGCACGATCCCGCTCTCCTCATCCTCGACGAGCCGACCGAGGGACTCGACCCACTCATCCAGCGGGCGTTCGAGGAGGTCATCCGGACGCTCCGCGCACGCGGACGGACGATCTTCATGTCGTCCCACAACCTGGCCGAGGTTGAGCGTACGTGTGAGCGCGTTGCTGTGGTCCGCGGTGGCCGCCTGGTGGTAGAGGGAACGGTCGACGGACTGCAGCGGCTTCACCGGCGCCGGGCCGAGGTGACGTTTCGTGATGGGATTCCTGAGGGGCTGGCGCGCGTGCCTGGGGTGACCATCATTGAGGGCCAGGGACGTCAGGCGCGCCTCATTCTCGAAGGGGATGTGAATCCACTGCTGGTGTTTCTTGCCCAGCATCCCGTCGAGGACTTTGTCCTGAAGCCGCCTGATTTGGATGACATCTTTATGAGCTTTTATGCTGCAGGCGAGCCAGGTGCGAATGGCTTCGGCGTTGACCAGGGGCAACATCACGACGCCGAGGCGTTGGCGCTGTCTGGAACCCCATATGGGCAGGAGTGAACGGTGCGCCAGGTAGCGATTGCGTGGCTGTGGTTGCTCCGCCGGTCGAAAACGGGACTGATTTCGCTACTCGGTGGAATCACCGTCTTTGAGCTCATCCAGCCGGTGGCGATCGCCTCGTTCGGCGAGCTGTCACGGATGGAAGCCTTGATTCGATTTGTGCCGCCAGCCTTCTTTGCGCTGATGAACGTCACGCCGGATTTTCTCAAGGCAGCGGGACTGGCCGGGTACCTGTCGCTTGGCTTTACGCATCCGATCTACCATATTCTCGCTGCCGCGACGACCATTTGGTTTGCCTGCCGCAGCCTGGCCGGGGAGATCGAGCGGGGCTCGATCCAGCTCGCGCTGGCGCGCCCAATCTCACGGCAGCGCGTCTATGTTTCGCGTGTCATTGGTCTGGCCGTCGTGACCTGCGGCGTTGCGGTGGTGGGGCCGGTTGGCATGATCGCTGGTGTCGCGCTGGCAGATCCGGATGGCTCGATTGCCCTCGGTCATTTTGTGCCGATGGCGGGCATGGCTGCCTTGCTTGTCTGGTCCATCGGCGGAATGGCACTTGGCGGCTCAGCGGCGGCCGACCGTATGGGCCAGGCGGTTGGCTGGGCGATCGCTGTGCTCGTCGTCTCCTATGTCATTGACTACTTTGCCGCGTTGTGGTCCGTCCTTCGACCGCTGGAGCCGTTTAGCATTTATCACTATTACGATCCGCCATCAGCGCTGGCGCGTGGCGAGATTGCGCCCCTCAACGCGCTGGTTCTGAGCGCTGTCGGCCTGGCGGGTGTGATATTCGGATTCGCGGTGTTCACACGACGCGATTTGCCGACCTAAGTGGAGAACCACGGCTATGAAGACGATTATCGAGGAATCCGGATTCCGTGTCCCGATTAAGTTGTGGCTGCCTCTTGATGAGATCGAGCCAGATGCCTTGCAACAGCTCCGGAACGCTGCGCGTCATCCGGATGCCGGAGCACATGTGGCGGTCATGCCTGATTGCCATGTTGGCTTCGGCGTGACGATCGGTTGCGTCTTCCCCACCGTCAACGCCGTGCTGCCCACTGCTGTGGGTGTGGACATTGCCTGTGGCATGTGTGCGGTGCCGACTGGGAGAACGTATCACCCAAAGCGCATGGATGCGCGGTACTGGCATAAATGGACAAGCGCCGTGCAAGATGCGGTGCCGACCGGTTTTGCCTCTCATGCGAAGCCACAGAAATGGGACGGTCTGGCGACAGAACTGCGGGCACGTCCGCTCCAGCCACTCATGCGGGAGAAGGCTGCCGTGCAGCTTGGCACACTTGGCGGGGGGAATCATTTCCTTGAGGCGCAGGTCGATGAAACTGGGCAGATCTGGTTGATGGTCCACTCCGGTAGCCGCCATACGGGCTTGCGGATCGCGGAATACTACACGCAACTGGCCAAGGAGCTGACGCGCAAGCGAGGGTTGGAGGTGCCGCCGGAGTTGTGGGCGCTGCCGCTCGATGATCAGGTCGCCCACGATTACTTGCACGACATGGAGTGGGCGACGCAATTCGCGCTTGAGAGCCGGTACCGGATGCTGGAAGCGATGCTGAAGGCGATGGGCATAGATCCCGAGGAGATCGGTGGCCGGGCGGCCTTTATCAACATCCACCACAACTTCGCCCGGATCGAAGAGCATGGCGGGCAGATGCTCGTCGTGCACCGCAAGGGTGCGACCTCGGCGCGGGAGGGTGAGATCGGCATCATTCCCGGTAGCATGGGGGCGCCGAGCTACATTGTGCGCGGGCGAGGGAATCCGGAGAGTTTCCAATCGTGCTCGCACGGCGCTGGTCGAAAGATGGGGCGGCGGCAGGCGATGCGCTCCCTCGATGAGCGGGCGCTGAAAGAGGCGCTGGCGGGCACCTTTACGACGCCCTCGCGCGGATTTCTCGATGAGGCTCCCCAAGTGTACAAAGATGTGACGGTTGTCCTCGCGAGGCAGCGCGATCTCGTCGACATTGTGCACACCCTGCGCCCGCTCGTCACTATCAAAGGGGACAGCCGGGCGAAGGAGGACTGACGCCGCACCGGGCTGTCACGTCGTCAGGATAAAGGTGATGAGGCCGAGGATGATGATGAGCAGCGTGGAGCCAACGACCGCGTAAAGCTGGCGACGGTCCGCCTGATCCATGCTGGTGCGGGGCGGGGCAACAGGCCGGTCATCTACCTGGCCGAGGATACGAGCCGCCAGCGTTGACCATCGTTTCAGCACAGGATGTTCCTCTTTCTTTGCAGTCTCACCATGAGCGCCGTGGTGTGCCTACAGCGCTTGCCATAATCATCGCACAAGGCCTGGATCTGATGCCGCTCGCCGCGTTGCTGCCTATGCGCAATGAGCGAGGCGTGGCAGAACACCTGGCGTTCTCCTTGGGCACTGTCTTAGGCGCCGTCGCGTGGCACGGGAGTCGCGGTGCCGGATGCCGGTCCGCCGGTGCCGTCGCCCGTCGCCGGCGCAAGCTTCCACGGTTGCGCTGGGATCTCAGCAGCGGTCTTGAATGGTCCCTTGGCGAGAACGGACCACAAGTCGCGGTTGTCAATCTGGCTGAAGGAGTAGACGGCGAAGCCGATCGCTCCAAGCTCGCGCCCTAACGCGATCTGGCGGACGATTTCCTCCCCACCGTTCCGCGCGTTGACACCGAGGTAAACATGGCGACCGAGCGTGCCGAGGTACGCTGAAAGGTGATCTTCGGCGAGGCAGGCCCAATCGGCCCGGCCACAGTGTTGGTTGGTGATCGGATCGTAGGTCATGGGCACCGCCACATCAAGGTATCCCCCCTTGGCCCACGCTCGCGGGTCTTGGAAGTACCAGCTATAACCTTGAGAGGAATTCCACTCCCACCGGTCCCGATAGATCGGCCAGACCGAGGCGGAAAGGGTGAGAGTCGGGTCCACGGCAGTGATCGCCTCGTAGGTTGCGCGAACGGTCGCGTTGACCAGCGAACGACGAAACCGATCCCAGGCCTCTGGCTCCTCCTCGGGATCGCGGCCAAATCGTCGCAGACTCTCCGGGTCATACGAGTAATCCCGGCCGGGATAGCGGATGCGGTCGAGATGCACGCCGCGGACTGGATAGTGGCGCACCACGTCGCGGGCTGCGTTCGCAAGAGCCTGGCGGACACCACGGTGCGCCGGCGAGAGATAGACATACTCTTCCTGGTTCGGGCAGGGCATGGGCTGGCCGTTTGCAGCCACCATCGCCCAGTCGGGATGCTCAAGAAGGATATGCCGGGGATACTCGCCCTCCGGTTGGGTCAACCGGTTGCAGCTCTCCTCGCTTCCAGAACTCCAACCGGAGAGTGCGTTGAGCCAGGCGTGAATTTCGATTCCGTGACGCGCGCCTTCCTTCGTGGCCACCGCAAGCGGATCGTATGGCGGCTCGCCGCCCAACCGGCCACACAGGCCGACCGCGCAGGGCTCAAGCTCCGAGCGGTACAGGGCGTCAGCCGCGCCGCGCACCTGAAAATAGACGATGTTGAAGTTCGTCTCGGCTGCGCGGCGGATGATCCGGGCAATATCCTCCGGCGAGGAATATTCAAAACGGTTGACCCAGAGTGCCCGCGCTTCGACGGCGTGCGCTGCCCCGAGCGCGGCCCGGCTCGTGGCCGCTATGGCCGCTCCGGGGAGAATCCGGGCGAGCAGGGTGCGCCGGGAGGCAAGCCTGTAACAGAGACGGTCGATCGCGCTCATGGTGCCATGGTTTGCCATGATTCATCTCCCGAGTGAGCGCGGGGGCGTGCTGCGGGTGACTCAGACACAGTCTAGCATCCGCTGGTGAACAGCAGAGGTTTGGATGGTGACCGGCTAGGAAGGTCGTTGTGGTCTCGTACAATGGCACAGTCGGAGACGAGCACATGCTTCCGGCAGGATGGACGGTCGAGTCGGTGACAGAGGGAGCAAAGGAGCCGTTAGTGGGACAGGTGGCAGCCCCAGTGCAGGGGATCGATGAAGCGGCTGCGATGGCGCGGCCAATGACAGGTGGGCAGGCCGCGGTGGCGATGCTCAAACGCCACGGCGTGAACACGATCTTTGGGTTGCCGGGTGTGCAGCTCGATGGCATCTTCGATGCCCTTTACGAGGAGCGCGAGGCGATTCGGGTGATCCACACGCGGCACGAACAGGCCACTGCCTACATGGCGGACGGCTACGCGCGTGTGACCGGCCGGGAAGGGGTCTGCCTGGTCGTTCCTGGTCCCGGCCTGCTCAACGCTGCTGCCGGCCTGGCGACGGCCTTTGCGTGCAACTCGCCGGTCCTCTGTCTCACCGGCCAGATCCGCTCCGATTTGATCGAGGTTGGCCGGGGTTTGCTGCATGAAATTCCCAACCAGCTTGGCCTGGCTCGCTCGGTGACCAAGCACGCGGCGCGCGCGATGACGCCACAGGAAATCCCAGTGACGATCCAGGAGGCCTTCCGGCAGTTGCGCACGGGGCGGTCGCGCCCGGTGGAGATCGAGATTCCGCCGGATATCTTGCTGGCTCGTGGCGATGTGGCGCTGCTACCTCCAGTTGGACCGCGCGAGCGGTCGGCCGGAGACCCCGATCTCATTGAGCGTGCCGCAAAGCTCCTCGGAGAGGCCAAGAGCCCGCTGATCTACGCCGGAGGGGGCGTGGTGCGAGCCGGCGCCTCGGAGGAGTTGGTGCAGGTAGCCGAAATGCTGCAAGCGCCCGTGATCGTGTCAAATAACGGTAAGGGAGCCATTACTGATCGCCATTATCTCGCCCATGGTCAGGTAGCTGAGCGGGAGCTGCGCCCGAAGGCCGATGTCATCCTGGCGGTAGGAACGCGCTTTGTGGACATTACGGGAGAGCCGCGTCCCGTTGCCGCTGGTCAGACCCTGATCCGCCTGGATATCGACCCTGAGGAAATACACCGCAATCAGCCCGCGTCGCTGGGGATCGAGGCCGATGCCAAGGCTGGCCTTGCCGCGCTGGCTGACCAGATCGGCCGGTACAACCGCGCGCGGCCTTCGCGCGAAGACGAGCTCACCTCGTTGAAGCAAGCGGTTGCCGAGCGTGTCAACGCCATTCAGCCGCAGGCCGCCTTCGGGCTGGCGATCCGCGCAGAGTTGCCCGATGATGGAATTTTGGTGAGTGAAATGACTCAGGTCGGCTATTGGAGCAACTTTGGTTATCCGACCTATCTCCCGAATACCTTCCTGACCCCAGGCTATCAAGGGACGCTCGGCTTCGGCTTGACCACGGCTATGGGCGCGAAGGTCGGCCGGCCAGACCTGCCCGTCGTGTCGATCAACGGTGATGGCGGATTTGGCTTTACCCTAAACGAGCTGGCGACGATGGTGCAGCACCGGATCGGCGTCGTTGCCGTGGTATTCAATGACAATGCCTACGGCAATGTCCGCCGCATCCAGCAGGTCGACTTCGGTGGCCGGACCATTGCCTCAGACCTGGTCAACCCGGACTACTGCAAGCTTGCCGAAGCGTTCGGCCTGAGGGGCCGCCGGGCCGAAACGCCAGAGCAGTTGCGGGTCGCTTTGCGTGAGGCGCTGGCCGCGAACGAACCAGCGCTGATCGAAGTGCCAGTGGGAGAGATGCCCAATCCCTGGCGGGTTCTTGGACTGAGGTGAGCACGAAGGGAGGGATAGGCGCGGCGCGGCGGATTGGGTGCGGGTTGCTTGCACTCGTGGGACTCATGGTATAGGGCGCGGCACCGGTCATCACCGATGCGATCGGTGCGCAGGACCCTTCGGTAGCACGCCGAGCGGTGCAATACGCGTCTGGTGGGTTTGGCCTGACCTACGACGAGTGGGTGGCGATCTCCGGTGAGGGCCCAGAAGGGCAATCGGGGCGCTTCTGGCCGGCAGTGGACGGGACCACTTCGGGTCACGACTATCGGGGAGAGCGAGAGGCTTGGAACAATCGAGCGCCTATGGGAGGCGCCAGGCGCGACGCTCGATGAAGCGCTGGCCGAGGCGGAGCGGCTGATGCCGGAGGATGGCCGGCTCGTCGACAGTTACCAAGTACCGTCGGCGCGGATCCTCTGTGAAGACGATGTCTATCGCTGCACGAGCACATCGCTGCATGCCGGTTTGGACCCGAGGCTGCCGGGCTGCGCTCTGCCTGCGCGCCGTGGCACGGCAGTCAGGACGGGTTCGTGAAGAGGCGGGCGATCGTCTCGGTCGCTTTGAGGCCAGAGCCGCTCAAGAGAATAACTGTCTCCTCGCCAGGCCCGATGACGCCGCTGGCGATGAGGCGCCGCGCTCCCGCCACAGCAACAGCAGATGTGGGCTCAGCATAGAGACCGTGCCGCGCAAGGGCATGGAACGCATCAACGATCTCCGCTTCGCTGACCGCCACTGTCTGGCCGCCGCTGTGCCGGATCGCGGCGAGCACTTCGCGCCCGCGAACCGGGGCGGCGATCGAAGTGCCTTCGGCGATGGTTGGCTCCGGCTGGATCGGAGGAGTGTCGTTCAAGCCTGCGCGGAATGCGACATCGAGCGGCGCGCAGGCAGCGGGCTGGATGGCGAAGAGACGAGGCAGTTGGGTGAGATTGCCACCGGGCTGAAGCTGGCGAACGGCGAGCGCTGCACCGAGCACCATGCTGCCGCTGCCGGCCGGAACCACCAGATTGTGTGGCATGCGGTGCTCGAGCTGCTCCCAGACCTCGAGTGCCCAGGTTTTGACGCCTTCGAGGAAGAATGGGTGCCAGTTGTGGCTGGCATAGGTCGCTGCCGGATCAGCCGCGGCCGCTTCCATGGCTGCCTTCGCCACATCCTCACGGGAGCCTTCGACCCGGACCACGCGGGCACCATAAGCGGCGGCTTGGACGAGCTTGCCAGCCGAGGCGCGCGCTGGAGCGAAGATGGTGCAAGCGATGCCGGCTCGCGCGGCGTAGGCGGCGATCGCGGATGCGGCGTTCCCGGAAGAGTCCTCGATGGCGTGCGTGACGCCGATCGAGCGGAAATAGGAAATCAACACGGCTGCGCCGCGATCCTTGAACGATCCGCTTGGCAATAAGAAGTCCAGCTTATACCGGACGGGCGCTCCATCGAGCGTGCTGGTGACCAAGGGCGTCAGCGCCTCGCCCAGCGATATGGCCTGTGCCGGACTCACTGGCAAGACTGCCGCGTAGCGCCACAGCGAGGGAATCTCGACACGGATTGCTGAGCGCTCCAGGCGCTCCGGTCCTCGCCAGGCCAGTGGCCCGCCACACGAAGGGCATCGCCAGGCTGCGGGGGTCGCGGGTGTGTGCTGCCCGCAGCGCTCACAGACCAAGGTTAGCATGGGACTCCTTGCATCCATAGCTCCGTGTCTTGCACCCGCGGCATGGTAGCACGAGCGCGCCACGGCGTTTGGGCATGGGAACCAAATGCGGCGGGTGGTGCCTCGTGCCGGAAGGCAAGCGTACGGAGAATGGCATCGTTGGTATACTGCAACTGCCTGCAAGTTCGTCACCGACGAGCGCCGATTGCGATCGAGCGGGCCCAGCGCGAACAATTCAATCGTTCCCCATCGTTGGGGTTGGAGGACGTGAGCGATGGCCTACGTCATCACTCAGCCATGCATCGGGACGAAGGACGCGTCTTGCGTCGAGGTGTGTCCGGTGGATTGCATCCACTCGGACGACCAAGCGGAGCAGTACTTCATTAATCCCGATGAATGCATTGACTGCGGCGTGTGTGCCGAGGTCTGCCCGGTGGAGGCGATCTTTTTTGAGGACGATGTCCCCGAGCAATGGGTTTCGTTCATCGCCAAGAACCGGGACTACTTCGCGAATAAGTAACCGGCCCTCGTCACGATCGCACCGCAGAGCGGCGACGGGAGACCTCCCGTCGCCGTTTCTATTGGAATCCTCATTGCCGTGAGGGATACTGGACGACCTCGAATTCCTACGGACGTCCAACCGGATGAAGATGGCTGTTTCCCGGTGAGATTGATCATGTTTGGCTCCGCTCAACGGGAAAGTATCATCCTTCGCGCGGAGGGTGATTCCCGCGCGACCGGAATGAGTTGTGAGGAATTCGGACACCCGGACGAGTCGGGGCACCCTCTGGTGCTCTACATAGTGTTACACGCGAACTAGCCGGGAGCGGCCGAGCTGCTGGGGCCGGTGATATGAGAGGCCGGTCGGGAGCGCTGGGCGTGGCTGTGGCGTGGTCAATGCGGCAACGGTGCCAGCGATTCCCTCCTGTATACGTGTGATCCATCCGGAGGTCGTGCCCAGGTTCGTCGCTGGCGCCTGCGATGCTGCTTCCGGCAAGAGGGTAGGCCGTGCTTCGGCATCGAGTGCTGGTGAGTCTGCCGCAGGGGCAGCCGGCACGGTCAGCGCCAAGACGGTGGCATGGGGATATCCCGCTGCTGCAAGGACATGCTGGATGCGCTCCGACAAGGTGAGAGCACGCATGGCCGCGAAGTGTGCGGCTGGTGTAGTGGCGAGTGCCCGGCCGAGCAGGCTCGATCCGACGAGGGCGACGTCTCCAGGCAGGGTCTCAGCCCGGTACACATATGGGATCACGGGCTGGTCGCCTCCGAGAGGCTCACTTGGTAGCGCCGCATCGTCGAGATCGTACCGCGGATCCCACGTGCGAAGCGCCGGAAAGGCGCAAAGATGGTGTTGCTGGGCCACGAGTACCTGACCTGGAGGCGCGAGAGCGGCGACGAGAGCACGATGCTGGAGCGCGACCGCCGAGAGACCGACGCGGACGCGCCGCCGGTCACCAAGCTGCCGCCAGTGGTTTGCCTCTCTCACAAAGTGATCGGCAGCAGCGAATGCCTCGGAGATGGCCGTCTCAAGCCCGGACTTCTCCGCTTCACTGAAGCCATGCTGGAACGCAGCCAACGCACCCGCTGCGACACGATTGGCGTATCCGGATGGATCGACCGGCTCTGCCACGGCAAGCAACTGGCGACCGTGCCGGTCGCGGAATCGAAGCAAAAGTTCCTCATGGGTCGGGACGTGGATCGTAGATCCGGAAGGAGCGCACAAACGACCGGAAGGGGAAGGCCGGATTCCCAACGGGGTGTTCATTGCTCTCATACGCCTTTGGTTGGCGGATATGGGCAGGCTAGTGCACACTGCGCCCCTTCCCTCATAACGCAGTGGATTGCGCTGCCCCAGAGCCGCTCGTGGCGAGCCGTGAGACGAATGCGGGATGCTCAATTCGTGGGATGAGTATAGCAACGGACCGTACGTACGTCTAGAGAGTTTTGCGGGGATTTTAACGATTGCCAGCGCCCGAGCAGAGCGCCATGCTTCGGGCGCCGTTGTTGCCAGCCACGATCTACTGCGGAGGCAGCGTTGTCTCCGCGAAGAGTTCATCGTCACCCGGACGGCGGTTGTCGCGTGCGACACCATACGCTGTGTCGTTTGTCGTCGTCTCAAACCACCGCACGCGCTCGCCGAGGGTGCCGCCGGAGCGGACAATTGCCTCCTCGATCTGCTCGACGAGCTCAGCTCCGCTTTCGCCTAAGCTCTCGGCAAGCTCCACTGCGTAATAGAGATGATCCAGCCCTTCGTTGCGGTGACCGTTCATGCTCAGCAGCATACCAAGATTGAGCCGGATGAGGGACTCACGGCGTACATCGCCGCGTTGGTGCGCGATGGTTAAGGCGCGACGGTAGGTGCTGATCGCTCCTGAGTCACCGACGGCATGCTGGGCCGTTGCGAGGTGTAACAAGGCGTTCCCGAGAAGTTCTGGCTGCTCGATCGTCTCGGCGAGTTCAACGGCACGCCGGTAGTGCTCCAGCGCGGCACGGTCATCGCGCTGCTGCTGGGCGACTCTACCGAGGCGGCCATGAAGCCGGATCGCCGTGGGACGGTCTCCACCAGCGATCGCAAGCTGGAGCGCCTGCTCGTAAAGGGTGGTGGCGTGGCCAAACTGATGGGTTTGGACAGCGAGTCCTGCTAGAGCAGAGAGGAGATGGACCTGTTCCTGGGTTTGACCGAGGCGGCGGTTCAGATCCAAAGCGCGGTGATAGTATTCGCGAGCCCGCGGAATCTGGCCGAGTCCGGCGTGGATCTGGCCGAGGAGTGCGAGCAGGGCCGCTTGGAGCGCTACATCGTCAATACGCCGGGCAATGCCGAGCCCTTCGTTGATCGCGCGGATGGCATCGTCCGGCATGTTGAACTGCCAGAGCGCTTGTCCGATCGACGCGAGCCATTGCGCCTCATGAGCGAGATCGTTCGTCGCGCGTGCCAGGCTGAGCGCCTGCATCAACGATTCGAGTGCATCTGATGGGCGCCGCATCGCCGTGTACGCTAATCCAAGACCGCCAAGCGCGCGCTGCTCCAGCGTAACATCGTGCAGCGCACTAGCGATCTGATGGGCACGGGCGAAGGCCTCGGCCGCGCGATTGGGGCGACCTAGATCAAGGTAGGTCGTGCCAAGGCGAAACGCCCATTTGGCGGCCGCGGGCCGGTTGCCCAGCCGCTCCTCCAAGTGCATCAGCTCATCCTGGTATGCGGCGACGCCCTCGAGATTGCCTAGCCGGCGCTCGGCCTCGACGAGGGCATTCAAGCAGCGGCTCTCGACGGAGAGATCCCCAATTTGCCGAGCGATCTCAACGCCAGTCTCAAGCTGCTCGATCACCTCTTCGATCCGCCCGGCGCGAGCCAGCGTCTCCGCCAGCGCTAGCACGATGCGGCACTGCAGGCCTAGATCATCAGTGCGCTCGGCAGCGTTCAGCGCCTGACGCTGAAGCGCCGCCATCGTATCCAGACCAGTATCGCTGTCGAGGAGCTCGATCTGGCGAACGAGCGCTTCGGCGACGCCACGATAATGATCGAGACGAGCGCCAGAGCGCGCCGCGCGCCGGTACAGCGATTGCGCTCCTGGGATGTCGCCTTCCCGCCGCAGGATGTCGCCCAGCATGATTGCCGAATCTACTTCTGCGATGGAGTCGGTGCTCTCATCAGCGATGTCGAGTTGTTGCTGGAAGATGGTCCGAGCGCGATCAAAATCGTCAGCCTCGGCGGCCCGCTGGCCAAGGCGGGCTAGCGTCAGCCTGCCCCCCCGAACGTAGCCGGCCCGCTGGGCGATGACGTATGCGTCGCGCAGCAGTTGATCGCGTTCCCGACTCGGATCATCTCTCGGTAACAACGCATCCAAGCGCAGCGCGGCATCGACGATTTGCCGGTCAAATCCTTTGGCGCGGGCCGCTGCATGGGTCAGGCGAGCCAGCACAATCGCGTACTCGCGATAATCGGCCGCACTCTCGGCAATGGCTTCATCAAGAATGGCGAAATCTTCGTCAGCGAGCGCATCCAAGACGGCAGGATGGCGCACTTCGTTGAGCGCGCCCTGAACCGAGCGACGTCGCTCGACGACTTCCCGGGCAATCTGGATCAGAATGTCGGCACTGCCTTGGTGCCGGCCGCGGATACCGAGCCATTCAAGGAATCGTGTCACGTTTTCGCCCCCACCCTGCCCCTCAGCAGAGCGTAACAGCGCCAGCCCTTCCCAGATTGTGGTAGCCCCCCTCCTTGCTGGCTCGCTGCTGATTGCGCCTCCATTACGCCGCGCCTCCATGCCTGTGTGTTCCCCTAGCACCTGTTGCCCGCTGCAGTGCGCTCACCCAACGCCAAACGCACTGCTCCTTAGGGGCTGCACCCGCCGGACGAGCCGTGCGCCGCAAAGACCTCATTCCAGGCGGGAGCGCGCAGGGGACGCCCCCAAAGCCCATGGACGTCATGACTTGCGGGCTGGGCGGCGGAGCGAAATGCCAGAGGCTGCCAAGGCCAACCTCGGCTCCGCCCATCAACCCGGCAGGCAGACGGTACCAAGCCGGGCCTCGGGGTAGCGGCTTCCAGTGTAGCATGAAATCGCAGAAATTTGGTGGACTCGTTGTCCAAGATTTGCCAAGATGACGCAGGGTAGCGTTGTCGCTGCGCTTTATAAAGTTGTCGAAATCTCTGCGACAACGTGGTCGCCACCCTGAAAGGCGCGCGTAGCTATCCATTGCCAAGGAGGCAATATTCCGTGTTGTTGCCATCAACAACGTGGAACCAGAAGCCTGGCGATGCGGCGGCGGGTAATGCGTACGGCGGTTGACCGGCTGAGCAGACACCAGTACGCTGCTCGGGGTCAGTGGCTCAGGAAGGACGGGGCTCATGGGGAATCTCGCGATCGCAGGTGAGAAAGTGTTCGCGGAGCGCCTTGCTGCCGCCATGCGTCGCAATGGCAGCTTGCTCTGTGTCGGACTCGACCCGGATCTATCCAAGATTCCGGCCTCGTTGCGGTCGGCTGGCGATCCCTGGCACGTTATCGTTGAGTTCAATGCAATCGTCATTGAGGCGACTGCTGATCTTGTTTGCGCGTTCAAGCCAAACCTTGGCTTCTATGTGGCCTATGGGCTTGGCGGACTCGAAGCGCTCGTCGAAACCCGGCGACTCATCCCACCGGATATCCCCGTTATTCTTGATTGCAAGGTGGGAGATACTGGAAACACTGTTGCGGCCTACGCCCGCGGTTTCTTCGATGAATGGGATTTTGATGCCGTCACCGCTAATCCCTATCTCGGCGAAGAGGGGCTGGCTCCGCTGCTCCAGTACGGTGACCGGGGCGTGATTGTGCTTGCTCGCACGAGCAATCCGAACAGCGGGGACCTGCAAGACCGGTTGGTATCCGACGATGCCGGGTTGCGTCCGCTCTTCCTCAGCGTGGCGGCTCGCGCCCGGGCATGGGCCGAGCGCTATCCCGCTACCGTCGGACTCGTGGTGGGGGCGACGTATCCAACTCAACTCGCTCAAGTGCGGGAGACCTGCCCTGAGCTCCCGATTCTTCTCCCTGGCGTTGGCGCACAGGGGGGTGACGTGGAGGCGGCTGTCACCGCAGGCATTGACGCTCGTGGAGCAGGGCTGCTGGTCTCATCATCGCGGGGCGTGATCTACGCAGGTGGTGACGCTCCCGACTTTGCGGAGCAAATTCGCTACGCTGCCCGGAATCTGCGCGATCAGATCAATGTCGTGCGCGGCTGGTTACCAGATACGTAGGCTAGATCACGTGGCCAGCCGCGAGATAGACCGGGGGTCACTCGCGGGGGAATAGGCATGGTCCAGGCACCATGCTACGCTCCGATAAGGGAAACGGGTAAAGATTGGGCAATGGAGGCATCGGATGGTTGGGGGGCGTCACGGGCATCGGTGGTTCGATCGTCGTTTGATCCTGCGCGTCACGTGGACAGCAGCGCTCCTGGTGGGATTGCTCGGCAGTCTGCCGGCGCCGGCGGCGGCATCGGCGCGCACGCCGCTCAAGCCCGCAACCTTCAATCCGGCTGATTTTGCTGGTGTTGAACTGCCAGGCGATTTGGGACAGGTTGGCTTCGCTGTCTATGTGCCTCAGACGAAGCACTCAGTCCGCGGGTACATGCTGGATTACTGGCGGGCAAATGGAGCCGCCTCCGTGTACGGCAATCCCATCTCCGAGCCGTTCCCATCGAGCGATGGACGGTACAGCCAGGCGTTCGAGAACGGTATCTTCCAGTTCTACCCGGAGCTTATCTGGACGGATTTGCCCTCGATCAAGCTCATGCCGATCGGCTGGCCGGCGATGCGGGCGCGACTCGATCGACTGCGCCCTGATGGGCGCCGCGGAGGGGGAGGTGGTGACCGCCGGTATGCTGTTTGGAGTTGGATTCCGCCGGATAGCAAGGCCGTCGAGCGAGCGATCGCGGAGGGAGGCGAGTACATTGCTGCCACAGGCCATACGATCCGCGGCGCCTTCGCCGATTGGTATAACCGCCACGAAGGCTGGGCCTATCTTGGAAACCCGTTGAGCCAGCCTGTCGCCGAGCGCGGGGTGGTCGTGCAGTATTTTGAGGGCGCGATGCTGATGCGCTTGGGCGACGGCCGGGTTCGTCTCGCGCCTCTGGCCCGGGAGATGGCCGACGAGCTGGGCATCGACACCGAGCCAGTTGCGCAGGGCGACCTGCCGGTCTACGACGAGCTCCTCTTCTGGACCATGGACAATCCCAATCCAGTGGGTGATCCTTATGCCCCGGGCCGGAAATGGATTGAGGTGAACGTGTCTCAGCAAGCGCTGTATGCGTACCAGGGCGACACCCTCATTACGCAGACCCTGGTGAGCACAGGGATCGCGCCGAACACGACCGAGCTTGGCGTGTTCCATGTGCGCTACAAGGTGCCGGTAACGGATATGCAGGGGACGACCGGCCCAAACGGGGAGGTCATCGCCGTCGGCACCGAAGCCCAAGGAGGCGAGCGGTACATCGTCGAAGATGTGCCCGATGTCATGTATATCAACGCCGATGCTGAGGCGCTCCATGGGGCATACTGGCACAACAATTTTGGCTATCCGATGAGTCATGGGTGTATCAACCTGCCGCTGGACATGGCGCATTTCCTCTATGGATGGGCGCCGCTCGGCACGATGGTCTGGGTGCACGAGTAGAGCCACCGGCGGCTGCCCCGCACCATGGACAGGTGGAAGCTTGCTCCCGGCGCCTGCCCAGCCAATACCAGTTGCAGTCTCCCGTGAGGCAGGGTGGGGATTGAAACCTCGGAATACCAGCGGCGGCTGTCGCGAAACCGGCATGACCGCGGTGCCTGAGCAACTCCAAGGCGGTGCCGGCGAAGGACTATTCCGGCCTGTCGCCCGTTCGGCGAGGCGTCGCGATCAATATGTAGCGGCTTAGCAGAGAAGCGGACCCAACATATCGAGCCAGGCGGGGCATCGAGTCGCCCGCTCGCTTGTTCGGACACCCCAGTCATGCTAGGATAACGAGTCAACCGGGGTGCAATCCCTCGGTTCGGTAGGACGGCGGAAGGTGGTCCGGCGCGGGGTGCACTCTGCTCTAAGGCAGGGTGAGGATTGAACAAACTTGATTCCAGATCAGCCTGCACCCGCGGCAGCAGCGGCCGGTGCGACGACGATCGCCCTTGCGAATCAGAAGGGCGGCGTGGGTAAGACGACGACCGCGATTAATCTCGCGGTCGTGCTGGCTCGGCGTGGATATCGTGTGCTTCTAGTTGACATTGACCCGCAAGGGAATGCCACGTCCTCCCTGGGGATCGATAAGCGATTGCTGACTCGCACGATTTACGACGTGCTCGTCGGTGAGGCGCCGCTGGCGCAGGCGGTGATGCCGGGAGTGCGACCGCATCTGGATGTGCTCCCCTCCACGCCCATGCTGGCAGGCGCCGAAGTTGAGCTTGTCGAATTGCCTGAGCGAGAACGCCGGCTGGTCGCCACGCTGAGCGCCGTGGCCGGGCAATACGACCTCGTCGTGATCGATTGCCCGCCCTCGCTTGGACTGTTGACGGTCAACGCCCTTGCTGCGGCGCGCTATGTCATCGTCCCGATCCAGTGCGAATTTCTCGCCCTGGAGGGATTGGGGCAGTTGATCAGCACAATCGACCTGGTCAAGCGACAGCTCAATCCTCCGCTTGATGTGATCGGCGTGCTGATGACAATGTACGATGCGCGGACGCGTCTCTCTGCGCAGGTGGTCGAGGAAGTGCGCCGGTATTTCCCGCACCGGATCTTTCAGACGATCATCCCGCGTTCGATCAGGTTGGCGGAAGCGCCAAGCTATGGTCAGGCGATCGCAGAGTATGACGCGGAGTCGCGGGGAGCTCAGGCGTACCAGCGGGTGGCGGAAGAACTTATCGCACGGCTGCGGTTGGGCGCGCCGCGCATTTCCGCGACTGCCGTTGCCGGGACCTAAGCACTATTGGGGACATAGTGAGCATTGTGTTGAGCATCATGACGAGCGCGGCGGTCTTGGCCGGGAGGAATGAACAATGAGCGTGGTAGACGAGGCCCTGAGCCGGACGATTGCCGCGCACGGGGCTGAGCACGAAGCTGAGGAATTGGCCGTGTCACAGTCCGTGGCGCTGGATGGCGCGATGCGGACTGATAAGTTCCTCGGGCTTGGCCTGACATTTGACGATGTTTTGCTGGTGCCGGCGGCATCGGAGGTCCTGCCAACCCAAGTGAGTACGCGGACGCGAGTTGCTGCCGATATTTATCTCAACATCCCGATCCTGTCGGCGGCGATGGACACCGTGACCGAAGCGCGCATGGCGATCGCGCTGGCTCGCGAGGGTGGCTTGGGCGTCATTCACCGCAATCTCTCGATCGAGGAGCAGGTCGCCGAAGTTGATAAGGTCAAGCGCTCCGAATCTGGCATGATTGTCGAGCCCGTCACCTTGACGCCGGATGCTCCCGTGCGCGAGGCGCTCGCGATGATGGAGCGGTACCACATCTCGGGCGTGCCGATTACGGAGAACGGCGGCAAGCTCGTCGGTATTTTGACCAACCGCGACTTGCGGTTCATCGAGGATATTGACCAGCCGGTCGGCAATGTGATGACCAAGGAGAACCTGGTCACGGCGCCGGTGGGCACAACCCTTGATGAGGCCAAGGCCATCCTCCACAAACATCGTGTCGAGAAGCTGCCGGTGGTGGACGAGCATGGCTATCTCAAGGGACTCATTACCGTCAAGGATATCCAAAAGAAGATTCAATACCCGTTTGCCACCAAAGATGCCCAGGGGCGCCTGCGTGTGGCCGCGGCGGTCGGTGTTGGCGCTGACGCGATGGAACGGGCGACCGCGCTGGCTGAAGAGGGTGTGGATCTGCTGGTCATTGACACTGCACATGGCCATTCAGCCGCGGTGTTGCAGATGGTGCGCGCGATCAAGAGCCGGCTGAGCGTGCCTGTGATGGCGGGGAACATCGCCACTGCCGCAGCGGCCGAAGCATTGATCGATGCTGGAGCCGATGCGGTAAAGGTCGGGGTCGGCCCCGGCTCGATTTGCACGACGCGCGTCGTCGCGGGCACCGGGGTGCCGCAGATTACAGCGATTTACGAATGTGCCCGTGCCGCTAGCCGGCGTGGGATCCCGGTGATCGGTGATGGCGGCATTCAATATTCTGGCGATATCGCGAAGGCCATTGCTGCCGGCGCGGATGCCGTCATGCTCGGCAGTCTGCTTGCCGGTGTGGATGAGAGTCCTGGTGAGGTCGTTCTCTATCAAGGTGAGCGGTTCAAGGAATACCGTGGCATGGGCTCGATTGGGGCGATGAAAGCACGGTCGTTCTCGAAGGATCGCTATTTCCAGGAAGGCGTTGGCAACATACAGAAGCTTGTGCCTGAGGGCATCGAAGGGCGAGTCGCGTATAAAGGTCCTCTTTCCAACTTGATTTACCAACTCGTTGGTGGCCTGCGATCGGCCATGGGCTATGTGGGCGCGCCGGATATTGCCACGCTGAAGCGTGAAGCGCAATTCGTCCGGATTACGCAGGCGGGGCTGCGCGAAAGCCATCCGCACGACGTCATCATTACGCGTGAGGCGCCGAACTACCGGGTCAGCAATTGACGCGTCGCGCTTGCCATTTGCGTTGAGCTTGGCCGCACGCATCTGGCGGTGACTGTGGATAGTGGCCACCGCCACCCGCGGGGTCGCTCGCCCGGCTGTCACCTGGCCGTGTCGCCGGGGCCTGGGTGTTGGTTTAGGGCGAGGTGATCGCCAGTGGCCGCGAGTGCCACACCCGTTGCGGGGCTGCTCGGCTGGGATAGGATACGCGCAATTGAGGTGGTGCCAGGTTTCGCGGCGAATGCCGGGGAGGGGTGAAACGTGCCATTATGCGTCTATCGGGCGCCGGATGCAGATGCGCCACGCTTGGGCCTGATTGCCGGTGAGCAGGTGATTGATGTGGCGGCGGCCGGCGGGCCCGCGTCGCTCGCTGAAGCGTTGACCATGTCGCTGGCTGACCTCCGGGAGCGGATCGGGCAGATTCAGCGCAGTGGCACGAGCAGCTTGCCGCTGACCAGTGTCACCCTGGTCGCGCCGGTTGACCAGCAAGAAGTGTGGGCAGCCGGAGTTACCTATTTACGGAGCCGCGATGCCCGGATGGAGGAGTCGCGGGAAAAAACGGTCTATGACCGCGTGTATGAAGCTGACCGGCCAGAGTTGTTTCTGAAGGCTACGCCGAACCGGGTGTCAGGTCCGGGGGAGCCGGTCGCGGTCCGAGGCGATTCCACCTGGGACGTGCCGGAGCCAGAACTGACGCTCGTCATCAACCGCGACGGCGAGACTGTGGGTTATACGATCGGTAACGACGTCTCCTCTCGTTCAATCGAGGGCGAAAATCCGCTCTACCTGCCGCAAGCGAAAGTTTATTCTCGCTGCGCCTCGGTTGGCCCGGTGATCGCACTCGCTTGGGAGGTGCCGAACGCGCGCGACCTGACGATCCAGTTGATCATTCGGCGTGATGGGCAGGTGGCGTTTACGGACGAAACCTCCACGGCGCAAATGCACCGGACTTTTGATGATTTGGTGCGATACTTGCGCCGGTGCAACGAGTTCCCGCACGGGGTTCTGCTCATGACTGGCACGGGCATCATCCCACCCTCAGATTTCACGCTAGAAGACGGTGACGATGTCGAGATCGTCATCGAGGGAATCGGATCCTTGCGCAATCCGGTTATTCGGGCGTGTCAAGGCAGCGCATGAGTTCGTTGATGACCCTGCGCCACCACGAAAGGTGAGAGCCCGCGCTGCGCGAACGGGATGACGCTCCTCCTGGCAGAAAAACCATAAGCGGCCCTCGATCACAAAAGGGCCGCTTATGCGATGCCGCGCGCCAGGCAATTATTGCCGCGTGCCAATCCGGGTCACGGAGAGCCAGTGAGGCCGGGGCCGGTCACTCTGGTCAGTGCCGAAATAGCCCGTTCCCGGCGCTGGGGTTGGTGTGGCCGCTGGCGCCGCTTCGCTTGCGGGTGTATCGGACTCCGAGGCGACCATGGACGAGCGCTCGCTCTCCGTGGGATGTTCGGCGTTTGCGGATTCCGCCAATCCGTTGATTCCGGCAAGCTCATTCTCCAGGGTGGCGGCTTCAGTGCTTGCCAGCGCCTCCTCCGGGGAGAACGGCTGGGCGACGCTCAGTACCTCATCCGTGCCGGAGGCGGAACTTGGCATCTCGGACGATGCTTCGGCCGGTCCGGCAGGCGCGGGAGCGGGCTCGGCGGCCTGCGCAGATGCGGGTGCTTCTGCAGTGGCCGCTAGGGAGCCGTGCTCGCTGTAGCTCACGAGCGATTCACCGAGCCGGGCGCTGAGGCGCTCGAGCTCAGCGATCAGGTTGTTGACGCTCTCGGAGAGGAGACTCACCTGGCGCTGGCTGGCGACAAGCTCCTCACGGAGCTGGGCTAAGAGCTCGCGGCTGCGCTCGCGCTCGGCGGCAAGCTTGGCCTCCATTTCGGCGCGAACCTGGGCCACTTCCCGGTCGGCGACTTCCGGGAGGGCCATCGCGCGCCGGAGGAGCTCGGAGGAGCGCTGCAGGTGGTCCTGGACGAGCTTGTCGAACGACTCGTAGAAGGCAACCCACTCCTGGCCGTGTGTCAAGGCGATAAACTCCTTCGGCATGCCGCTGGCTCCGGCTTTGCGCTCTGCATCCAGTGAATCCATGGTGTCCTCCGTCTCCGTGCTGTGCTGATACCTCACCGTCACCGCATGGGCGGGAACGGTGGCGACGATGACGCTCGACGCGACGGGGCTACCGCCATGGCCCCTGGCTCACGCGACCGTCACCGCAAATGAGGTCAGCGTCCGTCGGATCGTGACCAGCGGCCGGGCGAAGCGTGTGACGGTTATACGCGATTCGCGCAAACCGTGCCACAACACACGCGCGCCGGCGCTCGGACCAGATCCTCGGAGCTCGCCTCCTTGGCAGGCGGGTGCGCCGCTTGGTCCTACCCTAGCGGACAGATGGCGGGTAGGAAAGAGACTGGGATAGCCCGTAGGTCATAACGGTCAGCCTGATCGGCCCGGTTTGCGTCTATCGCTGAATGGGAATACCGTCTGGTGGTGGAGAGGACGTCGCGGCGCTGGCACTGCCATTTTCGGCGAGTTGTGCGGCAAGCTCGGTCAGGTGGGCCTGGAGCAGGTTGGCTGTGACCCCGGTAATGGTTGCCCGCTGGTAGAGCTGGGCGATGTCCGCGCTGAGTGTTTGCAGGAAGTGCTGCTGGGCATCGCGATCGGCGTTGAGGAGCGCCTCGCACCGGGCGAGCGCACTGGAAATTTCCGCATGGGTGCGGCGCCGGAGCTGGAGTGAGCCGCGTAGCAGCTCGGTGAGCTGGGCAATCATCGCTTCGAGCTGGGTATCGAGCCGCTCGTACGCTGCAAGGCGCTCCCGGAGGCGGCCTAGTTCGGCCATGACCTGCTGACCCGGGCTGCTGGCAGCATCGGGCTCGGTGCTTGGAGCAATCGCCTGTGATGCGTGGTGCGTGCTGGTCATGGGTCGTTCGCCATCCTTGTGTGAACGCGGCCCGGCAATGGCGGTGCCGGAGCAATGGTACCGCGCCGGGGGCTCGCGTGGCAGGGGCGCCGCCCACCCATTCGTGGGAAGGGCGGCGAGGAGACCGGTTAGGCGCTGGCGATGCCGCACCAGGCGAGCGTGACGGCGGCGAAGACCTTGGTGGCTTTGATCAGGTCGGCGACGGGGAGGAACTCATTGGTGCCGTGGATGCCGTAGGTGGGGTCGCCGACGCCGAAGACGAGGCAGGGCTGGCCGAGCGGGAACCAGAAGTTGGCGTCGCAGACGAAGGGGGAGATGGTGACGGGGGGTGTTTCGCCGGCGACGCGCTGCATGGCGTCGATGATGGTCAGGACGCCAGGGTGATCGTGCGGGAGGTTGACGGGCTCCTTGATCCAGGGCGCGGAGCTCTGGGAGTCGAGTGGCAGGTCAAGGATGGGCGGGTGCTCGCGGAGCCAATAATCCCCGGCGGTGACGCGGTCAATGGTGGCGCGGACCTCGTCCATGACTTCCTGGCCGGTGAGATCGGGGTTGAAGAGGAGCGAGCCGGTGGCTTCGGCGGAGTCTGGGACGGAGGTGAGGGAGGTTCCGGCCTGCATGGTGTTGATGTTGATGAACATGCCGCCGGGCGGGACGTGGGGATGGGAGCGCCAGAGGGTCCACTGGCGCTCGAGCTCCAGGATGGCGAGCTGGTATTTGAGCATGAGGTCGATGGCGGAGACGCCGGGGCGCTCCATCCCATAGGGGAGGGGCTGGTTGACGAGATGGCGATTGCAGATGTGGGTGGATTTGCCGAAGACGGTTAGCTTGAAATAGATCTCTCCTTTGATCGTCGGGTAGATGGCGAAGTCTGACGGTTCCGGGAAGATAGCGAAGTCCGTCCGGTGGCCGCGATCGAGGACGGTGTTGCAGCCGATGTCGCGGCGGCCTGCTTCTTCGCCGACGGATTGGACGAGCTTGAGGTCGCCGTTGAGGGTGATGCCGGCGTCTTTGATGATGCGGGCGGCCATGACGTAGGCGGCGATGGCGCCTTTCATGTCGGAGGCGCCGCGTCCCCAGAGCTTGCCGTCGCGGACCTCGCCGGAGAAGGGGCCGGCGCCTTGCCATTGCTCGGCCTGTTCGGGGGTGACGGGGACGACGTCGGTATGGGCGGACCAGGCGAGGGAGCGGCCGCCGCCAGCGCCGGGGAGGGTGGCGACGAGGTTGGGGCGGTTGGGGGCGAGCTCCCAATAGTCGATCTCGAAGCCGCCGAATGAGGCGATCTGGTCGCGGAGCCACTCCTGGGCGGGGCGCTCGGCGTCGGGGTTGGGTTCGAGATCTGGGTTTATGGAGGGCTGCTGAATGAGGTGGCTGGCGAAGGCGATGATTTCGTCCTGGCGCGCGTCGATCATGCTGAGCACGCGATCCAGGGCAGCGGTCTCGGTCACGGTGCAACCTCCCAGTCTGGGTGTGGCAGTCTAACCCGATCAGCACGATGCCTGGTGGCCCGCCCGCACGGGCGGACCGGGTTGTTGATGGCCGGCAGTGTAGCAAATCCGGGGCGCTCCCTCGCGTGCGCTCCCACCGCGGGCAGCGGTTGGCCGTCAGCCGTCAGCGATCAGCCGTCAGGGAAGGTGGTCAGGAGGGGAGGGCACAGGTCCCTCCCCTACGGTAACGAGGGTGCGTCGCCGCCGTGCGTCAACCGTGTCGCCGCCATCCCTCCACGACGAATGGGGATCGCGGGGCGAGCCTCATGGCGGCGTGGGTCTACCCGATCCGGTGCGGACGGTGATGGGGGGATGGCGGTGGGGACGGAGGGTCCCGGCAAGCGGGCATCGGAGGATACCCGGGGCAGGTGACGCGCTGCCCAGGCCCGCTCCCTGCCCGGGAGTGCCGCTTGGCCGCCAGTGTATCAGAACATCAGTTCTGTAGCAAGCGGGTATTCGGGGGATGGCGTGAACTGATGAAAGGGTTAATGATTTTCGTCCCTGGAAATTACGGAAAATACCGGCGGAAATACCAGCGGAATAGATAGCAGAATTGCTATTTGCGCAAAAGACGATCTTGCGGAAGCGGAGTGACGACTTTAGGATGCCATTGATCGTCTTGGAGAGACTGGTCTCCTTGGAGGTCGAGGTGCTGTACGCGCATACACCGAATCAGCGGGGGGAATGGCACACGCTGGAGGCGCACCTGGCGCGAGTGGCGGAGCTGGCGGCTGAGTACGCCTCGGCGTTCGGCGGGGAGCATTTGGCGTTCTGGGCCGGAGCGTGGCACGACGCGGGCAAGGCGAGCGCGGCGTTCCAGCGGTATTTGCAGCAGTGCGCGCGGGAGCCAGGGCGCCGCTTTGCGACCGTGGATCACAAGGGAGCGGGGACGCTCCAGGCTTTGGATCTCGCTGATACGCTGGCGTTCCTCATCCATGGGCACCACGGCGGTCTCCCGGACCAGGACGAGCTGCGGAGCAGGATCAAGGAGCTGGCAGACCCGCGCTCGGCGAGAGGCGCACTGGCGCGGGAAGCATTGCAGCGGGCCCTGAATGACGGGGTGATTCCAGCCGGTGCGCGGTCGGGGCAGCCTGAGTTTCCCGGCTTCGTGACGGATGAGCTGGCACTGGAGAGCTTGCTGCGGCTGCTCTTCTCGGCGCTGGTTGATGCCGACTGCTTGGACACTGAGGCGCACAGCGATCCGGATGGCGCGGGGCGGCGCGGATCTGCAGTGGATTTGCGCCGGCTGCTCGACCGGCTCACTGAGGCGCAGCGAGCGATCATGACCGGGGCGGAGGGGACGGTGAACGCGGTACGCCGGGAGGTGTACGAGGCGTGCCTGGCGGCCGCGGCGCAGCCTCCCGGTTTCTTCCGGCTCACGGTGCCAACTGGTGGTGGGAAAACGCGGTCGGCGCTGGCGTTCGCGCTGCAGCACGCTGTGACACATCACCTGCGCCGGGTCATCACCGTCTGCCCCTACCTGACGATCACGGATCAAACCGCAGATGTGTACCGGGCGATCCTGGGCGGAGAGGGGGTGGTGCTGGAGCATCACAGCGACGCGAGCCGGCATGACGATCCCGAAGGGGAGCCAACGCCGGAGGCGGTCTGGCGGCGGCTAGCGGCGGAAAACTGGGATGCTCCGGTGGTGGTCACGACGGCAGTGCAGTTCTTTGAAAGCCTCTTTGCAAACCGGACGACGGCCTGCCGCAAGTTGCACCGGATCGCCCGGAGTGTGGTCATCCTCGACGAGGTGCAGACGCTACCGCCGAAGCTGCTGGAGCCGATTCTGGACATGTTGCGCCGGCTGGTTCAGCACTTCGGCGCCTCGGTGCTGCTCTGCACAGCGACGCAGCCAGCGCTGGCCGATGCGCCTGGGTTCCGAGGGCTGCCGGACGTGCGAGAGATTGCGCCGGACCCGCCTCGCCTGTTCCGCGTGCTCAAACGGGTGCGTTACGAGTGGCCTGCCGAGCCCTGGACGTGGGAGCGGGTTGCCGAGGAGATGCGGAGCGCCGCCCAGGTGCTGGCGGTGGTGAACACGAAATCCGACGCGCTCAAGCTGCTCGGCGCTCTGGATGACCCTGACGCGCTCCATCTCTCGACACTGTTGTGTGGCGCGCACCGGAGGGATGTGCTGGCAGTGATTCGTGACCGGCTGCGGCGTGGGGAGGCGTGCCGGGTCGTGAGCACGCAGGTGGTGGAGGCGGGGGTGGATCTCGATTTTCCGGTCGTGTTGCGGGCTCTGGGGCCGCTGGACCGGATCGTTCAAGCGGCTGGGCGCTGCAACCGGGAGGGATTGCTTCCGGAAGGGCGCGTGGTGGTCTTCGAGCCGGCGGATGGGGGTATGCCAGCGGGAGCGTACCGCACGGCGAGCGATGTGACCCGGCAATTGCTGCGCGCGGGCGGGGTGGAGCCGGATAACCCGGACACGTTCCAGCGGTATTTCGCGGGGTTGTTTCGCAGCATTGACCTTGATGCCCGTGCGATTCAGGACCTCCGCAGGCGGTTGGCGTTCGAGCAGGTAGCCGCCGAGTTCCGGCTGATTGACGACGACACGGTGTCGGTTTTCGTGCGGTACCCGGGAATAGAGCAAGTAGAGGCGGCAGCAGCGGGATCGGGTGTAGATCACGCGGCGGTCACCAAGCGACTGGTCGAAGAGGCAGGAAGGATGGGTGCAGGGCGAGGGGTGCGCGCGTGGGTCGAGCGGGCACAGCCGTACTTGGTGGCGCTGAGGAGGCGGGCAGTCGAGCGGTTGGCGGCGGAGGGGCTCATCAGTGAGCTGGTTGGCGACGTCTGGTTGTGGCACGGGCGCTATGACTCAGTGGCCGGTCTCGGGCGGCTGGATGCGGTCGTGCTGGATGCGGCTGAGCTTGTGGTGTGATGGTTGGGCAATGATGACGAATGGGCCATGATCGTGAACAGGGTGATGGATACGATGAGTCGTGACATGCAGATGCGGGCAAGGAGCCAGAATAGGAGGTGTGGCGTGATGTACGACACGCCGCTGTCGGTACGGGTCTGGGGCGATTGGGCCTGCTTTACCCGCCCGGAAATGAAGGTCGAGCGGGTGAGTTACCCAGTCATGACGCCGTCAGCGGCCCGGGGCGTGCTTGAGGCGATTTTTTGGAAGCCGGAATTTACCTGGCAGATCGAGGAGATCTGGGTATTGAGGCCGATCCGGTATTTCTCGCTGCTGCGGAACGAGATCAATAGCCGGCAGTCGCACCGGACGGCGCAGGAGTGGGAGCGGACGGGCGGTGGCTACGTTGCCGCGGAGGACAGGGCGCAGCGGCATACGCTGGCCCTGCGCGATGTGGCGTACGTGATCCATGCCCTACCGGTGCCGAAGTCGAGTGAGGTTGACGCGGCCAAGTACCGCGATCAATTCAGGCGGCGCGTGGCGCGGGGCCAGTGCCACGCACGGCCGTACCTGGGGTGCCGCGAGTTCGCCGCCTGGTTTGCGCCGGTCGAAGGCAATGAACAGCCAATCGCCCTGTCTGGCGATCTCGGGAGGATGCTGTACGACCTCGACTTTCCGCAGGGGAACGCCGGGCCAGCCAGGCCACGCTTCTTTCAGGCGCGGCTGGAGGGGGGCATCCTCCGGGTGCCGTCGCGGCCTGACGTGGAGGGGTGATGCGATGCTGCTTGAGCGCTTGCGCGAGTACGCGGAGACCCGGCTTATTGCGGATCTGCCGCCGCCGATGTACCAGCCCCAGCCGATCCGGTACGTCGTGGCGCTGGACGGTGAGGGGCGGTTGCTGGGAATCCGGGACCAGAGCGATCCATCGGAAGCCCGGACGAAGCGTGGCAAGCCGATGCTGGCCCCGTATGTCAAGCGTGGCTATGACATCCGGCCGAAGCTCCTGGCGGATACGGGTGAGTACGTCTTTGGGATGACGAAGATTGATCCGAAGAAGGAGCGGAACCCGGAGCGGATCCGGCAGGGGCATGAGCTGTTCCTCGAGCTGGCGCGCGCGTGCGCGGCGGCGACCCGTGAGCCAGCGGTCGAGGCGGTGGTGCGCTTCCTGGAAGGGGCGCGGAAGGTGTCCGGGAACGTTCCGCGCACCGTCGAGCTGGCCGGGGGCCATCAGGTGCTGGCGCTGGGAGTCGATCCCGATGTCCTGGAGCTTCCGGCGGACTTTGATCCGAGCGAGCATGTGACCTTTGAGGCCGGCGGCGTGTTGCCGATCGAGCTGCCGGTGGTGCGGTCGTTCTGGGCCAGCCAGTTTGCCAAGGACGAGGCGGCCGCGGATGCCGTGCTGCTGGAGTGCATCGTCTGTGGGCAGCGGCGACCGGTGTTGCAACGGCATCCGTTGAAAATCAAGGGGATTCGCAAGGGGCAATCGGCCGGGACGGACTTGATTTCGGCGAACAAGAACGCATTCGAGTCGTACGGGCTGGAGAACTCCCTGATCGCGCCGACCTGCCAGGAGTGCGCGGAGAAGTACGGGAACGCGCTGAACGCGTTGCTGGGCAGCGAGGAGACGCATCTCCACGTGGCGGGGGTGGAATACACCTTCTGGACGGCGCGGCCAGCCGCGTTCAGCCCGATCCGGTTCCTCGCCAAGCCCGACGCGGGGGAGGTGAGGGAGCTGTTGAACGCGGCGTGGACCGGGCGCCAGGGCGCGACGGCCATTGACGATGCGACCGCGTTCTATGCGCTGGCGCTGGGGGCGAGCGGGGGCCGGGCGGCGGTCCTGAGCTGGATCGACACCACCATTGGCGAGGCGAGGCAATGGCTGGCGCGGTACTTCGCGCTGCAGGAGCTGGTCAATGCCGATGGGAGCGAGGGGAGTCCCCTGGCAATCTGGCAACTGGCGGCTGCGACAGTGCGTGATGCGAATAAGGAGGCGCCGCCGGAAGTGGTGCCGTCGGCACTGTTGCAGCTTGCGCTGGCCGGGGTGCCGCTGCCCGTGGACCTGCTGTACCTGGCCGTGCAGCGCAACCGGGCGGAGCAGGGTGTAACGCGGCCACGGGCCGTGTTGATCAAGCTGGTGTTAGGGTCACAGGAGCGGATCGAAAGGAGCGGATGGATGAGTGAGCTTGATCTGAGCAACCGGGAGCCGGCCTATCTGTGCGGGCGGTTGCTAGCGGTGCTGGATGCGATTCAGTCGCGGGCGCTGAACAATCCGAACACCACGATTGTTGACCGGTTCTACGGGTCGGCCTCGTCGGCGCCGGCCTCGGTGTTCGGCACACTGCTGCACGGGGCGCAGGCGCATTTGAGCAAACTGCGCAAGGATGAGCGGAGCCGTGGGGCGTACCTGGCGCTGGAGCGCCGGTTGGAGGAGATTCTCGAGCCGCTGCGCGAGTTTCCGGCAACGCTGACGTTACAAGAGCAGGGGCTGTTCGCCCTTGGTTTCTATCACCAGCGGGCAGCCGACCGGCGCGCCCGGAACGAGCGGGCTGGTGAGCGTGGGAGTGGGATCGCGGTAGAGCCGATGGCCACGGATGAGATGGGGGAGGCGGTCTAGCGGCGTGATAGCCCAGACCAGAGCATGGTGTGACTTGAACGGTTGGCAGAGGGTACGTGCCGGCGAGACCGGCGGTGAGCGCTGGCTGGTGCCAGCAGGCGAAGGAAAGGAAGCGATAACCCATGAGCAGTGTGTCAGTGAATGGAGCCGTTCATCTGGATGCCGCGCGACGGCATGAGGCGGTGCTGCTGTTCGATGTGACCGATGGGAATCCGAACGGAGACCCGGACGCGGGCAACCTGCCGCGCGTTGACCCGGAGACGATGCAGGGTCTGGTCACCGACGTGGCGATCAAGCGCAAGATCCGCGACTGGGTGGATGCGACGCGGGGCACGGAGGCGCGGTACAAGATTTATGTCCAGAGCCAGGAGGCGCTGAACAGCCTGCATGAGCGGGCGTACAAGGCGCTGGGGATACCGGTACGGGGGAACAAGCAGGCTCCGCAGGAGATTGATTCGGCCCGGGCGTGGATGTGCGAGAACTTCTTCGACGTGCGCACATTTGGAGCGGTGATGAGCACGGGGATCAACGCGGGGCAGGTGCGCGGGCCGGTGCAATTGACATTCGCGCGCAGCGTTGACCCGATCGTGCCGCTCGATTTGTCGATCACGCGGATTGCCATCACGCGACCGGAGGATGCGCGCTCTGTCTCGGCGGAGGGGGAGGAGCAGGGCGGTAAGCGGACGGAGATGGGGCGGAAGGCGATGGTGCCATACGGGCTCTACCGCGCGCACATCTTCTACAACCCGCGCTTTGCAGCGAGCACGGGCTTTTCCAGCGATGACCTGGCGGTGGTCTGGGAGGCGCTGGAGCGGATGTGGGACTTGGACCGGTCGGCCTCGCGCGGACTGATGGCATGCCGCGGGCTGTACGTCTTCAGCCACGAGAGTCCGTATGGGAATGCCCCGGCGCACGAGCTGCTGGCGCGCGTTGCGGTCAGCCGGCTGCCGGGGGTGGCTGCGCCGCGGTCGTTTGCTGATTACCGCGTCGCCGTCAATGACGCTGGGTTGCCGGAAGGGGTTACGCTGACGCGGCTGGTGGGCTAGCCGGGCGCGGGGCTCAACCCCCGCGCTACCTCTGACGAACCCGGCTGAAGCCGGCTCGTGTGCAGCCGGTCGCTGAGAGGTCCTGCCTGCCCCCGGCTCCTGGCGCCTGCAGGAGGGCACCAGTGGCTTCTCCGCGGAGCAGCGACCGGGTTGACGCCCTGTGCGTGCGGGCGCGGGGGGCCCACATCGCGGCGCAGGGAGGGGTGGCGCTCGTGGTGAGGGTGCAGAACGATGGAGTGGCAGGATCACCAGCTGGTGCTGATCTCCGCGCTGGAGCACTGGAGCTATTGCCAGCGGCAGTGCGCCCTGCGCCACCTGGACCGCACGGATGATGAAAACATCTTCACGATGCGCGGGCAGCGGGTGCACCGGCTGGTGCATGAGGGCAGCCTGGGGACAGAAGGCGGCGTGCCTGTCGTGCGGGGCATGCCGCTCTGGTCCGACCGGCTGGGACTGACGGGAAAAGCCGACCTGATTGAGTTCCACGAAGGAACGCCCTTCCCGGTTGAATACAAGGCCGGCCGGCGGCGCTTCTGGGTACATGAAGCGCTACAGCTTTGCGCGCAGGCGATCTGTCTGGAGGAGATGTTCGGGCGTCCGGTGCCCGCGGGGGCGATCTACTACTACGGCTCCCGGGCACGGCGGACGGTGGTCTTCGATGACGGGCTGCGCCTACTCGTCGAGGAGGCAACAACGGCGGTGCGGGCGATGCTGGCCGGGACGCAGTTGCCGCCCGCGCCGAACGACGAGCGCTGTCCCGATTGTGCGCTTTTCGAAGCATGCCTGCCCTCGGTAACCGCCAATCCGGCGCGGATCCGGGGATTCCAAGGAGCCCTGTTTCGGTGTGACGACGACTGACAGGGGAGACGGACGGAGAAACCATGCGCCAGCTCCTCAATTCCCTCTATATCACCACGCCACGAGCCTATGTCCATCTCGACCACGACACGTTGCGGGTCGAGGTGGGCCGGGAGCTTAAGCTGCAAGTGCCGCTGCTCCAGCTCAGCGCGATCGTCTGCTTTGGCGACGTGTTGATCAGTCCGGCATTGCTCCACCGGTGCGCCGAGGATGGGCGGAGCGTGGTCTGGCTGGATGAACAAGGGCGATACAAGGCGCGGATGGAGGGGGAAACGAGCGGGAATGTGCTGCTGCGGCGGTCGCAGCACCTGGCGCTGAGTGACGAGACGCGCCGGACGGAGATCGGGCGGAATCTGGTGGCGGGGAAGCTGCGCAACGCCCGGCATGTGCTGTTGCGGGCGGCGCGGGAAAGCGGTGGGGAGGAGGCACTGGCGCCGACCAGTGCGGCGGACCGGATCGCGGAGATCGTGAGGCGGCTGCCGCAGCGTCATGACCTGGATTTGATCCGCGGTGATGAAGGGGAGGCGGCGCGGACCTATTTCAGCGTGTTTCCTCTGATGGTGCGGGAGCGCCGGGATCTGTTTGCGATGAACGGGCGAAACCGGCGGCCGCCGCGCGACCCGATGAACGCGGTGTTGTCGTTCCTGTACACACTGCTGCGCATTGATTGCGCGGCCGCGCTGGAGGGAGTGGGGCTGGACCCGCAGGTTGGGTTTTTCCACGCTTTGCGGCCCGGTCGCCCGGCACTGGCGTTGGATCTGATGGAGGAGCTGCGGCCAGCACTGGCGGACCGCCTGGCGCTGACGCTGGTGAACCGGAGGCAGCTTGGGCCGGATGACTTTCAGTGGTGGGCGCCGGATGGTGTGCTCGATGAAGAGCGGGGCGCCGAATTGCCGCCGGGAGCGGTGTATTTGAACGATCAGGGGCGGAGGACGGTGCTGGTGGCGTACCAGAAGCGCAAGGAGGAGGAAGTGGAACACCGAGTCCTCGAGCGGAGGATCCCGCTGGGACTGGTGCCGCACATCCAGGCGCGGTTGCTTGCCCGGCACCTGCGTGACGATCTGGCACATTATCCGCCGTTCCTGATGCGGTAAAGCGAGGGTGCATGTGGAGATTGTGGTGGCCTACGATGTGAACACGGAGACAGCTGCGGGACGGAAGCGGCTGCGGAAAGTGGCCACGATCTGCCTGGGATTCGGGCAGCGGGTGCAAAACTCGGTGTTCGAATGCCGGGTGACGGAGGCGCAGCTCGAGGAGCTGGAAGACCGGCTGTTGCGGGTGATTGACGAGGGGCAGGACCGGCTGCGGATTTACCGGTTGCCGGGGCCGCGGGAGCGGCTGGTGAAGGTCTATGGGGTGGAGCCTCCACACGACTTCCGGGAGCCGCTGATCGTGTAATGATTTGCCTGGCAAACTATTGCGCGAACCGGGTGTGGGGGCGAAAATAGGGGGAGGTTCGCGCAGCGTGAGTGGGGTAGAT
>FWPU01003740.1_pt1 | contig 37378 bp, 30 predicted proteins | sample 2228361 | NCBI WGS metagenome assembly FWPU01 (sample SAMEA103939777, study PRJEB20133) | metagenome
AGACCTATGACAACTGGGAACTGTTGCTGGTAGACGACGGGTCAACCGACGGCAGCACTGCAATCGCACGGGGATACTCAGAAAAATACCCCGAAAAGGTGCGCTATTTGGAACATGACGGGCATCAAAATAGGGGTAAGAGCGCATCTCGCAACCTAGGCATTAACAATTCCAGTGGTGAGTATATCGCGCTTCTGGATGCCGACGATGTATTCTTGCCACAAAAACTGGAGCAACAGGTCGACATACTGGAATCCCTGCCCGAAGCAGCCATGTTATATGGGCGTACCCATCATTGGTATAGCTGGACTGGTAGTCCTGGAGATGCAAGGCTTGATTACCTTCAGAAACTGGCTGTTCCGCCTAATACGCTGGCTATGCCGCCAACGCTTCTCATTCGTTATCTGGAAGACCCGCATAAATATCCATGCACTTGTAGCGTTTTGATAAGAAAAGGCGTGTTTGAAGAGGTAGGAGGATTCGAGGAAACATTCCGAGATTTATATGATGACGTAGTTTTTTTTGTCAAGATTTTCCTGAAAGCACCAGTGTTCGTTGCCGACGTATGCTGGAGTAAGTATCGACTGCACCCATCCGAGCGCTTTTCTAGGAGTTATTACGCAGCTATAAAAGCCGGACAATGGCACCCTTTCCTTCCAAATCCGACAAGATTGATTTTCTTGAATTGGTTAGAGGGGTATTTATCAGACCAGAAAATAAAAGACATCAGAGTCTGGAACGCTCTTCGAAGAGCTCAAAGGCCTTACCGCTATCCCCATTTTTATCGAATGGTAGGCCTCCTCAGGAACCTGATAAGGCAGTTGAAAGTCCGTTACTTAAAACTAAGAGGGCAAGACGTCTTGCCCATAAAACTATAGTTTTCTATTTTGGAAGTTTTTGCCAGTCTAAATAATGGTTTAAATTAATGCTTCCGGGTTGTATATCGTCCTCACAAGTCCAGTTAATTAAGTATTAAATTGTTTCTATCCACCTGGAGTATTGGAAGACTGAATAAAGACATTGAAACCTGGAAATACACATGCTACTCCAAAAGAACTGCATTAAGTGATAGAAAGTGGTGTGCCGACCAAAAACCCAGGAGATAGGATGAAAAAGACTGAAACCGGACGGGTGCAGCGAGCTATCGAGTGGTTCAGTGATAGGTTTACGGTAAAAGGGCTTATTTTGATGTACCACAGTATAAACGAGTGGGGCTCAGACCCATGGTCCCTATCCGTAACCCCAAGTCACTTTGCCGAACATCTTGAAGTTGTGCAAAAGTACGGTCGCCCGATGCAGCTTAGGCAATTTATACGAAAGCATAGATTTGGAATTGCTCCTCGAAACGTTATCGTTATAACCTTTGACGACGGTTATGCCGATAACCTAATCAACGCCAAACCGTTGCTGGAGCACTATAATATCCCCGCAACGGTCTTTCTCACTACCGGCTATATTGGAAGCGGATACGAATTCTGGTGGGACGAACTAGATAGGTTAGTTTTGCAGCCCGGCAAATTGCCAGAGGTACTTTGTTTAAATATTAATGGAAAAAGCCATGAATGGAAATTAAACAACGGGGGCTACTACAGTGAGGAAGAGTATCATAACAGCCGAAACCTAAAACCCTGGGATGGAAACCCGGGCTCCCGACACCACCTCTATTACTCAATTTGGCAATTATTAAGGTCATTACCCTATGACGAGCAAAGAAGGACACTGGATGAAATACTGAATTGGGCTTCTATCGAACCAACAGTTCGCTCAACCCATCGTCCTCTCACCTTAGAGGAAGTATTAGATTTATCATGGGGAGGGCTTATTGAAATCGGCTCACATACCGTAACCCACCCGTTTCTGTCCTTGCACGCTTTGGCTTCTCAGCAAAATGAAATAAAGAAGAGCAAGGATAAACTGGAACACATATTGGGCCGCCCGGTAACCAGTTTTGCATACCCACACGGAGATTATACAGAAGAGGCAATCGCTCTCGTTCGTCAAGCCGGATTTGCCTGTGCCTGTTCCACAATCGCCGATGTTGTATGGTGGCATACAGACCGTTTTCAATTGCCTCGTGTTCAAGTAGAGGACTGGGATGGTGAAGAATTTGCAAATAGGCTCCATGGATGGCTCAATGGCTGATAATATGAATACTAAGCCGTTAATTTCTGTCATCACCATATTTTACAACGCAGAAAAATTCATCGATGAAGCAATTAAAAGCGTTATCTACCAGACCTATGATAACTGGGAGCTTTTGCTGGTAGACGACGGCTCGTCCGACAGCAGCAGTGAAATTGCCAAGAGCTATGCAGAGAGTTACCCAGAAAAGGTGCATTGCTTGGAGCATCAAGACCGTCAGAACAAGGGCATGAGCGCTTCCCGCAATCTCGGCGTCAGCAAGGCTCATGGTGATTATATTGCTTTCCTTGACGCCGACGACGTCTTCCTGCCCCAGAAACTGGAGCGACAGTTAGAGATTCTCATCTCACATCCTGAAGCTGAGATGGTCTGCGGGCCTACGGAATGGTGGTATAGTTGGACTGGAGACCCACAGGATGCTAAGCTTGACTATAAAAGGGGAATTAGCCCCCGGTATAACGTATTATTCAAACCACCGGCATTCCTTAAGCTCCTACTTAGGACTAAAGCTAGAACGCCAGCCACCTGTGCTATCTTGGCACGGCGTCGTCTATTCGAAATTACCGGAGGATTTGAGGATAGCTTCCACGGAATGTACGAAGACCAGGCCTTTTTCTTCAAAGTTTTTCTCAAGACTCCTGTATTCGTGACCAGTGAATGTTTGGACAGATACCGTCAGCATTCTGATTCCTCTTGTTCGGTGGCCATAAATTCGGGGCTGTATCACCCGGATATGCCCAATATCGCACATTTAAATTTCCTGAACTGGTTTAAAGAATATCTATCGGAGCAAGGGATAGAGGACCGAGAAATAACAATTCTGCTGAGAAAAAAATTTCTGAGATACCATTATCCGAATCTATTCAGATTGCTAAACTATTCTTTAAGGCTATTGCCCAAGAATTGGTTCAGCTTGTGAATCCAAGTGCAGACTCGGTCCGAACTTAGATGATTTTAACGATAACCTCATCCCAAAGCCGAACCCCAAACAAAATATTTTAGCAAAAGGAATTGACTTGACGGCTCAACCCCTTATCTCTGTCATCATCCTGACATCTAGATGGGATGAAAAAGATAACATCTTGGACAAATGTCTTGAGGGTTTATATGGTCAGACCTTCAGGGAATTCGAAATTATTCTGGTATGCAATGGGCTAAAAAAGAGCCAGGTAAGTGAAATTAGGAACAAACACCCCAATTTGAAGATAATAGAAAATGAAAAAAACAACGGCTGTGCCGGTGGGAGAAACCAGGGAATCAAGGAATCTACGGGTAATTACATAGTTACGCTAGACGATGATATGGTTCCGGACAAGCATTGGCTGGAAGAACTCATGAGATGTATAGCATCAGACGAAAGAATAGGGATGCTGGCTTCCAAAGTACTATTCAGCTCCGACCCGGACATCATAGATTGCGCAGGCGTAGAAATTAGCAAGGATGGCAACGTATATGGCAGGAAGGGCATGATCAAAGATGACGGGAGTCCTGGCCAAATTGAAGAGGTTTTTTGTCCCTCGGGCGGCGCTGCCTTTTACAAAAGAGAAATCTTCGAAGAAGTGGGATTTTTTGATGAAGATTTCTTTATATACTACGAGGAGGTCGACCTGGCATTCCGGGCGAGGCTGGCCGGCTGGAGATGTTTATACGTTCCAAAAGCAATTCTATTTCACCACCATGCCTGGTCGTTAGGCCATGAATCGAGCAGCAAGGTCTTTCTTCTTGAGAGAAATAAAATTCTAACCATCCTGAAAAACTGGCCATTAAAACAGATTATTTACTATGCCCCTCTAATCGTTACTTATGACTTACTGGCAGATGGCTACTATCTATTTAAAAAAACGACCCTATCCAGGCTAAGAGCCAAATTTAGCGCATTAAAACGACTGCGGCGGGTCTTGAAGGAACGGGACAAAATCCAAAGCACTAGAAAAATTTCTTCAGTAGAGATCGATAAACTCTGGGGATCTTACTATTCCCCCTGGTTTATCTATCAACGCCGCCGCCGATTAAACCGTATTTTGCGGGAGAGAACTAGCTGATTGCCCGTATCACTCACCGAAGAGCATGAAGATTCTTTATTTTACCCATACCGGCCGATTATTGACTGGCTCCGGAACCTACCGTGACATTCTTCTCCATGAAATAGGCAGAAGACACAAGATTAGGATTTATTCAACCCCGGAAGATTTAAAAGAAAAATGGGACATCGCACACGTATTGGACTTGAAGCATGCAAACTTAACATGCTGGCAAAACGTAAGTTTTCCGGTCGTTGTCGATATACATGATTACTACTGGACTCGGTTTCATTACTTTCCCTGCCCCGACCTGCCACTTAGATTCGTGCTTCAAAAAGTAAGAAAGTGGCGCTATACCAAAATTCTAAATAGGGTTCAGGCAATCATTGTTCATTCTGAATACGTGAAGAACACAATTTGCCATCCAAACATATTCGTGGTCAGACTAGCCATTGACCCGAACAACTATAACAGACCTCCTAATCAGCAAGATAAGAACTTAATTTTATTCGTCGGACGGGACTATTTTAGAAAAGGCCTACCCACCTTAATAAGGGCGTTGCCGCTGGTCTTAAAAGAAGTTCCGGACGCTAGAGTGGTAGTTATAGGCCCGGAGTATCTTCATTCGAGATTAGTGGCTAAGCTCCTAAGCAGAAATTTACCCCTAAAATTTATCAACGGTCTTCCTCCGGAGGAGATAAAAAAATATTTTTATCAAGCCAACTTACTTGTACTCCCTTCCGAGATTGAAGCCTCCGGTATAGTGCTGCTCGAGGCTATGGCCGCGGGACTACCCATCGTCGCCACCAGAGTCGGGGGTATTCCCGAGATCATCCAGGACGGCACAAATGGCTTACTGGTGGAAAGGGGAGATAATCGACAACTTGCCAGGAGTATAATCAAGGGCCTCCGAAATGAGATAACCCACAACCCGAGAAACCACCCAAACTGGGAAGACATGTTTAATCCTGCCAAGATGGTGGAATCCATAGAATCGGCATATCGACAAATCATGGAGACCTAAGCACTGTACAAAATAAGCACCAACTCAGCGGGTAAAGGAATACGACCCATTCTACTAGTCCTTTAGTCTAAAGCCAGTTTTAATACCTTATTTATGATAGCACATAGGTCAAAAGGCTTATCTTGTCGTTAACATAAATCCATTTCTCCTTAAAAAACTGACAAAAGTCCAATATTATCCCTTCAGTTTTATCCAGATAATTTTCCCAGAGGAATAGGATTGAGTCTCGCTCCAAACCAAAAATTGAAGTTAGATGATAGGCAATCAGTTCCGAGAGTAAAACCAAAGATCACAGGTAACAACAATTCATTAAACATGGGAACCGGTTCGATGAAAATCCTAATGATCGCTCCAACCCCTTTTTTCTCCGATAGAGGATGCCACGTAAGAATATATGAAGAGGTAAAACATTTGGCATCGATGGGGCATAATGTCACTATTTGTACGTACCATGTAGGAAATAATATACCCGGTTTGGATATTAGACGGATTATAAATATTCCTTGGTATAACAAGACCTCAGCCGGTCCTTCCACCCATAAAATTTATTTGGACCTTTTACTTTTACTCAAATCCGTATTAGCAACCTATCAAACAAAGCCCAATATAATACACGCGCATTTACACGAAGGTGTTTTAATCGGTAAAATCTGCAGCCTGATTTTAAGAATTCCACTGGTTTTTGATGTGCAAGGTGAATTCACCAGCGAGATAAGGGCACACAAGTTTTTACACCGGTATCCTTTTCTGCAAAATGTAATGTACAGGATTTTATCGATCGTAGAGTGGTTGTCTTACAAGTTGGCAGATGCATTACTGGTAAACTCCAGTTTTATGTCTAATCGTCTTCAAAAGAACAACGGCATCAGAAAAGACAAGATTTTTGTCGTCCCGGATGCCGCTGGTTTACCCAATGGGAATTTCTCAAACAAAACCAAATATCTAGCCGAAAGACTAAAGATACCGACTAATAAAAAGATAGTTGTTTATCTGGGATTGCTGACCGAATATCAGGGAGTAGATCTTTTACTTCAGGTTATTAAATCTATGTCCGAAAAGAGAGACGACGTGCATTTCCTCATAATGGGTTTTCCCTCTGAAGAAAAGTACCAAAAAATTGCCTATGATTTGGGAATCTCCGAGTATATAACCTTTACCGGCAGGGTTTCTTATTGGGAAATATATGATTACCTGGCTCTGGGGACAATAGCCGTATCTCCGAAACTCTTGGATTTGGGCGGAGAGGCAAACATCAAGCTTTACAATTACATGGCTGCCGGCCTTCCCACCGTTGCCTTTGACTATATAGTAAATCGAGAGATCCTCGGCGATCTGGGATTATATGCCCGACCAAAAGACCCAGATTCACTGGAGAGCTGTATATGCAAACTGCTTGATGACGAAGAATTAAGACTCAACATAGCTAGAAAATTAAAGGAAATAAAAATCGATAACTACTCTTGGCGCAATTCTATTAATCAATTGCTCCAAGCTTATCTTTATGTTAAAGAAACTAAGGAATGACTTACGTATTCGCTAAAATATGGACTAACCTAAAAATAACATTAACTAAATCCTTACCTTGATAAAAGCCCACCTCCTTGAGAAACCGAGGCAAAGCAAGACCTGCCGAGACTCCATCACGAAAAGAAAGTTTCTGCTTAGTCTTTCACCTCCAAACACCTAAAACCATAGTCTTATACTTCTTGCTCAAATTAATACCAATCCTAACTCAAAAAAACTATCACAGTCCAATTGATTTTTTAGCCCAATCATGTTAAGTCTGTAACTCACATAGCGGAGCTGTAATTTTTTCTAACATAAATTACGAGAATTTCCTTATACATCGTACCAGTCGGAAAAGCCCGATATGACAGAATCCTCTGAATCGGCAAAAACTAAAAAAACGGTGATAATCGGCGCTGGTCCGGCCGGCCTCACTGCCGCTTATGAGTTATGCAAAGCCGGTGTGGAATCCGTCGTACTGGAAAAAGACGACATCGTTGGAGGAATCGCCAGAACCGTCGACTACAAAGGATACCATTTTGATATCGGCGGGCATCGCTTTTTTACCAAGGTCAAGGCAGTCGAGAGCATGTGGCACGAAGTCTTGGGAGAAGACTTTTTAGTGCGCAATCGTCTCTCCCGAATTTATTATGACAAGAAGTTCTTCTATTACCCTCTAAGAGCATCCAACGCCCTATTTGGTCTCGGAATGTGGAACAGCTTTCTCATAGTTCTCAGCTACATCAAGGCCCAATTATTTCCAGACAAACCCGAGGAAACGCTCGAACAGTGGGTCTCTAACCGCTTTGGAAGGCGGCTTTACCAGATATTCTTTAAAACCTACACGGAGAAGGTCTGGGGAATACCCTGCAGTGAAATAAGGGCGGAATGGGCGGCCCAGAGGATTAAAGGACTCTCCCTATTGACCGCTCTCCGAAATGCGCTTTTGAACTCCAATAACGGAGAAGTTATTAAAACCTTGATTGACTCTTTTCATTACCCTAAGCTGGGACCGGGCATGATGTGGCAGAGGGTGACCGAGATCGTCCGAGAGCAGGGAGGCAGAGTCCAATTAGGGTCCGAAGTGGAAAAAATCCATTGGACTGAGAATAAGGTAGAGGCCTTGGAAGTAAAAATAAACGGGCGGAGGGAATTGGTTACCGGAAGCCATTTTATCAGCAGCATGCCCGTAAGGGAGTTGTTTGAGAAATTCGAGCCCGCGGTTCCCGAGCATGTGCTAAGGGCAGCAACCAACCTTAATTACAGGGATTTTCTCACCGTAGTGCTAATCATCAATAAGCCAGACGTATTCCCGGATAACTGGATTTACATTCACGACCCCGACGTAAAAGTAGGCCGGATTCAGAACTTCAAGAACTGGAGTCCCTATATGGTCCCAGACCCAAATAAGACCTGTCTTGGCCTTGAGTATTTCTGCTTCAAAGGGGACGGAATGTGGTCCATGGCCGACGAGCAGCTAATTGAGCTTGGGAAACGCGAATTAGATATCCTGGGACTGGTTCGGGCGTCAGAAGTCGAGGATGGAACCGTGGTCAGAATGCCCAAGGCCTATCCGGTTTACGATTCCACCTATCAGGAATCACTCCGAGTTATTCGTAGGTTTCTTGATTCTATAGAGAATTTGCAGTTAGTGGGTAGGAACGGTATGCATAAATACAATAATCAAGATCACTCCATGCTGACGGCGATGCTAGCGGTCAAGAATATTTTAGGAGCTAATTACGACCTCTGGCAGGTAAATGTAGACCAGGAATATCATGAAGAGATCAGGTATAACGATAAGAAGGAGGAAGAATACAGCCAATTCGCCCTCCTCACTTCCACCCAGCCCAAAGTGCCTGTAAAAACGGCTGCCCATCCAGAGGAGCACCTCTTTGATGAAGTTATACTTAGAACATTTGCAAGAATGGACAAGCTTGCCTTTGCCATTGCCGTAGGGACAGCCTGCGCATTACTCATTTTCTTAGCCACCTTTTACTTGATCGTCAGAGGAAATGAGGTCGTAGACCCCGGTCTTAGGCTTCTGGGGCAGTATTTTATAGGCTACACCGTAAGCCTTCAAGGAGCTTTCATCGGTATGGGCTATAGCTTTTTTTGGGGATTTATCTTCGGATGGCTGTTTGCTTATCTTAGAAACCTTTTACTCGGCTTCTTCGTCCTTAGAGCCAGAAAAAAAGCGGAATCCTTGTCACTGAAAGATTTATTAGATTACATCTGACCCGCTTGTTAATCATACACAACTCATAATATAGTCGTCATAAAAAGGTCACTTCCAGCCAAACTTCAGGCGCGCCTTATTCCGTGTGAAGCTAGCAGGGCTCTACTCTGCTGATTATTTTCTAAAACGGCCTCATCGCAGAGAGCCTGTTGCTTGATTTGGCTTCAAAAAAACCTAAGTCGAAATGATTATAGTAAGGGTTTAAGCAAGGTTGAAGGACTACAACACCTCACCCTAGAGAAGCTTTTCCGTTTTCTTGGCAACAAAATAAACCATTAATCCTGGAGATACAATGGCTAACGGCATACCGGACGACGAGAAGCTTTTGAGGGCGGTTGTTCGGCTAAATTCAAAGATGCTGGGTTTAATTTTGGGAATTCTATTTGGCCTGGCTATTTTCATCGCCACCAATTGGCTCTTGATTAAGGGTGCGTATATAGACCCAAACGGCAAGCAGGTGATAGGACCGCATTTACAGCTCCTCGACCAGTTCTTTATTGGATATAAGGTTTCATTCTTGGGAAGCATCGTTGGATTTCTATATGGTTTCGCTATAGGCACCTTCAGTGGCACGTTAATAGGCTGGATATACAACAAGATTGCCGACCTAAGAAGAAGAAATAGTCTTGGGCTCTAACCTAAGCACACTATCCGCCGCTTCAGGACGAAGTGTAACCAATTTCCATTAACTTAATAAAATGCCGAATTTTATAAGTTTCATCTAGGGACCACCGAATCCTTTGACTTGGGAAAAATCACGCTACTGGGATACAGTCGCCAAGACCTGGCATGAGGCAAGCCCGCAGATGCTCTGGCGGGCGTATAACGACGCGGTCAATACGGCGCTATTCGGCCGCTGGCTGTCTCATCACAAGGCAGACTCTCTTCTAAAAACCGATTTATTCGATGAGTCGCTAGGAGACGGATTATACTCCTTGCTGGAATTACACGCGAAAAAAGTGGTTGGAATTGATATATCCCTTTTAATTTCTAAGTCCGCTAAATCCCGTCATAGTGGGCTGGATGTAGTGGGAGCGGATGTCCGCCGTCTTCCCTTCTCCGACGAAGTTTTCGATATCATAGTATCCAACTCAACACTGGACCATTTTGAATCATCAGAGGAAATTGTGTATAGCCTGAAAGAGCTTCTCCGGGTACTGAAGCCGGGCGGACAATTGCTCCTAACACTGGACAACCTGGTGAATCCGGTTATTGCTCTACGCGCAGTGTTACCTTTTCGCCTTTTGAACCGCCTACAAATAGTACCTTACTTTGTTGGAGCTACTCTGAGCCCAAGCCGTCTCCGGGACCATCTGGAGCACCTGGGCTTAATGGTCATGGAGGTCAGCGCCGTAATGCACTTTCCCAGAATTTTGGCTATGGCCTTTATTCGCGTTATGGAGGGTCGTTTCGGGTCAAAAATGCAAAAGCGGTTTTTAAGCCTTTTAATGGCATTCGAACATTTATCCCACTGGCCCACGCGATTTCTGACTGGCTATTTCGTGGCGGTAAGAGCGGTGAAAAAGTAGGTTCTAGCTAGAATTTTTGATCTGTACGGAGAAAAAACGGACTGGCATATATATCAACGCTTGACCTCTAGATTGATTCCGCCATCATTGAAACTACGGTCGATTACCGTCGCGGATGGATCCCGTGCCGTGTAGTTGCCTCCCTCTCCCTCCCCCCACTTCGAAAAATTGATGGGAGAACTCGATAATCATGCATAATTATCTGGTGCATTCTTAAACAGGTGTGAAAATTCTTTTAAAAGAATGAAAGGAGGTTGACGGAAAATGACGGAGAGGCCATTCAAAGTAGTTAATTTCCAGCAAATCGCTGTTGGAGGTCTAGACCTTAAGACTCTTCGAAAGCTGTGGGTTGACACTCTCGGCCTTACCCCGACTATAACTTTCCAGAACGACACCGAGAACGTGTATGGGGAGATCGCAATTGCTGGATTCGGTCCCTTTCATGTCGATGTTAACCTTTTGCAACCAATAAATCCGGAGAAAAGCCCGCAGGCCCATAAACCGCCTCTCAACCACATTGGACTTTGGGTCGATGATTTACAGGCTGCCGTGGAGTGGTTGTCGTCGCAAGGCTTGGTTTTCACCCCTAGAGGAATTCGCCGGGGAGCAGCGGGTCATGATGTATGCTTTATTCACCCGAAGATGGGTGGTGAGGGTGTTCTGATAGAACTGGTACAGGCACCTCCCGAACTGATCGATCTTTGCCGCCGCATGTCTTCCCAGCGGTCTCCGTGACCATACCGCTATGAATTAGTACCGTTCTCTTGGCCGGCATTTGTAAATTGTCTTGCCGAATGGCTTATCAAAGATAGGCCTAAAATCGCTGAAGATATGATGAACCAGAACGACTCTATAACCAAAAGCCCGAGTTCCTGGAGTTCATTTGATAATGTGATAGTTGGAGCCCGTTTTCTAAGCAAGCTCCCTTCGTTCCTCCATCACAAAATCAGCCTACAGGAAGCGAGAGCTATCCTGCGCAGTCGCTTTGAGCAGAGAGAAAATTCCTTGTTGGCCATTCTTAAACGGTCTGTCTATGGGTACCCGGAAAGCCCATACCGACAACTTCTAAAGCTAGCTGGCTGCGAATACGGAGACTTAGAAAAGTCGGTAAAAAAAGAAGGTATTGAGGCGGCCCTTCAAATGCTTTATCGTCAAAAGGTATACCTCACCGTCGATGAGTTCAAGGGTCGACAGCCAGCTATAAGGGGAAGCACAACCATATCTGTAAGCCATGAACTACTGCGTAACCCGCTTGCGGCCTTCCACATCCCCGCCCGAAGCGGCGGAAGCCGGAGCTCGGGGACACCGGTACTTATTGACCTGGATTTCGTCAAGGGCTGTGGTGTTAATACCTCCCTATTCCTCGAAGCAAGGGGTGGGTCCAAGTGGCATAAAGCGACCTGGGAAACTCCCGGTGCCGGGGCTAGGTTCCGGCTTCTCAAGTTTAGCAGCTTCGGCAATCCGCCGGTTCGCTGGTTCTCGCAGGTAGACCCGGCTGCACCCGGGCTGGACTCAATCTTCCGTTGGAGCGAGCGTGCCATGAGATGGGGAAGCCGGCTTGCCGGTGTTCCCTTGCCGCGCCCATTGTACGTTTCTCTTGGCGAGCCGCTTCCTATAGCTAGATGGATGACCGAGGTTTTGCAGTCTGGTGACACCCCTCATCTTTTTACTTTCCCCAGCTCTGCAGTGCGTCTTTGCCTGGCGGCATTGGAGAACGGAATCGAACTCCGAGACGCCCAGTTCCTATTATCGGGAGAGCCCATTACAAAAGCCCGCCTGGATGTAATACGCCGTACCGGTGCCGAGGCTCTGCCTCGTTATGGGAGTATGGAGTGCGGACCCATTGGCTACGGGTGCCTTGCCCCGGCAGCCTCTGACGACGTTCATCTACTACACGACCTCCATGCGCTCATTCAACCGGAATCAGATGAAAAGCTCCCCAGACTACCTCAAAATGCTCTCTTAATTACGTCACTCCATCCCGCATCGCCTTTTACCCTGCTTAATGTCTCTATGGGCGATCAAGCCGTTATTTCCAGACGGAAATGTGGCTGTGCTCTGGAGGAGCTTGGTTGGACTACGCACCTGCACACCATACGCAGTTACGAAAAGCTTACCGGAGGAGGGATGACCTTTTTGGATACGGATGTAATCCGCGTTCTCGAAGAGGATTTGCCGGCCCGCTTTGGTGGATCAGCCACCGATTACCAACTCCTAGAAGATGAGACTGAAGATGGCCAGCCCATTCTGCGGCTACTCGTACACCCAAAACTCGGGCCGCTTGATAGCAATGCGGTAGCAGAAGCCTTTCTCAGTACGATAGGCTCTGGATCTCCAGTAGAAAGAATGATGGAGTTCATGTGGCGCGATGCCAGTCTACTTCGCGTGGAGCGTCAAGCCCCTTTGACTACCCGTTCGGGCAAGATTCTTCATCTGCATCTGGGGCGATCAACCAACAAAAGTAGTTAATATACCTCCATGCCTTCTTCTCTGCCTATTTTAACTTTTCATGCGCTCGACGATAGGCCCTCGGTTATTTCATTCTCACCACGAGTATTCCGGCATGGCATTGCTAGGCTTCATGAGAGCGGATACAAAACCCTAAGGTTAGCCGAGGTCGTAAATTATCTGGAAGAAGGAAAACCTTTCCCGGATAGGTCCATTGTTATAACCTTCGACGATGGGTATCGAAGCGTATTTGATGAAGCCTTTCCTCTGCTACGGCGGTACAACATGACTGCCACGGTTTTTCTCACGGTGGGGGAAAAGGGCGATTCAGGGCTCGACGGCAGGCTGCCTTCCCTTGAAGAGCGCCAGATGCTGTGCTGGGAAGAGATAATGGAGATGCATCGGTGCGGAATTGATTTAGGGGCCCATACCCTCACCCACCCAGACCTCACTCGCTTGCCTTTCGATCATGCCCAATCTGAAATCCTTGATTCTAAGGCGGTAATCGAGGATACACTGAGTGCGCCTATTTACTGTTTTGCGTATCCCTTCGGGCGGTATGATGAACGAATCTTAGGAATAGTGAAAAAACACTTTTCCTGTGCCTGTTCAGACAGGCTTGATCTCGTCTCTTCCGGCAGCAACCTCTACGCGCTGGAGAGGGTGGAAGCCTATTATCTAAGAAGCGAGCGGCTGTTCGATATAATGCTGACAAACCTATTTCCCTGGTACATCCGGGCGTGCAGCATCCCTCGCCAGATTCGACGCGCAGTTAAACTCAGTTTATGAAATTTCCTTTTATCCAGTGTCATATGAGTACAACGGAATAACGATACATGTCAGGGCATCCCTCAAGATTCAAAGAAAAATTCGACCCGGAGAAATGGAGCGCTGTTTACGACCCCCGGAGAAATTGCAACAAAGATTTTACTTTCCAGCATGGTAACGAACTTGTAGAAGATATATGCTCTAGAATAAGCCGGCCAAATGAGGTGTGGCTCGATATTGGATGTGGCACCGGATATTTATCGGCGAAATTGTCCGAGATGGGTTTATCCGTAATCGGAGTGGACCATGATATAGAGATGATAGAATTCGCCAACGAGCATCTCCTTGACCATAGTGTGACGAATAGACCGGTATTCGTAACGGCCAAGGCGGATTCCCTTCCTTTTGACGATGACACGACAGACGGTGTAGTAGCTGTCTCTCTGGCGGGTTGCCTATCATCACCGGACGGGTTCTTCCGAGAGGCTCATCGGGTTCTTCGCAAAAATGGTTTTGCCATTATTACATTCACAAACCGGGCCAGTCTGCTGATTAAGATAAATTGGTGTTTGAATAAGGCTTCGTATATGATTAGAAGACCGACCCATAGGGATGGTCAATATAGAGTCTATGCTTGTGCGGAAGTAGTGGATAGACTCGAAAAGGCCGGTCTCAGGGTTGTTGATGTCAGGTTTTACAATTTTTTTCTCAACGTGGGAGATTTGATGATTCCGCCCAAGCCGTTGGCAATATATTGTGAGCGTTTGAACAAATACAATATAAGTCACCGGTTGGGAGGAAACTTTATTGTAGTAGCGCACAAAATATAGCAAAACAAACAGAGGATTTTGAGATTCCGTGAGCAAGTAAAGAAGGAGGATTCATCAGTGAACAAGGTCTCTTTTTCTCTTTTGAGAGGCGTCTGTCAGATACCGGCGTACGTTGCGCATGAAAAGGGGTTTTTTCAAGACGAAGGTCTTGATGCAAATTTAAACATCGAACCTACTGCATGGATGGTTCCACACAAACTTATGAACGGCGAAAGTCAATTTGCAGTTATTCCTTGGACCAGGGTTGCCGCCGCGGAAGATAAAGATATACCGCTGGTGTTGATTTGCGGTTCCGGCTTTGAAGAAGCGGCCATAGTTGTTCGGAAGGAAATAAACCCATCAGAGGTGAAAAAAGTCGCCGTCCCGTTGCGAGGGGGTATGAAAGATTTAACGGCGATGGGGCTCATCGAGAGCTTGGGATGGAAAGATATTGAGCTTATCCGGCTCCCCTCCGGCGATGGGGCAATTATATCTTTATTTGGTCAAGGAGCGGATGCTGCTTCGATGGTTGAGCCCTACGCAACCATGATGGAAGCGTTGGGCGTCGGAACCGTCGTAAAAAGAACGGGAGATGTATGGAAAGGGGCCCCCGGATGCTCTTTAACAACAACTATGCACTTAAAAGAGACTTCTCCCAACCTGACGCAAAAGGTGGTCAGGGCATTTGTACGCGGGATTAAATTTGTCGATGAAAGTCCAGACGAGTCCGCCCAGATAGCCTCCCGCTACATCGGCGTCAATACCGGCTTCATTCGGAAAGCCCTGAATGTAAACAGGCCCGATATGAATGCAGTTAGAAACAATGGAGCCATGGAAAGGGTACTTTCTCTCATGATAAAACTGGGCTACATTCGTAAGATTCCGACAAATTTCACCGACTTAACATTTCTGGATAAGGCCGTAGAAAACCCTAATACCTGATATGCGGAAACTTGACCGCAATAAAACTTTAGACTGAATATAAGCTAAGGGAGGTAAAAAACATGCTCAGTAAAGTACTGGACACGGCTATGAAACCTATCGTCAGGTTTTTGCAATACAACTATGACGCTAAACCCATGCAACCTTTGGGCGTCAACAATACCATGAAAGTGGCGCGAGCTTACAACCGCTTTAAGTACGGCCGGTATCTCGAATTCAGAAAAAACCAGTATCTCCATCATTTCGATGAATTGATCCAGGAGAACGGGTTGCCCGTCTCCACGCCCACCGAAATAAAAGACGGCTGGGCGCTAGACACCTCCGGAAAACTGCCGCACCTGCAAGAGTTACTGAAGGACGCAGAGGAGATTATAAAAGAGCGCGGAGGCGTAAAGCGGACAGATTTCGGCCGGCCTTACTTCCAAGAAATTCCTATTGACGACCTATTGGTCAAATATCCGTCCATCCTGGACTTTGGCACCTCCTCCGATATACTCTCGACCGTCTGTAATTACCTGGGCTTCATCCCAACCTTCTCAGCGGCTCTACCCCCTGGGATCAGGTTTAATGAATCTTGGGCTAAACACGAGAGTACGCCGAACGTCCCATTCCGTTCAAGCCAGCTATTTCATCTCGATTATCATGATTCCCCCATGGCCTACGCTCTTGTACTGATCAGGGAGGGAAATATGGAAAACGGACCCTTCTGCATCCTGCCCGAATCCGTATCCAAGAAAGCCTCCGAGGCCCTTAATTACCGGACTAGAGGAAGGCGTCACCGTGTGACCGACGAGGAGATGTACTCGATCGTCCCCGAAAGTGAGTTAATTAAATTTTGTTATCCTGCGGGGTCTGTTTTGTTCCTGGATAACAGCAAATGCTTTCATTACGGAAGCCGGAATGCGGTGAAACCTCGTTATCTCATGATGTACGCTTATGTATCCCCTTGCAGGACGGATTTTGGCGAAGTGCTGCTTGCCCGGAAAACGTATCCGACCCGCGATAGCGACTCCCGTTTGAGGAAAATGGTGCTAAATAGAGAATTCATCTATTGAGACTCTTTCATATGCTTAACGACCTGAGAATGTTTGCCAGGTATGCCTGGGGGCTTAACAGTTACCTCCGCCATACGCTAACACCAGAAGAGTGCCGCCGGATGCTCGTCCATCACTTAGAAAACAGAGAGGAGTCTTTTTTGCGTATCCTGGAACGGGGCATTTACGCAAATCCAGGAAGCCCTTACCGAAAACTGCTCCTTCATGCCGGGGTTGAGTTTGCCGATGTCGTCGAATTGGTGAGGCGATACGGTGTCGAGGGTGCGTTGGTTCAGCTCTATGACGCAGGAGTTTACGTTACACTTAACGAGTTCAAAGGGCGTCGTTCAATCGAGCGTCCAGGACTAAAAATCATAGTACGCCCTCAGGATTTTGATAACCCATTTTTAGTCAGGCATTACGAAGCCCGAACCGGCGGTTCGCGAGGCGTAGGAACGCGCGTCATCATTGATTTCGACCTTTTGACCCACGAGGCGGCCTACTTTCATTACCTTCTGGTCGCCTTTGACCTGGCAGAAACGCCAATCGGGGCATGGCACGAGGTCCCGCCGGTAGCGGCAGGCATGAAGCTAATCCTTCGCTACGCTAGGCTGGGAAAGTCTGTGGAAAGGTGGTTTGCTCAGAGTAAATTATCATCGAGTGCAAATGACCTGAAATTTGCTATTTTCACGAACTACACCTTATATGCCGGCAGAATTTTAGGTAAGCGATTGCCCGTACCCGAATACGTGCCCCTGGAAGAAGCCTCCAAGGTGACAGGTTGGCTATCCTTCAAGAAAGAGAATAGAAAGCCTGCCACACTGGACACTAATCCTAGCTCAGCGGTAAGAGTGTGCCTCGCCGCTAAAGAAAATGACCTGGACATCTCCGGAAGCCTTTTTCGGCTGGGAGGTGAACCTTACACACCGGCAAAAGCCCAGGTATTAGCCGATACCGGATGTCGAGCCGTGTGCCATTACTCCATGTCGGAAATCGGCACGGTCGGCACCGCCTGCACTGCACCCCCGGAACTTGATGATGTCCACCTCCTCAGCGACAAGGTCGCGGTGATACAGCGCCCTAAATCTGTGGGTGCCGGTGGGCTCACCGTGGAAGCCCTAGTCTATACAACCGTCCTGCCCAGTTGCCCTAAACTTATGCTCAACGTCGAGAGTGACGATTACGGTGTCCTTGAGGACCGAACGTGCGGCTGCCCTTTCGGAGAACTCGGATTCACCAAGCATCTTTCACGCATCCGTAGCTACGAGAAGTTGACCAGCGACGGAGTGACTTTTCTCGGGACCGAGCTACTACGACTGGTTGAGGAGGTCTTGCCGGCGAGATTTGGAGGTTATCCCACGGATTACCAGTTACTAGAAGAGGAAGATGGGGGACTGCCCAGGGTGAACGTCATCGTGAGCCCGCGTGTGGGTAATGTCGATGAAGAAGAAGTTGTGGCTGTAGCGTTTCAGGTTCTGCACCAATACCCCGGGGGAGAGATTATGTCTGACAAATGGCGACAGGGGCAAACCCTGCGCGTACTCCGGAGAGAGCCATACTCCACGGGTTCGGCCAAAATTCTCCCTTTGCACATACTTCAGAAAAGATAACCTCACATCCGGGAGATATTCATACACAATGAGAATTCTTTTTCTCGTCCAGAGTCTGGGAATGGGCGGGGCGGTACGTCAGCTCTCCATACTGTCAGGTCATTTAGCCCGTCGAGGTCATGACGTCTCCGTCGTAGCTTTGTATACCACAGACCAAAACTGGAACTCGGTCTGGGAGATCGATTCCATTCCAGTAAAATCATTTCTCCTGAAGCCATCTTCGGGTGCTTTGTCCTCCGGTCTACAGTTAATCAAGGCTACGATTCAACTCTGGAACATGATAAAAAGGGAAGACATCCAGGTGCTCTACAGTTATCAAGGTGATATTGCCAGATTTGTCGCCTGGTTAGCTACTCGTGGGATACCCAATGCCAAATTGATATGGGGCATTCAGGGGTCTGGTCAAAGAAATACCTTATCAGTCAACGATTGGAGAGAGTCTTTGCCCTTCTATTTGTGCAAATGGGTTTCGGCATCCGTTCACCTGATGGTCTCAGGCTCGGACGCTGGATATAACTCTCGCAAAGCCAAAGGGTATTCTTGCCCTAAGCAGATTGTCATATTCCATGGGATAGATACAGATCGGTTTCTACCGGACTCTCAATCGCGTGTGCGAATACGTTCGGAATGGGGCGTCACCGAGGACGAGAAGCTGATCGGACGGATTGCCCGATTGGCCCCAGATAAGGGGTATCCTATTTTCCTCGAGGCAGCCGCCTTATTATCCAAAGAAAGAAAAGACGTACGTTTTGTTATCGCTGGCGACGGGCCTGAAAGCTATAAAAGACAGCTTCAGTTGCTAAGCCAAGAATTAGGCTTGGCCGAGCATCTAATTTGGGCGGGAGCAAGACCAGATATGCCTGCCGTCTACAATGCGCTGGATATTCTCTGCTCCTCTTCTGACAGCGAAGGCTTCGGTCTGACGGTTGCCGAAGCTATGGCTTGCGGCGTGCCATGTGTAGCAACAGACGTGGGAGATTCGGCCAAGATCGTGGGGGATAAGGGCATCGTAGTACCACCCGGCAACCCACAAATGCTGGCTGACGGGTTAAAAACCATGCTGCATCGGCTTCACGGCATAAATCCACTCGAGCTTCGCGAGCGAATTGTGAGCCGCTTCAGCATTAAAAGAATGGTCGAAGCCACCGAAAAGGCTTTAAGCGAGGTATGCAGTTCCTACACATAATTCAGAAGAAATAATGGATAAAACGCTTCGGTTTTGCATGATCACAACTTTCTACCCGCCTTATAATTTTGGAGGTGATGGAATTTTTGTTCACCAATTGTCCAATGAGCTTGCTAAGAGGGGCCATTTTGTAGATGTCATACACTGTATCGATGCTTACCGACTCCTGGCACGTCACGAACCCACCAGTAACTACAATGACCATCCAAACGTGACCGTGCATGGCTTGAAGAGCCGATTTGGTTTTCTCTCTCCGCTGGCCACTCAACAGACCGGATTCCCGTTATTCAAGTCTGGCCAGCTCAAACGGATCTTGGAAAAGGGCTTCGACGTGATTCATTATCACAATATCTCCCTGGTTGGCGGGCCGAAAATCCTGGAATACGGCCACGGCATCAAACTCTACACAATGCATGAGTACTGGCTTGTCTGCCCCACGCACGTGTTATTCCGATTCAACAGAAAGGCTTGTGTAAAGCCGCATTGCTTCTTTTGCACCCTGACCTACAAACGCCCACCGCAATTGTGGCGGTATTCAGGTTTATTGGAATCTGCAGCAAAAAAGGTAGACGCCTTTATTACCATGAGTAATTTCAGCAAAGAGATACACTATCAAATGGGTTTTAAAATTCCAATTGTAAGCCTGCCTCCATTTCCTTACTGGACGGAATCTATATTACCGATATCAGGAGAGTCTGTCGGACAGACATTGAATCAGCCTCATTTTTTGTTTGTAGGAAGGTTAGAAAAACTAAAAGGGCTACAGACGCTCATTCCCATCTTCCGGCGCTGTAAGAAGGCGCAGTTGTTGATAGTGGGCAAGGGTAGTTATGAGCCTAATTTGCGAAAATTAGCCGGGAATGTTACTAACATCCAATTTCTAGGCCATTTATCCCAAAGAGAGTTGCGACCTATATACCGAAATGCAGTCGCTGTAATCGTTCCATCGATATGCTTTGAAGTTTTCCCCCTAGTGATCATAGAGGCCTTCAGCCAGCAGACACCGGTTATAGTCAGAGATATTGGCGGGATGACAGAAATCATTTTGGAGAGTGGCGGTGGTATAACCTATAATACGGAAGAAGAGTTGATGACATCCATGGACCGCCTGCTGATGGAACCATCATATAGAAACAATTTGGGTATCTCCGGTTACGAGGCTTTTCAGAGCAGATTTACGGCTGAAGCTCATCTAAGGCATTATTTGAGCCTAATTAAAGAGATCTCAGTTAACCGAAGGCCGCAGGTTATTGAAATACAGTAAAGGACCTCTAAATAATATTTAAATCGTTAGCTTATGGCTCGACTTCCCTTACCTGATGGACAAAATGATGAAAGAAAAGCTATACATAATAGAAGAAAAAATCAAAAAGATTTTAGTCTCCAAATTCGAGATTAAACCCGCTCTGCTCACAGATATAAGCCCGGATACCCCACTCCTAGGACGAGGCATCGGCCTTGACTCTATAGAAGCTATGGCCCTAGTTGCAGCAATTGAAAAGGAGTTCGATATCGAAATCAGCGATAATGAACTGACCGTGGATTTAGTCAAAAGCATTGGCACGTTAACAGAGCACGTTTTGAAAAAAATCACAGGTTAAAAGCTCTGTCATGCCCGTTCCAGACAAATTATAAGTGGATTCCCGGTAAAGCTTATACCCGAAGGCATTAAAACTTGTACTAATCAAGATTTAATCAAACAGCCGTGTCTTGTTAAATTTTATTCAAGGGGCCGTCTACATTGCACTTGGTTATCTCCGAAACCTTCTTGGCCAATTCAAAAGGAAGTTTCTATATCCAAGAGCCTGCTCTGAGCACATTAGCTGCGCTACGTGCAAAAAGAATATACTGCTTGTTTAAGATTTCTCTCTGCGGTATTCGAAATGACAACCAATATATTTATGTTCCGGGATTTTCGGTAGGTCGAGTTCCTTCCTTTTTATCATCATTCCTAGCGGATGCAAATCCGCTCATCCTGAGTCTAATCGAAGGATGGGTTTCTTGAGGTGTTCACCCTTCGACTGCGTCCTTCGTCAAGCTCAGGACAGGCTCAGGATGAACGGGCTTACCGAATGATTACCCACTCATCTTTGTCGCAATTGAGCGTTCGAATAACTAACAGCGATTTCTGAAGAGGAGGTAAACCACATGAAAACACTGCCAGAGATGTTTGCGACCGTCGCCAGACAAAATAGCAGACGAGTAGCTGTTGTGGATGGGTATAAAACAGTCAGTTATTCCCAGTTGGAAAAAAATATAGCCTCACTGGCAGCGAAATTACAGAGCATAGGAGTTCGTCAGGGTGACCGGGTGGCCATACTATTGCCGAATAGCTTGGACTTCGTGAAGAGCTATTTCGCCATCTCCGCCCTGGGAGCAATCGTCGTTCCCATGAACGACCACTACCAGGAAAACGAGCTTCTTTATTTCCTCGAGGTATGCGGCGTTTCAGTACTGGTTACCTCAAAAGACTTCGAGAAGCTATGTAGTAAAGTGCTCTCGATGCAAAATTCCCCTAGCAAATTACTGTTCGTCGAGGATGACCTGACACCGCCTCAAAAAGAGCCGAAATCGATTACCGAGTTTGGAATTGAAATTGACCCGGATACTCCGGCAATGTACCAGTTTTCATCCGGTTCAACCGGAAGGCCAAAGCAGATTGCCCGTACCCATGCCAATTTGATCTTTGAGCTCGACAGTCTCATTAAAACCCTAAACCTAGCCAACGAAGACCGCTTCCTGGGCGTAGCCCCATTCTCACACGTAAACGGACTGATGCGCACCATGATGGCCTGCATGAGGGCGGGGGCAACACTATATCCCGTTCCTAAATTCGAGCGCAGGTCGGTCGCCGATGTGATAGAAAAGAATAAAATAAGCATATTTATCGCCGTGCCCTTCATGTTTAGCATGCTCGCCCAGGCCAATTTTCGCCGACGGCCGGACTTCTCTTCCCTTCGCCTCTGTGTTTCCGCAAGCGCCCCCATGCCTAAAAAACTCAACCAGGAATTCCATGCGAATTTTGGAATTTACGTCAGACAACTTTACGGCTCGACCGAGACTGGAACGATAAGCGTAAATTTAAGTCCTGACGTTGAAAACTCGTTAGAGTCGGTTGGCACACCCATTCTCGGAGTTGAAGTAGAAGTATTCACAGATGAAGGACGAATCGCCAATCCCGGTGAAATGGGAGAGTTAGCGGTAAAAAGCCCCGCGGCGATCAAAGGATATGAGGGTTTGGACGAAGTGAATAAAGAGGTATTTCGTAACGGATATTTCTACACAGGAGATTTAGGGGTGCGGGGGCAGGATGGGCTTCTTTACCTAGTGGGCAGAAAGAAGTTCTTCATCAACAAAGGAGGTTACAAAATTAACCCGCAGGAAATAGAGGAGTTGCTGGAAGGCCATCCCAAAGTAGAGGAGGTAGTGGTGGTCGGCTCCCCGACTGCTTATGGAGACGAAAAGGTGAAGGCAGTGATAGTTTCTAACTCCACCTGCACCGAGGATGAAATAGTCGAATACTGTCGGGGAAAGATTGCCGATTTCAAGATACCCAGCGTGGTTGAATTCAGGGAGAGCCTCCCGAAGAGTCCGACAGGCAAAATCCGAAGACAAATGTTGGTCTGAATAGCCTTCTAGATGCAGAAGTTGTCGGGTTGAGGACCATAGGCATCCTACCAGAGCTTATTCTTTAAAATCAACCCCATGAGTCAGGCCAGTTCATCAAAAAATCGAGCTATCTGGATTTTATTGGCACTAGTCACACTTTTGGTTGTCCTAGTCGTCTTTGCATATCTGGAGCCGGTCAAAACCAAAAGGATGATACGCCAGACCTATAGCCTATACAGGCAGTTTTTTATCGAGAAGAAACCGAGACAACGAAGCATCACCGAATATAAGCCCATTATATTGCATTATTCCTCAACGATGGCAGGCAAAGGAGGTTCCAACCAAAAAGGATTACCGGTGAGGCTGCTGGATATGGAATTTGAGACTGATAGAGAACATCAACTCATCAAGACGTCGGTTAATCTTGACGGACAGCAGCGAAATACAATCACCGGCATCGTGCCCTTTAGTTTCTCCTACCATGTACTCGTTCCTCAAGATGGCTATCTATGGTTCGGGGTCAATCAAGAGCGCGATCATACAATTGCCGCTGATTTAAAGTTCAGCGTTCAGGTGTCAAACGAATCAGGTACAGAAAGCCTCCTAGACCTTCGGCTGCCCACCGATCACATCGGATGGAAGAATCTCTCTCTTGACCTAAGCGCCTTTGCCGGTCAGGAGGTTAATCTTAAGTTCGATGTTACTACGGAACGCTCCAGCAAGGAAAAGATCGCGACAACCGACCAATCCGTCAAAGCTTACTGGAGCGACCTCTTTATCACCAACTCAATGAACAGGCCGAACATATTCATAATATTGGTGGACACCTTGAGGCCCGACCATCTCGGCTGTTATGGATATGAGCGCCCCACCAGCCCAAACATCGACAGGCTGGCTCTTGAAGGGGTTCGGTTTGAAAAGGCCTTCTCACAAGCTCCCTGGACGGACCCTTCGATACTGTCCCTTTTCACCGGTCTTTACCCCTCGGATGTGTGGGAACCAAACCGTCACAAAGTAGCCATAAGGCAAGCCCTTCCGTCCGGTGTCGATACGTTGGCTGAGATTCTGTCCGTTAATGGATACTTCACCGTGGCGGCATCCGACCATCCCGGTGTGACGTACAGACGTTTCGGCCAGGGCTTCGATATCTTTTCCGCACTCTACCACGTCGATGGGCCCTGGGTGGGGTGGCGGGAGACCGACGCTGAAAAGATACTGGAACAGCTAAACACTTTGCTGGAAGGACGTCGGGGAAACCCGCTACTCACCTACGTCCATTTGATATTTCCTCATCAGCCCTACGAACCCCCTTCACCCTACGACAATTACTTCGGGCGCGGTACATATAAGGTCAGTCCCGAAAACAGGCAATATGTTATAAACATGTACGACGGAGAGGTAAAACTAGCCGATGATGTCGTCGGACTTATCCTCAAAGATATCCGGAGATTAAACCTGGACAACGATTCTATCGTTATCTTATTATCCGACCACGGTGAAGGTTTCTGGGAGCACGGGTTATGGGAGCATGGCAACTCTCTTTATAACGAGTTGCTGCATGTACCCTTAATCATACATGCGCCAAACCGCCTCCCTAAAGGTAAAACGATAAAGGAACTGGTGAGAACCGTAGACTTATTGCCCACAATCCTCGACCTGGTCGGAGTTGAATACGATAAAACAGGATTAAGAGGAGCCTCCCTCCTGCCGGTGGTGATAAAAGAAGACACCAAGGCCCGAGAGCTAAGCTCTCCCCGCCAAGCTCAGACTGACGACGAAGACTGGAAACGAATGGCTTTCAGCGAATTCCCGCATTCACGAATAATATTTGGCCGGTCGATCCAGTCGGTTGAGGAAAAACTCATCGACCCCGACCTCGGAGACGCACCCTTGGAATACTATGAAGTTACAGAAGACCCAAAGGAACTCGACAATCAAATCCAGTACGAGGGGGGAAAAGCTTCTGAGCTGATGGACATAATGAACAAAATTAGTAGCAGCACATCGAACAGTCGGGCGAAATACCCCAACGAGCGGCACGAACCCTCGGAGGAAACGATAAGAAAACTGAAATCACTGGGATACGTTCAGTAAACCGGCTAATATACTATTTTCTCACATTTCCATTGTAACCGCAGATACCCGATGCTTAAATCGGTTCGTCGATGTCTTAGGTTTGGAATCGATACTCAAAGGCGTGTAAGTGATTCTAGGTCGAGAAGGAAGCAAAAAAAACGCTCAGATAGTCCGTGACTGGTGGATAAACTACCGTACAAAGCTACTGTTGCTGGCGGTAGCACTCATGCTAGCCGCCTCGTTTATCAGGCTTGACGATGAGTTCTATCGCTTAACCCTGCATGAAGGCCTCAAAGCAGCCATAGACCTCCGCTATCGCTATTGGGAGGTAAAGTTCTGGTTTGCCGGAGAACCCGTTTACGGCTTATTAACCCATGCAGTTTATCCCCCTGCCTCACACACCATATTATGGCCTTTCGTAGGATGGCTGCCTTTCAAAGAGGTGCGGTGGCTTTGGGCCGTAACCTCGGTATTCATGCTGGGATGGCTTGTTTATATACTCCTACGGGAAAGCCTGGCAAAAACAAAGATGGAGCAGGCTTTCATCGCACTTCTCCCTTTGTCCATGTATGCCACCGGCATAGCTATTGGTAACGGCCAGCTTATACTACACATTCTGCCCCTACTCTTGACCGGACTATTCCTGACAAAGCGTGGGGGAAAATGGCATCAGGATTTATTGGGTTCATTTCTGATAGCGATAGCTCTGGTGAGTCCGAGCATAACCGCACCCTTTTTTTGGATCGTTCTCTTTGTCCCCGGCAGAATAAGGGCGGCTTTATTAGTCGTGCTGATTTATCTCACTTTTACCCTTATAGCTTCCTGGTTTCAAGACGGTTCTACGCTGTCATTAATCGCGAGATGGATAAGTATAGGCCAGGGCGGGTCGGCATGGGGAGCGGTGAGCGGAGGGTATTCAAACCTGCATAGCTGGGTGGCCTTACTTGGAACAGATGAATTCTTGAGATTAAACATAAATAAATGGGTCTCTCTGATTGTTCTAGGAGGACTAGGAATCTGGGTATACCTCTATCGCCGCGTCGATATATGGCTCTTGATAGGCGTATCAGCCATCATGGCTCGCATCTGGACTTATCATCGATGGTACGACGACCTGCTGATTATTCTTCCCATGATCACCCTTTTTCGAATTGCCAAGCAAGGACCTTATCCGGATGGAAGCGACGTCCTAGCGGCTGGGTTGCTGGTGATGGCATGGTGTTCTGTCCTTGCCCCTCTACGCCTACTGGTCACGCCTCCATGGGACGGGCTGATGATGACCGGGCAGTCAATCGTCTGGGGGCTGATGCTGGTCTTTCTCCTCTATCAAGCCAAGCTGGAAAAAACGAGAGCATTTTTAAACATAGCTTACGCCTAGCTCCAACCAAACACAAAAAATCAAAATAACATTTAGCTTTGTCTCTTATCTCCAGATGGGTAAATCATTCGGCAATCCTTTTCGTCACTTAGCTGACGGGACGGTTCGGCTCTTTTTAGCCGAGGCGTTAATACTTCCCACCGGTTTTATAACCACGGTCTTTCTTACGCGTACGCTAGGCCCGGAGGGGTATGGTCTATTCACACTGTCCATCACGTTATTCCTTTGGGCGTCGGTGTTCGCAAATTCCTTATTCACTCGCTCGACCATAAAATTCGTCAGTGAGACAAATGACTGGCGGCAGGTTGCCACCACCTCCCTTCGCTTACATTTAATCACCGGAGTGTGTACCGCTATTTTATTATGGTACTCATCTAAATTCACTGCCTCATTCTTGGATGAGCCCAAGCTCGAGACCTACTTGAAGCTATTCGCGTTCGAAGTGTTAGTCCTTAGCTTGGTTCAGGCCCATCGCAGTATTATCATCGGTATAGGACATTTTCGGGAGAGGGCTGTAGCCAGCGCCATTCGCTGGCCGGCCAGGCTGTTTTTGATTGTATTGTTCGTGGAAACGGGTCTCTCCGTGTCCGGTGCTATACTCGGCAGTATAGGTGCTACCGTGGTCGAGCTTTTCGTCTATCGATTATACGTCCGTCCATCCTTGTTTTCAAAATCGGTCTTCCCGGTGAGAAAACTCTTGAGCTATGCCCCACCGCTACTCTTCTTTGCGATCTTCATGCAGCTATTCAGCAGTATAGACGTATTTGCCCTGAAGGCCCTGGGCGGGACAGCAAACGACGCCGGTATCTACGGCGCCGCACAAAACCTTTCCATAATTCCCACTATCTTCGCCACTTCTTTTTCCCCTCTCCTGCTTTCTTCACTAGGTCATTTGATAAAATCAGAGCAGATAAAAACTGCACGGAAGATGGGCGGGGACGCCATGCGGTTGATTTTATGCATGCTCCCGTTCGCCGCCATGGCTTCCGGAGCCGCCCGGGAGGTTGTGGCTTTAGTCTTCGGTCAAGCCTTCGCCGCCACGGCTCCTTTGCTATCTTTATTGATATTTGCCAAAGTGGCAATCGTAATCATAACCGTTGCCGCCATCATCATGATATCGGCAGAGCGGCCAGGATGGACTTTGGCCATCGGCGGCCCGGTACTGATCATAGCGGGGATAGGTCATATATTGATGATTCCAGAATACGGGGCTTTGGGGGCAGCCTTAGTCACCACTTTAGTTGCTTCCGGAGGTGCCCTGGCCGCCATGGTCGCAGTGTACTCATTATGGAGTGTCTATCCTCGTCTGGGCACGGTGGCAAGGACCCTTTTTCTCTCGGCGCTAGCCTATTCGGCAGCGACTTTCTGGCAGACCCCTGGTGCCTTGGTAATTCTAAAGCTTCTGGTAATAACGACAGTGATCGCCCTGGGCTACAGAATGCTGGGTGAATTCAACAGCGGCGAACGCGAGTTCTTGCGGTCCTTCTTTAGCTCCCAATTACAGCCCAAACAGAATCCTTGATTGCTAAAATGAGCGAAGATAAATTTTTGTTGGTCAAAGGCAGGGCCGGCTTGGGCAACCGAATACTTTGCCTCCTGTCGGCAATTCTATACGCGCGGTTCACCGGACGCAGATTGATCGTTGACTGGAGTGACGATGCCTATTCTAACGACGGTTCTAATGTCTTTAGTAGCTTATTTCATTGTCCATTGTCCGGTCAGTTGGATGAGATCCCAGATACAGATTCGGTAAGACCGGGCATATGGCGAGGCCACTTACACGAGTCGGCACTAAATATGATTCTGCTTTATCCGGAAGCCTCTATGCGCTATCCAGAAACATGGCGAGCGTTCTCAGTAGACCTGTCCCGGCTGGACTACCCAGAGGATGTCTTGGTTATGTGGTCATACGTAGAACAGGTATACATAATGAGAAGACATTTCAAAGGCTCTTACCAGGAGCTAAGTAAGCTGGGCACGAAAGCCATACTGAGAAGTGTGCTTCAGGATAATTTAAAGCCACATTCCTTAATTCAGAAGCGGGTGAATCAATTCAAGTTAAAGAGGTTTAATCAAAAGACGGTTGGCGTACATGTTCGTTACATGGACAAAAAGGCCCGAATCTCAGCCATCCTGGGCAAGCTGGAAGCCCTAATCAGGCGTGAGCCCGAACTGCAAATCTTTCTAGCGACAGACAATTTAGAAATAGAAAAAAGATTCCTCGATAAATACCAGAATGTAATCAGCACGGAGAAGTGGTATCCCTCATCCGGAAAATCCATGCACCGTAATCCGGAATCACCGGACCGATTGATGCACGGGATCGAAGCCCTGGTTGACCTGTATTTACTGGCGTCGTGCGATTATTTGATATTGGATGAGAGCTCATCTTTTTCCTACGTAGCCAGCCTCATAACCAATACACCTAACTCAAACATATTCAATGTACAACTGGGTCATATGATTCCGCCGGAAGTAAGACATCAAATCTGGTCACTCAAAATCAGACTTCAATGGAGTTTAAGGAAATTAGGACTTGCTAAGTAATTTGATTACAAGATCATGTCAGAAAAATCATTATCTTTCTCGATAATCATCCCGACCTACAATCGCCCCGAACAGTTGAAAGCCTGTCTCGAGGCGATTTCCGGGCTTAATTATCCCCATGATCGTTTCGAGGTAATCGTAGTCGATGATGGCAGTTCTGCATCTTTGGAACCTTTGGTCGCTCCATTTCGCAACCGACTGGATATAAAGCTATTTACTCAGAAGAATGCAGGTCCGGCTTCGGCCCGAAACTTAGGTGCAATTAATGCCAAGGGAGAATACCTAGCCTTCATCGACGATGACTGCATAGCCTCACCAAATTGGCTTAAAGTATTAGCTGATACATTGACCGAAAACCCGGCCTGTTTAGTAGGAGGACACACTATTAATGCTCTTACCGGAAACACATTTTCAACATCAAGCCAGACCTTAGTTAACTATCTATATACCTACTACAATGCTAGAGTGGACCAATCACGCTTTTTCACCTCGAACAACATGGCATTGTCGGCTACTCTTTTTGAAAAAATAGGGGGTTTCGATGTAACCACCTTACGGGCTACCGCAGAAGACCGCGAGCTTTGCGACCGTTGGCTCCATCAGGGATACGAAATGAACTATAAACCGAACTCAGTAGTATATCACTCGCATTTTCTCGACTTTCGCAGCTTCCTGAAACAGCATTTCAACTACGGGCGCGGAGCTTTCTATTATCACCAGGCGCGTGCCCGCCGACACAGCAAAGGTATCAGGATCGAACCTTTATCCTTTTATCTAAATTTGATACGTTATCCGTTCTCCAAGTTTGAAAAACGGGAAGCGTTTTTTGTTGCGGTTTTACTGGTGATATCACAAATAGCCAACGCCGCCGGCTTCTTGTACGAAAGTTTTTATATGAGGAATAAAGGACAACTATAAGCTGGCACTTAAAGGTTTAAGTCACCGTGAATAAAAACGTTCCGATAAAGGTAGGTATAATCGGATGCGGATGGGCAGGAGGAACACTGCATCTTCCGGCGCTGAAATCCCTACCCGATGCCGAGGTAGTGGCGATAGCGGATATAGACCAGCACCGTCTGAATCAGGTTGGAGATAAGTACGGCATTAAAAACCGATATACCGACTTTATCGAGCTTATAAAAAATAATGAAGTAGAGGTTATTGCCGTATGCGTACCGGCAAAATCACATGCGGAGGTTGCTTTTGCCGCTCTCGACGCCGGGAAACACACCTTTATAGAGAAGCCCCTTGCTCTCACCGTGGGAGAAATGGAACTCCTTATAGAAAAGGCTAACGTCTCCCCTGGCAAGGCCACAGTGGGCTTTAACCTCCGCTGTCATCGCCTGGTCAGAGAGGCCAGAAAAATAATCCGGGAGGGTGCTCTCGGCAAAATCGAATCAATACGTAGCGCCTGGACCAGCGACGTACGCCATTACAGGGAAATGCCCGAGTGGAGAAATAAACGGGATGAAGGGGGCGGGACAATTATCGAGATTGCTATACACCACTTTGACCTCTGGAGATTCCTCTTAGGGAGCGAAGTGGAAGAGGTTTCCGCCTTGACCCGCTCTTTTGAATGGGATGATCAAATCACCGCGATAAATGCTCGAATGTCCAATGGAGCTATTGTTTCCTCATTTTTCTCGGAACTAACCAGCAATAACAACGAGATAGAGGTTCATGGACGAAACGGTAGTCTTTTAATATCCTGCTACCGCTTCGACGGCCTGGAATTTCAACCAATCCTGCGTACACCGGGAGCATTCTCGGCAAGAGCCAAGAAGGCGATAAAAACCCTCTCCAGTTTGCACCGGGCTGTTTCCACTATGCGCCAGGGGGGAGAGTTCATGGCTTCCTTCCGGGCTGAATGGGAGCACTTCCTCTTCTCCATAAAGAGCAACACCCCGGTGGAATGCACACTTCGAGACGGAATGGCCGCGGTCAAGGTCGCTCTTGCTACTGCCCAATCGGCCTCCCTGGGAATCCCGGTCAAAGTTACCCAAGCACCCAGGGAAATCAGGCCGGTTGGGCGGTTTTGAGGATTCAGACCTGAGGGCACTACACGGCCTATTTTCAACTTAGCGCGAAGAGCAGTTTTTACTTTTAAAACAATCTAGTATCAAGCTATTAAACCATTAACGGCTATGCGTTTGCAAACTTGTGATTCGCTCATAAAAGAAATTCATTCAAACGTTCAAAAGCTGGGAGAAACGAATCATGAATGATTCCTTTAATCCGGAGATGTCAGTCGTTCTTGTCACTCCAGATGATTACGAGACCATCCGGAAGACTATAAAACACCTCCAGGCACAGACGGTCAGAGAAAAGCTGGAAATCGTGATTGTGGCTCCTTCGGAGAAAACACTTAACCTGAATGAGTCGGAATTACGGTATTTCTCCCGGTTTCGAGTGGTCGAGGTCGGTGAGATTAACTCACACGCTCGAGCCAGGGCAATCGGCATTAGACATGCCAGTGCACCAATCGTCGCACTTACAGAAGACCATTCGTACCCCGATCCGAGTTGGGCCGAGGCTCTAATCAGAGCACATGAAAAGCCATGGGCAGCGGTCGGGCCGGTTATGAGAAATGCCAATCCCCAATGCGCTATCAGTTGTGCTAATCTTCTCATTGAATACGGGCCCTGGTTAGACCCCGCTCCTTCAGGAAAAGCCTCTCATCTCCCCGGGCACAACTCCAGCTACAAGCGGGAAATCCTGCTCGGCTACGGGCCTGAGCTTGAGTCCATGCTGGAATCCGAAAGTATTATGCACTGGGATTTACGCTCAAGGGGTTTCGAAATCTATCTAGAGCAGGCTGCTAAGACAAACCATATGAATATTTCCTTACTCTCATCCTGGACGGTGGTGCAATTTCTTAACGGGAGAGTATTTGCTTCAGCCCGCTCCAAGAATTGGTCTCCGATTAGAAGGGCTGTTTACGCAGGCGGGTTCCCACTCATTCCTCTTATCCGATTCTATCGTATTATTCTGGATATATCCAAGCAGGACGGATTATACAACATTGGCTTCTTGAAGAAGCTACGCATTTCGCTGGCACTGGTCCTAGGCTTGGTCATAGACGGGGTGGGGCAATTTGTCGGATATTCTCTTGGTGCTGGAGATTCCGAAGAAAGGTTATCGAAGTACGAGTTCCACCGCTACCTTCATCTTTCCAAATCGGATAAGAAGATACTAATTTATGGAGAAAACGAGTCAAAATGAATGATCCTCATTCCCCAGAAATCTCAGTTGTTATAGTTACCCCGGATCACTATAATACGATTCGGAAGACGATAAGACACCTGCGGACACAGACGGTCAGGGACAAGTTGGAGATCGTAATCGTCGCTCCATCGGCAGACAGGCTTGGCCTAGACCTATCGGAGATGAAGGATTTTCTTCGTTTTCTGGTGGTCGAGGTCGGAGAAATAAAGCTCGTGGCCAAAGCCAAGACCATTGCGGTCAGGAAAGCAAATGCACCCATCGTAGCCTTTGCCGAGGATCACTGTTATCCCGACCCGAATTGGGCTGAGGCGTTGATAGCCGCGCATCAGCAGGGTTACGCCGCTGTCGGGCCAGCGATAGGAAATGCCAATCCGAACACCATGGTTAGCTGGGCTGGGTTGTTTATGGGTTTTGGACCTTATTTCGAACCTGCCGCACCTCGAGTGTCTGATGGACTTCCATGGCACAACATCTCTTATAAACGACAGCTTCTGCTGGATTATGGTGACAAGATGGCATCCATGATAGTAGTGGAAGGCGTGCTGCTGGACGAACTGCGGGCAAAAGGACATCAGATATACCTCGAACCGGCGGCAAAGGCTAACCACGTGAACATTTCATTACTGTGGTCATGGATGAGGCAAGCTTTTTGGGGAGGGTGGCTATTTGCTGGAGTCCGTGCGCGTGAAAAAAAATGGTCACCGTGGCGTCGGCTGTTCTATATCGGTGGGGCACCGCTAATCCCTCTTGTGCGTCTCTGGCGCACCATAAAAGAAATTCGTCGAACGGGCAGACAGCAGAAGCTCATCCCGCGAGTGCTCCCGGCGCTGATTGCGGGACTGGTTCCGCATGCAATAGGTGAACTTTGCGGCTATGCCTTTGGATTGGTGAATGCGGAAGAACGTTATTCATATTACGAGATGTTGCGCATTAACCACATCACAGCTCAGGATCGCAAAGCAGAAGGCTACTGATCAATTATTCAGAGCCGTTGTCGGTAACTTAACAGAACAGTTGCGCTGCTGTTCTTAAGGACGAGAGTTTAATTCCCCAAACGGGATCGAAAGAGTTATCAAGAGGGTGAAGAATCAAGCTGTCGTTCCCGCATGTTACCCGATTAATACTTTCGAGTACAAGCTTTAGCGGGAATCCAGCATCAAATCATTCATGGATGCCCGATTGATCCCCCTGTTCAACCGGGGGACTAGCATGACAAATAAGTAAACTGCGTAAAATCACTTATAAAAAAATGAATAATCCTACTTCGCCCGAAATATCGGTCGTTATCGTCACTCCAGATAACTACTATACCATCCGCAACACAATACTCTGTCTGAGAAAACAGACCGCGATAGGGCGAATGGAGGTGGTTATCGTAGCCCCATCGGCTGAGAGCATTAATGGATATAGCTCCGAGCTTAGTGATTTCCCCTGGGTGAAAACAGTCGAAGTCGGCAAGATAGAATCCATAGCTGAGGGAAACGCGGCCGGCATTCGCCGGGCTACCGCCCCTATCGTTGCCTTAGCTGAAGACCATTCATTCCCCACACCAGGCTGGGCTCAAGCTCTCATTGAGGCACATCGGCAACCCTGGGCCGCGGTCGGACCGGTAGTGCGAAACGCCAATCCCAGCGGCAGAGTTAGCTGGGCCGATCTTTTAATTGGCTACGGCCCATGGCTTGACCCAAATGAGGGAGGGATAATAGAACACTTACCCGGGCACAACAGCAGCTACAAGCGTGAAATCCTTCTTGAATATGGCCCCCAACTCGAAGACATGCTTGAAGCTGAGTCCGTACTCCACTGGAATTTACGGGAAAAGGGATATCAGCTTTACCTTGAACCGGCGGCAAAGATATCTCACGTGAATTTTGGATTGATATCCTCATGGATACCGGCCATGTTTCATAGCGGGCGTGTGTTTGCGGCAACACGCGCGCAGGGTTGGTCAATACCGAGACGATTGTTCTATACCGTATGCTCCCCGCTCATTCCGGCTGTCCGTTTTAGCCGTATTATCGGACAGTTGAAAGGCTCGGACAGCTCTCACAACCTACCCCGGGGCACACTTCCAACCCTGGTTATAGGCTTACTGGTGAGTGCGTTGGGTGAAATGCTCGGTTACGCCCTTGGCACGGGAAAAGCAAAGCAGAAGCTGGCCGATTTGGAATTCCACCGAATACGGCACATCTCAATCAAGGACAGGTCGTTGATCGAAAAAGGTATAACTTATCAAGACGGATAAGTGTGAGTGAGGTAACTTTTTAGCCAAGAGAAACCAATGGAATTAAAAGCGCCCTTCCTCTCGATTCTTATTTCCACTTACACGAAGCCAGATCAACTAGCATCCTGCCCTCAACCGCTGGCCCTATCGTGGATGCAGTTGAAAAACGAGACCGGGTACTTCTTGGGAAAACCTAAAAAATTCCAAATGCCCCAGCCAAAAGGGGAAGTTAAAATTGAATAAACGACCTAACCACCGCCTGCAAGAAGAACTCAAGAAAGGAAACATAATCCCATTTATTGGCGTCTACGATGTATTTTCCACATCGATTGCCGCAAAGTACTAAGACGGCATCTTCATAAGCGGGTTTGGTTTTGCCGCTAGCTTTTATGGCTTACCTGATATCGGCTTGATTAAAACACTTAAAAGTCAGGTGCAAAAACCCCTGGTGTTTAATCAAATTGCTGGAGGAAAATCGCCCCCATTGCAGCCGGATAGAACTCCGGGATCTGGGCATTTCTATCGTAATCTACAGCACCCCCCTGCCCAGGAGGCCATCGAGAATGCTATGATAGCGCTCAGGGAAAGCGACGGCTTGTTGCATAGTGGCGCTCGGGAAAGGGTAGATGTTAAGACTTGCGCGGCACTTCTCGATGAAAACCTGGCAAGAAGAGAAGGAAAATGAAAGGTGGCGATGGCTGGGGTCGTGCCTCGTTATTAGCTTTGTTACCCCAAAACTCCTAATTCTTATTACGAATAGATTTCAACGATGAGATTCATACACATAAGGGACCTTTATCTCCTTTTTACGATATTGCTGATAAAAACCGTTAGTTGGTCTTCCTCGCCTAAGATAAGAGAATTTGCTGCTAGAAGCATGGCCTCAATCGCATACCATATCTCTAGAGAAAAAAGACGACTCAGCCTGAAGAATATTTCCGAGGTGTTTGGTAAAGGGCTTAGCGATAAACAGAAGCACGAACTGGTCAGAGCAAACTTCTACGAATTCTGGAGTGAGATTTTCTCCTTACCAGCCTCTGGTAAAGACAGCTCCGAGTTCAAAACATCTGAGATCAGGGGGCTCGAATATTTGCAAAACGCGCTCAAAAGAGGTAGAGGAGCCATACTGTGGGAGAGTAACTCTTTTGGCAGAAGGAATCTGTCAAAACAAATCTTACATAAAAATGGGTTTTTGATATATCAGGTGCACGCTGAGTACCATATGGGAGGATTTGCTGGCGCCAACAGCACTATAACATGGGTAACCCGTAATCTGGTCAAGCCCTATTTCGAAAAATATCAGAAGAAATTTGTCGCGGATATTATCTACATACCTAGGTCGGATTCCCTTGTCTTTACCAGACAACTCATGAACCTCCTCAAACAAAATGAAATCATATGCATCACCGGCGATGGTATCTTGGGTAAAAAGCTATTACCGATAAAATTCCTGGGGCATACTAGGTTATTTTCTACCGGTATGGTGAGCTTGGCAAGATTATCGGGGGCATCGATTCTACCAATATTCTGCATCGAAAATGGTGACGGAAATGTATGCTTAATCATCGAGCCTCCTATAAAAACCGAAGGAAATGCGGGCCGAGAAGAAGAATTGGAAAGTAGCGTCGCAGAATATGCAGGCTTATTGGAATCGTACATCAGAAGATATCCCGAGAAGTACCGTAGCTGGCACCATCTCGAATCGGGCGACAAAAGCTAATACCAAAATTAATTTCAGCAGAAAGCCGAATTAGCGAAGGACCCATTACTTGAGCTGCTCATTATTTGACCCTTCGGCATATTCAGGGAAAGCTCTACCAGAATGAACGGATTTTCGCTCACTTTTACAGCAGATATCTACCCGCTCATCCTGAGTTTAATCGAAGGATGGTGTTTCTTGAGGTGTTCGCCCTTCGATAGTTCCCCGATTTAATCGGGGACCAGCTTACTACTCTCGGGACGAACGGGGTTTTATTTGATCCGGTTTCAGCGGATACTAATCTACCCATCCTGAGCCCGTCTAAGGATGCCGATATGATTGTTCCTGTACTATCCGACAAGTCGAATTGTCCGCCGAAGGACTCCCTTCCAATACAGTAACCAGAATAGCGGACATCGATTTCTTCTACGTCATTGCGAGCGAAGCAATCTCTTATTCTGAGCAAGTTTGACCGAACATAAAAAACAAATCCTGTTTTAGTTAGGTCGAGGCAAGCTAATGATTCATAGCCCGTGGAAAGATATACCGGTACTCCTCAAAACCCCACTTGGACGCTCGGAGCTCATTCATGGCATTTGGCATCGATCCTGGCCTGTTCTTTCACGGCTGGCTGTTCTATACCGAACTACGATCGTTCGAAATACCCGCGTTGTGGCTGTAGTAGGCTCATTCGGAAAGTCAACCACAGCCCGGGCCATAGCGGCTGCACTGGGCGTGTATACTCACCCGCGTTTTCAATTCAATGCATTCAGCTCCGTGGCTCGCGCGGTTCTTCGTATTCGACCTCATGATCGCCACGCCGTGATCGAGGTAGGAATTAATGGTCCCGGTCAGATGGAGGTCTACGCCCGCCTGGTTAAACCGGACATCACAGTCGTTACATCTATTGGAAGCGAGCACAACCGTTCACTGGGAACCCTCGAAGCTACGCGAACGGAAAAATCGAAGATGGTAAGAGCACTCAAGCCGTCGGGCACGGCAGTACTCAACGGTGACGACCCCAACGTTCTCTGGATGAAGAATCAAACCGTGGGAAAGGTTATAACTTTTGGTATCGATAGCACAAACGATATATGGGCGAGTGACATAAACCTGGATTGGCCTAACGGAACACGGTTCAAACTGCATACACTAGAGGAGACACGCGACTTACGAATCAGGCTTATCGGCAGGCATATGGTGTATCCAATTCTGGCTTCGGTGGCGGTCTCCCTTGCCCGGGGATTCACCCTTGACCAAGTAATTCCAGCACTGGAAGCTCTCGATCCAACACCTGGCCGAATGCAGCCTGTCCTTCTTCCGAATGGGGCATTTATTCTACGCGATGACTACAAGTCCCAC
>FWPU01003741.1_pt1 | contig 37377 bp, 38 predicted proteins | sample 2228361 | NCBI WGS metagenome assembly FWPU01 (sample SAMEA103939777, study PRJEB20133) | metagenome
TGTACTGTTCATCCTATGAGAAAATGGTATATTGTATTTAATTAGTGTTCTAGTACAGTTACCGAAATAGTCGTTATTTTTTTATTGGCCATGATCGTTATCTTCCCTCTTACGTGCGCTTGCTGGTCTGAGCTCTGCAAGATGAGACAAGACTCGATTGCCCCAATTCCGATCCGACCTGACCAATGTAGATGAAAAGACAAAGTGGATCCTGTCCGAGTTATACGGTGTGGTCGCAGGCTGGAGTAAGAGAACAAACATGTGCACATGATTGGGAGGGGAGAAAAGGAAGTATTATCATTTGCAAATCCATTGATCTCTTGTGGATACGGGGCGTTGAAAAAGGTCACTTGTCAGAATGGCAGTCCATCATGAGTTCTGTCGTCTTGCTAGAATCAGTGGTGCCCAGGCAGGCCCAATGGCGTTCTGAATTCTTTGGTTATATACAGACCTTCAGAGGTAGTCACCGTTACAATCCCAAGCTTTTCAGCATCGGGTGAAATGGACACAGTTTCGCCCGGTCCCAAAACATCCAGTGTCTGTATTACATTTCCATCCATCGACACGGTAAGGTTCGTCAGTGCCATCCTGCCCGTGTTTGACAATACTATGCGACTCCAGCTACCCGTGTCTCCTGGAGTGTTGATCGGATCCACTTCTAGGCGGTAATCAGGGAGCTCAAATAGCGAACCAAGGCTCACTCCAAACGCAACCGGGATGATGAAGAAGAATACTATGACAAGAGCTGCTGCAGGAGCCAGAATTCCCGCGATAACAAGAGTTCGCATGTTTGAACGCATCCGGGAATTCATCCGACAGATCCCTATCCATCATTCTGGGAGCCTTATTTTATAAAATCTGCTGCCTGCTTGCGTGGTGGGGAGAACATACGAGTCCCGTCCGCACCCGGGTAGTTCCAGCAGCGTAGGGCTCGCGGACAGGACCCGTGCACATGATTCACTCCGGCGCTGATGGATTGCGTCACCTCTATTGAAAGATGCACAATGACTTAAAGGGTAGGTCTGCACTGCATTGCAAATTTCAAAGACGAGAGAGTTCCCACTATGGAAAATAAATGATTAGGTATTGTACTTACGCAGATGGATACCACTTTTCAGTTACAGACATGGGTACCACTATTGCAACTGACTTGTACGGATCCTGCAATCTATCTGGATACATATCTGACGCTAGAGTTCAGGGGTCGATAGGCGCAATAGTACAGATTCCCCTTTCATTCCGCCTGCCATGACGAAAATGGGACTGCTTTTCTTACTGTTTGATGATAATTTTACCGGACCGAACTCCCGCATGCAGCGCGCATGGCCCATTCGAAATTATCCTTTCATTTCAGCTCCAAATCTTTGGGTATTACCAAGTAATGTGATGCAGGGTCTTTATGCAGACCGCATTTATGTACGAGTGACACGAATTATCATCGGTACATGTCCACGTGGCACACGCGCAAGTGGTACCAGCAGAACTTTGGTGTCGATCCCTTGAAACTGCAGCTGCCGTATAAAGAGGTGCCAAGAACTGTTTTCACATGGGGTCAAGTTTTTCTACCGCGTCTTGTGGGAAACATTGACTGCAGGATCGTCAGCCACCGCAAAGAATACCCGAGTCAGAAGAGGCTATTGCAATAGTCGCCTCGCCAGAGAACCAAAGAACAGGACGGGCACTTGCACAAGCAACTGTCGTCCTCTTCGTTGTCATCGTCGACATCGTCAATACTTACCTAACCATCAAAAAAAGAAGAAGGAGGTGGGCGAGCAAATAGTAACTAATAGATGGTCGAAACCACGAAGGAGGGAAGGAAAAGAAATCCGCCTTGTTTTTGATCAGGCATTGTGGGTGTGGCAAGATCAAGAGGTGTTAGCAGTAGCAGCAACAGCCATGACGTGGGTTCAGATCAGGTGCGGCTCGTGTGAGGCGGTTTTTCGAATCAAATAATGCAGAGCGCAATTATGTGAATAGGGAGCACAGGATAACACACGCGCACATCGAGGCTGTTGCAGCAGCTGATATTGCTGAATCTGGAGGCTAGGGTTCAGAACACTGCGCGCCCGGAAGTGCAAGCGGGAAAAGGGGGCAACTCTGGACACTTGTCTAATATTGCAAGATGGTGCTGCCTGCAATTGCAAGTCGCTAAAGCAGCAGTAGTAGCATCCCGACCACCCTGTACATGCTGCCATGCGACGGCAACAGTGGGTGGTTTCGGCCTACCCCATATACACACTACCGCCCTCAGCCAGGATTGTGTCCGGCTGTGAGTGCGCAGTAGCGGTGGTGATGGTGGGCAGGATAGGCCAGCCCGGCAAGCAAGTGTTGTTGCCGAGCAGGTGCGGAGCGCGTACACACACACAAATACATAAGCGTGCATAGCACCTTCATCAGGGGATTTTGCCCTGGTATCATCAGGCCCCTCAGTCGCGAGGCCTGGTATCATCCGGCCTTTCTCTTATCGGAAAGGCCAGGGATAAGATTGTCATCGGACGCTCTGGTTTTGAGGTCCGGAATTCGGGTTTTTCTTTCAATCGGAGACACGCGTGTGTGCTCGCCTGCGCTAGGACCCGTTACCTGCGCAAGCGCTCCTGAAAAGACAGGGGCTGACATTTCGTTGCTGGCTTTGCCGTCGTTGTTGTTTTTTCGCTTTTTCCCTCAACCCTTCTTTTGCAGCCTGCTTGTCCTCCCCCTTTTCCCTTTTTTTTGCAAAGAGGTTTTTTCAGTCCTGCCGCGCAGAGGCAAGGCTGCTGCAGCAGTGCCTCCTTTTACAGGAAAGAAGAGAGGGTTGCAGTGCCGTAGCAGGCGGCCGGTTAAGAATCCCTCTTGATGTCGCCTACTGATATCAACGTGGATGGGGTTCATCATCCTAAGACGTGACTTTTGCCATCACCTGCTTTTGCCGTCGTCGTATCTACCACTGTTCTGGTAATGGTGGTCTCCCTCTCCCACGTGAGCCAGATCGGTGGCGGTGGCAAAGCTGTTTGTTGTCTTTGTTACTGTGTTCTAGCCGGGCCGAACCAATGCAAGGACGCCTGCATACTGCGGGCGCTGCTACCACACTCACCCATGGGCTTGCGAATCCTGCAATTTCGACTGCTGCCGCAGGTATTTGACAAAAAGTGTTCGAGACTGCATGCTTTATGGGGATTGAAAATTCACAATAGGGGGCGAAAAGCCGGAAATGCGTGCATGATGTGATAGGGGTTTGGTTCTACTCCGAGAAACCGGCAGTAAATGGACTGTTGTCTTATAAATCGAAACAACTTTTCGGAGCGTGCTTTTAAAGCCTTGACTGAGAGCCGCAAGTCCAGCGGCCCAAAAAACCGTGATAGGCAGAAAAGCCGCGTACACCAACGCCGTCGTTGGTGTACACACACGCGCGCGGGGGCTTGTTGAACTCAATTCTATAGTCCTGTTGGTGGGCGGTGGCACGATTGGCACGATTATTGCTGCCATTGGTTTGAGTCTACTGCAAGCACGCAGGGCATGACGAAAAATCATCCAGCCGGTTTAGCCGGCTGTTATGAATGGTAGTAGGGATGGATATTTGGCTGCCGGATAAAGACGCAATGACCGCACCTAGAGGGTGGCATTCTCCCTAAAGCGGGCGTTGCGGGTGACAATCGCGACTGTTCCAATCACTGCAGCAGCAATTGCTCCTATCATATAATATGGAAACTCTGGAACGACGCTCGCTCCTGTTATTGTTATTTCGTGCTGACCTTGCTGATAGTTGATCTGCATCGCCTTCTCTCCTCTTGTCGTGTCCTCAAACATGATAGATATAGTCTGTGGTTGGCTGACCATCAATGGTTACGATGTAGGGGGATCCCAGAACCCTGTCGGCGGCGATTATGGCAAACCCGTTTGTGCCATTCGTTGCTTCGACATCAAATGAGATTTGTTTAGATTCTTCTCGAAAATCAAAGTTTGATATGGTGGAATTGCTCTGAACGCTTGCTTGTATGGAATTGCCGTCTGCCATGACAACCTGGTGTTCGGTAGTGTTGAGGTGCATGTCCTGTATCATTGCGTCTTTAAAGCTCACCGCGTTTGGGATTGTGGCCGTTGCAACCGATTGGTCAAATGCTGGCTCGTACTCCAAGAAACTCTGAGCAGAGTTGGCGGTGAATGCCATGGTGACCGCCTTGTCTTGTGCCATGATGGTGTATGTTTTTGTCTTGGAGTAAAATCCCCTCGCAAAGCTGCACTCGCTTGTTCCCTGCAGCACTTCCACGTCATCTATCGTGACAAGGGTATATTCCTGCTGCTCGCAGTGGCCGATGACTAGGTTGTTGCCATCCAGAGTGTCTGCGAGTGACTCTTGAACAGCAATTCCGTTCTGTTCCAATGGTCCGGGTCTTGACTCTTCGAGAATTATCATGCCTGCCTCCCTCGTGATGGGGTGCCTCCATGCTTCTAGTCCATCAGGGCCAATCATTACCACGCCCAGCAAGCTCAGGCCGCTCCAACCAGGTGGCAGCTGGATTTTCAAGTCCGGTAAATGGGCTGCTGTACGCTCCGCTTATTATGTCGCCGGCAGGCGAGGACTCCTTGCCATCACCATTTTCGGTTTGATTGCCCTCAGTCGTAGTAGTAGTGGTGGTGGTGGTTTGAGCGTACGGCAAGATGGGAACAACACAAAACATGCTTGCGCCAGCGACAGAAACAACAAGCGCGGAAAGCCAGGCACCCATTGCTATATCGCCCGTTCATCTTTTCTTTGTAATTTTTTCCAAACAGCCAGTCAACTTGGCGTGATTCGCATGGCATAGGAGATTGCGCTATCTTGTCGTTTAGAAACAATTGTTATATAGCAAACTCTTAGTAGACGTCATAAACGTGGAACGAATCGAAATTACCCTGTACCCGAACCAGACTGAGGAGCTTGAGAAGATTCTGGAGGGGTTCCAGGTTCCCTATATCAAGACGGCAGCCGAATCGTACAAGATTCAATGTTTTCACTATGTGATAATGACTCCAAATGAGATTTCCGCCTCGCTGGTGGACCTCATCGCCCAGAAATTTGACACCAAGCAAAGGATCAACGTGATTACGCACTACAAGCCTGAATCGACGATTTCTGACTACCTTCACCGGTTCGAAGCCTTCTTGAGAGAAGAGGACAACGCGCCAAAAAAGGCGAGTGAGACCAATAACGGCGATCCCGGCACCATTGCGGGATTCAAATCTGTCAAGGACAAGCTCAAGATAAAGCGGACAGGGCCGATTGAAGGCCTGGTCCTCAGAACCGACGCCTTTCTGTCGCGCAAGACGGACGTGTATTCCATGATTCTGGTTGCAACGGTCATCGCGCTTGTGGGCCTGATCTCAAATAACGTGGCAGTCATCATTGGCGCCATGCTGATATCTCCGCTGATGGGCCCGATCTCTTCCATCGCGCTGAACTCTGTGCTTGGGAGGCAGAAGCAGATAGAGAAATCCATGATTTTCGGGTCGCAGATGATCCTGTCGTCCGTTGGTCTGGCTGCGGCGCTTACCGTGGCTATCACCCTGTTTTACCCGGTCGAGCCCACGCCGGAAATCATGTCAAGGACGGAAGTAAGCCCGATCCTGATCGTAGTCGCCGTCATGCTGGGAATTGCAGGCGGGCTTGCAATGCTGACATCGATCCCGGAGATCATAGTCGGTGTTGCAATAGCTGTTGCACTGGTTCCGCCGGCGACCACCGTGGGCATCGGCATCGGCATCGGGTCGATGGATATAGCGACAAGCGCAGCACTTGTGCTGCTGTCAAACATCATAGGCATGGTCATTGGATTCATGGTCATATTCCTCCTAAAGGGCGTGTCTCCGAGAAAATACTATGAAAAGAAAAAGGCAAGGCAGGTCATGCGGTCAAATATCCTGGTTCTGGTTGCGCTGGCAGTGGTTCTTGGCGCGATTGAAGCGCTTTTTGGCTAGCATGTGTCAACCTCCGGTCCTGGTGCTGCATCTCTGTCTGCGTCTCTGCGTCTGCCGGAGCGAGGCGTAGCATTTGATGGTGTGAATGATGCTGCCATCGCGCAGGCTGCACTTTCGCAGACAGCATCGTGAAAGGAAATGCCTTCCTGGCTGCTTGATGTCGCCAAGTTGCATTCAGGAGTTACCTATCTTACCTTTACACGCACACACGACAGTCTTTTTCATACATACATGCATGCATGCATGCTTGCGATATACTCTTTCTTTCACCTATCTGTCGTCCGTGGGTGAGAACCCCTCTATGCCATCCATGACCATGGAGTGGTCTTGCTTTTTGCAGCAGGTGCACCCAGATTTTGCGCAGTCCCTTGCAAGGTCGTGGTTGCAGGCCTGGCAGGTGCACACGCTTTCAAAGGGTACCTGTTCCGGATCAGAATTGCCATGGTTGAGCGCTATGCCTTCTTGACACATGGTCATACTTGCATTCCATGGTAATTATCTTGGCAGGTTGCTGCTCTGCAATGCACTGTACGCCTAGTTCTCATATATACTTCAAAGTCGATAGAATTGCATGACAGCATCTGAGGTTTCGGAACCAGCAAGAAGAAAGGAAGAACAGGAAGAAGAAGGAGGAGGAGAAGAAACAACCCTTCCAAGGCGCGCAGATGTATTTGAAACATTCAGACGTAACATTGAAAGGAACATCGAGCGGGCATTCACGCGGCCATGGCCTTCTGTTTTTGACTGGAGGTTCCCGCTCCTGCCGTCTGGCATTCTGAACGACATAAGGACTCCACTGTGTGACCTTGTGGACAAGGGCGACAAGTACGAACTCCAGGTGGAGGTGCCCGGCATAGAAAAGGAAAAGGTAGATCTGAAGGCAAGCAAGCATGCGGTTGAAATTACCGGCGAGCAGTCCGAAAAGACGGAAGAGAAGGGCAAGGACTATGTTTACAACGAGCGCTCTTACAGGTCGTTCCACAGGCGGATACCCATCCCTGAAGAGATAGTGCCATCCAAGGTCAGCGCCAAGATGGCAAACGGGGTGCTTACCATCCAGCTGCCAAAGAAGGTACCCACAAAGATCGAGGAAGAGACCACAAAGGTCAAGGTGGATTGACAATGAGTAGCGACATGGATGTCCAGGTTCAAACGATAATGACGCCGCTGCCGCTGCAGACCTCTCCACCGTCAAGTACCGCCAAGGAAGTGGCCGACCAGATGACCAAGCACGAGCGGGGAGCCATAATAATAGTCGATGACAAGAACCATCCGATTGGGATAATCACGGAGAGGGACATTGTGAGAAGGGTGGTATCTGCAGGCAAGGATCCAAGCAAGGTTACCGCTTCGGAGATCATGTCCCAGCCCCTCATAACGGTGGACCCGGAGATGACTGTGCGCAACGCGGCGCTGACCATGACAAAATACAGGGTAAGGAGGCTTCCAGTTGTAAGGCACACCGTGCTGCACGGGATTGTCACTGCCGGCGACATGGCAAAAATGCTCTATGGGAGGAGCAAGCGCGACCCGACCCTTGCTGCGATGTCCCGGTTCCAGCTGATCGAGCAGCAGGCGTAGTAGTAGTCTTGCAATAGCGGTGGGGAGGCGCCTGCGGGTGTACATAGTGGGGTTTGACGCAAAGGGCATAACGAAAAAGGCCATCACCCTCGGTCCAGAGATGACGCTGATGGACGCCAGGAACACCATGATAAAATACAACATCAGCCGGGTAGTCGTGGCCAGGGACCGCAAGCCAGTCGGGATGCTGACGGAAAAGGACATCGCGAGGTTCCTGTACTCCGAGACCCCTTCGAGGCGGCTCGACGAAATCACAGTCGACGAGGTGATGAGCAGGAACCTTGTGACAGTCGACGAGGGGTCGGATCTCCGAAAATGCGCAAAGCTGATGCTGGAGAAGGGCATCAGCTCGCTCATAGTACTTGACAGCGGGCAGGATCTCAAGGGGCTGTTCACCAAGAGCGACCTGGTGTCAGCTTATGTCGAGTACTTTGCAGGCGAACACCTGATCCACGAGTTCATGACCCGGCGGGTCCTTACCGTGGCGCCTGACGAGGCCATACACATGGCGATCCTGCTCATGAACAGCCACAAGGTATCGCGCATTGTGGTTGTAAAGGACGGCCGTCCTGTCGGAATGATAACTGGTCGTGACCTTTTGCCAGTCAGCGCGGTGTTTGGAACCGGGACGTTTGGAAGCTACTGGACTCTGAGAGAAGATCTGATAGCACAGAGGAAAAAGCAGGCGTACATCCCCTCCGGAATAAAGGCGATCTTTATTGCAAGCGACATCATGACGCCAAACCCACTTGCCATCCACGAAGACGCCGACCTGGCGGACGCTGGATACATCATGCTCAGAAACCGGATAAGCGGCCTGCCTGTGGTGGACGCAGATGAAAAGCTCGCAGGGATAGTCACCAAGACTGACATCGTCAAGGCGCTGGCATCTCATGCATGAGGTGCTACTGTCAAGACCGGGATGGGTGTGAGCAAGAATCACTAGATTTACACATCACTATTTCTTTGACGAGATAAGGGGCTTTGGAAAAAGAGACAATCCTTTGCTGGGTCTTCAACGAGATCGCGCACCCTGACGATCAGGCAAGAGAGAGAATTCAAGTCGCTAGAATGACGACACAAAGAAGGATTGTATTTTAGTGAGAGAACCCTCTTTCTAGGGTGGCGGTGTAAAGTATGCCAGTCAGTACAAGTCATATCACTATCAGGACAGAAGGCGAAAATGACATTGTTGATATTACAAACAAGGTTGAGGAGGTTATCAGGACTGGTAGCCTCTCAAGCGGAATTGTCACAGTCTTTGTCACTGGATCAACTGCTGCGGTGACGACCATAGAATACGAGCCGGGACTGAGGAAGGACTTTCCTAGAATGCTTGAAAGGGTCGCGCCAAAGGGGATAGAATATGAACATGATAATACCTGGCATGATGGAAACGGACATTCCCATGTACGGGCATCCCTGGTCGGGCCAAGCCTTACGGTGCCATTCAAAGACAAGAGCCTGTTGCTTGGGACCTGGCAACAGATAGTACTGGTGGAGATGGACATCCGGCCTAGGGAGCGCAGGATAGTCTTGCAGATGATGGGCGAATAGTGTAGAGTAGTTAGAAAGGCTGGCAGCTTGATTGGCGACTGTTTATCTAGGCTAGAGCTCATTGTAGTTCTACGGGGTAAATCATATGGTTGGCGCGGTTTTCAGACCAAAAGATCTGACGAGAGGCCGCAAAAGGATCATAGAAAATGCATTGAGTGATATCAACCCGGATATTAAAGACGGGGTGATAGGCCTGCTCAGTTCCTGGGAAGGAGCCGGTTCTGAGCAGAGGCTCAAAGAGATGCTAGGCCAGGAAAAGGCGAGATCGCTTCTTGACCGCATAGAAAAGAAAGGCAAGCAAGAGGGGCCGTGAGCATTTTGATCAAACAGGCAATAAGCCCGCGTGCGAGTGCGCAGCATTGCCTGTACCTAAAGCCACTACCACGGTATCTTTTTTCTGAAGTGGTGGGATCTAGAAGTAAAATCTTCCCTCTTTTTCCAGGGCCGTAATGACATCCCTGTCCACCTGCATCTTGGCTTCGCTGTTTTCTCTTACGTATGCGACAATGTCTGTTGCGCTCAAAATGCCGATGGGCTTCTTGTCCTCCTTGTCTGTCACCAGGAGGTGTCGTATCTTGTTTCTGACCATGATGTCGGATGCTTCTCCGATAGAGGTGTCCGCATTCACTGCCTTGACCGGCGACGATATTATTTCCTGAACTTTCACTTTAGAGCTATCTTTGTCGGCAGCACAGACCTGTCTGACGAGGTCTCGCTCAGTTACAATTCCCGCAGGTCTGCCATCCTCGTGAACAACTGCAAGGGAACTGACATTTTTCTCGGCCATTCTTGATGCCGCCTCTTGGGCCGTGTTTATCACCTTTATTGTCTCCACCCTCTCTGTCATTATTTCTCCTACTTTGACGGAACTAGTAGTAGGCGGCAAGTCCGATGATCATGTTATGTTATACAGCCTAGCCTTTATCTTTTCCATTGGAGTGCCTTACTCAAATTAACATTGAAGACCTCAGATATTTCCCGGCTAGCAAGTGTGTTTGGCAGACAGAAAATACATTCAATTTTCAATCGTTTGAGGAAAGTAAATTATTCCCCTTTTTTATGGCGCCGTTCTGGAGGGCCGTTTGGCAATAAGCCTGGTGATCTTGAGGAGGATGCTATTTGATATTCTCCAAGAGCGAGGGCAAACGTGGGATTGGATGGGGCTGACTGCATAGTAGACGGAACCCCAAGCGAGTCCATCCGCTCACCTCCAGTCCATTCGTGTTCCCTGCTTACTCTATGCGATCCCTCTACTACACCTTGTATCCAATCTTCCTGAGGAAATTCTTCCTATCTTCCTGCCCCTTCTGGTCCTCAATTCCCTTCGGTGCGTATCCATCTACCACCCCCAGTATGGCCCTTCCCAGCTCAGTTTCAGCAACAATTACTTCGACCGGATTGGCTGTAGCGCAATAGGTGTTTACAACCTCCGGAACGTCTTTTAGTCTTGGCAGAACGTTTATGGGATATGCATTCCTGATTAGAATCACCAGGCTGTGTCCTGCCCCGATCTTGCTTGCATACTCTGTCGCAAGCTTTTCTAGACCGTCATCGTTGCCTTGATGCCTTATCAAACAAGGGCCGCTAGCTTCGCAAAATGCTATCCCGAACTTGATGCCCGGAACGCTGTTTACCATGCATTCATACACGTCTTCAACAGTCTTTATGAAATGACTCTGTGCCAAGATCAACTGTGATTCCTCGGGCGGCTGTATCCTGACGCTTTGCAGTTCCATGACAGGATCAAAGATGATGAGACACACTCATTTACTTTTGGTGTAGGGGTTCACCGGGATTGCAAAATAATTCTCTTTAAACGCTAGCAGTAATCTGTCTATTCAAGCTCTTTGAGCCTCTGGTCCACGGACTCTAGATTGCGTTCCAAGAAATTCCTATATTCGATGAGAAGCTCCTTCTGATTCTTCTTGGCAATACCATCTATTATATCCAGCATCGATTCTGTTTCATTAGAAATCCTGTCAATCTTGCCCTGCATTGCGATCTTTTCCTCGACTCCAATGCTGAAAGACTGTATCAATTTTTTGATGGCATCTGCCGCTTCCTCGACTCGCATAGAAACTTTCTCCCGAGCCTGCTCGTGCTTTGCGCGGTCTCTCTCCCCGATCTCTTCGACCATATTCTAAATCACATGAATTTGCGGATAAGAATTACTCAACAATATAGTTCCTCTGCATGGCACACGGTCCTCCTATGACGCTATCGACAACGATAGAGATTACATTCTTGTCGCACATGCTTTTTGCTGCCTTTTCTTTTCTGCAGGTTGTCCGACGCGACTGTGCCTTCGATCTTCTTTGACATTATATGTCGTCTATGGAAGTTGCTATTGCATTTGATGAAAAGGTGAGACCTCGCGCCCAAATAATGCCCTTTGATACCTATCAATTATGCTTGCAGTGCGTTGCACTAGAAACGCAGATTACATATGCTCTGACCATTACCCTACCTCATGAGCCTTGACAATGTACCTGTATCGAGCATTATGGTAAGAGATGTCAAGACAATCGGTGAAAATGATTCGCTGCAACATGCGTGCAAGGTCATGCAAACCAACAACATTGGAAGCGTGATCGTAGTAGATAGCAGCAAAGAATCTAAGGTTCCGGTGGGCATTATCACGGAAAGAGACGTTGTAAAACATATGGCAACGGATCCCTCACGAAGCCACTTTTCAGCGCGGGAACTGATGAGCCATCCTCTGATTACTATAACCCCGAATACTTCGCTCAGGGATTCGCTTCACCTCATTGTTTCCAAGGACATACGCCGGCTTCCTGTGGTTGACAACGGAACATTGGTCGGCATAGTGACTGACAAGGACATATACAAGGCAATAGCTAGGAACGAATCGCTAGTCTCCGCCCTTATCAGTGACGAGTTGCTAGTAAAGCACGTCAAAGAGCTCGAGCAGCCATGGGTTTACAAGCTCGATGAAATTCTCCACAGAAGGTTTGGAAGCGATGGCGGTAGTATTGGAGAATCCAAAGAGCTGAGCCAGCATAAATGAGTCAGTACATACCAACAACATATTTCGATGCCTGTTTGCACGGCCTCAGGCTGGCAAATGCATACAATCTGATATATCTGAGAGCATTTCAAAAAGCTGTCGAAGAAGAAAGGGAAGCAGCGATCAACGGCGCCACTGTGGCAGGCGGGGGCGGGAGTATGCCGGGCACCGGCTGGCTCGATTCGATATATGGCAGGTGGCTAAATATTGCTGACGAGGAGTTGGATGCAGAGCTCAAATCCACGCATTTTATTTCGATTCTTTCAAGATACATGCAACTGCTGCTGGAACTGCGCTCGCTTTTCAGAAATGCCGGCTACCCTGTAGACTATCTGGACCTGCTGTTTGACTGGTATGTTAGGATCTATCTAGCTTTTTCGCATGTTCAAAAGGAATCCCGGCTGGCTCCATTTGATGTGGTGTACAGGAAGGGGAAGACTAGGTTGCTTCATTACCTTGAGCAAGGCCGGGAAGTCTCGGGTGAGAGACAAAAACAACCCCTTCTGATAATCTACGCCCCCATCAACACATTCCACATACTGGATCTGAACCCTAAACGGAGTGTAGTTAGAGACCTTTTGGCATCCGGTGGCCTGGACATTTATCTCCTTGACTGGGGCTACCCCGACTGGAGCGATAACCGCCTGTCGCTTGATGACTACCTTGGCTACGTGAACGATGCCGTCAGAGCTATCAAAGATCAAACCCGGCAGAGCAAGGTGTCAATCCTCGGATATTGCTGGGGTGGGATATTTGCGCTCATCCACGCTTCGCTGAATCCCGAGGATGTCCGTAGTCTGGTTCTCATGGCAGTCCCGGTGGATTTCAGCAAGGACGACACCATTCTTGCAAAATGGGCAAGGGCAATCGATATCGACTCCATGATGGATGAATTTGGTCGTATGGACGGCCAGGTACTCGATATGGGTTTTCTGATGCGCAACCCGCCAAGATATGGATTTGACAGACACCTGAAACTCTTCCAGATGGCTTATGACCCGGAATTCGTAGACACTATCATGGATTTTGAAAGATGGCTGTGTAACACGCCTCCAGTACCCGGCGTCCTTCACAAGCAGATCATCAACGACTGCTACAGGAATAACCTGCTGATATCTGGCCAGATGGCGTCTGCCAGGGATGGCAAGAAGCAAAAGGTTGACCTCGGCAAGATCTCTGCGCCGGTACTGTCGATAATTGCGGAAGAGGACGACCTGGTCTCCCCGTCTTCGTCTGTAGCCATAAATGACTATATTTCAAGCAGGGTCAAGTCAGTTCTAAAGATCCCTGGCGGCCATGTTGGGTTATGCGTCGGCAACGCTGCACACAGCAAGCTCTGGCCGGAAGCCGCAAAATGGCTCCTTTCACAATGAGCAGTTATCGCACCTGTGGAACATGTGTTTTTTTCTTGTCCAACTGAAAGAATGTAAAAGAGGAATTTCACGATATCCCTCTCGTAGCTTCAGAAGTTGCCAACCTGGGCTTGCCGAACTGCTCTGCTACTCGCTTGTACCAATCAAGTTCCTGTTTGGACAGCGGCCTGATCTTTCTCATGGCCTCTTCAATGTGGTGTGAACGCACCTTTAGTTCTTGAGCATGCTCCTCCGCTTCCTTTGGGCTCGAATACTTTGCGATGTGCTCCCGCATGGCTAGGATAACTGCGGCCTGCACGAATGACGCGATGTCGGCGCCAGTGTATCCGTCTGTGCGATCTGCCAGCTCTTCAATACTTACGTCCTCTGCGAGGGGGACCTTGCCTGCATGTATCTTGATTATCTGGAGTCTTGAATCCCGGTCCGGTGGGGGTATGTACAGCATCCTGTCAAACCTGCCGGCCCTGAGAAGTGCAGGGTCTACAATGTCGGGCCTATTTGTGGCTGCAATCACGACCACGTTTCTCAACACCTCCAGGCCGTCAAGCTCTGTGAGCAGCTGGCTGATGACCCTTTCTGTTACGTGGGAATCTCCAAGCCCGCTGCCGCGCACAGGGGCTATTGCGTCAATCTCGTCAAAGAAAACGATGCAAGGTGCGGCCTGTCTGGCTTTTCTGAAAACCTCCCTGACGCCCTTTTCCGATTCACCAACCCATTTTGACAGCAGCTCAGGTCCTTTAATGCTGATGAAATTGGCCTGACTCTCGCTGGCCACGGCCTTTGCGAGCAGGGTCTTGCCCGTGCCAGGGGGACCATAAAGGAAGATGCCTTTGGGAGGAGTAGCGCGGGCGTGCTTGAACAGGGCTTTGTATGTCAGGGGCCACTCTACCGCCTCTTTCAATTCCTGCTTTACGGCTTCCAGCCCTCCTACATCCTCCCACTTGACATTGGGCAACTCGACGAATACCTCTCTCATGGCAGACGGCTCCATGTCCCTGAGCACTTCTGTGAAATCCTCCATTGTAACCTCTATCTTGTTCAGAATTTCCCTCGGAATCTTTTCTTGAGACAAGTCAATTTCCGGAAGGACGCGGCGAAGCGCGCTCATTGCAGCCTCCTTTGCAAGCGCTTGGATGTCAGCTCCGACAAATCCGTGGGTGATATCTGCCAGTCTTTCCAAGTCCACATCCTTTGCCAGTGGCATCCCCCGGGTGTGAATCTGGAGTATCTCCAGCCTTCCGTCCCTGTCAGGCACGCCAAGCTCTATTTCTCTGTCGAACCTGCCGGCCCTCCTCAATGCGGGGTCTATTGCATTGACCCTGTTTGTAGCGCCTATCACAACCACCTTGCCCCCTGATGTGAGGCCATCCATCAATGATAGAAGCTGGGCCACGACCCTTCTCTCCACTTCGCCAGATACCTCCTCTCTTTTTGGAGCTATCGCGTCAAGCTCGTCGATGAATATTATCGAAGGTGCGTTTTTCTCAGCTTGCTGGAAAACCTGTCTCAGGTTGGCTTCAGATTGCCCGTAGAACTTGCTCATGATTTCAGGTCCGCTTATGGAATAAAAGTTGGCGTTGGTCTCGTTTGATATGGCTTTTGCCAGCAGGGTCTTGCCCGTACCGGGCGGTCCGTGGAGCAGAACGCCCCTTGGAGCCTGGACTCCGAGCCGTTTGAACAGCTCGGGGTGCCTCAGGGGCAGGTCTATCATTTCCCTGACTTTTTGAACTTCGTGCTTTAGTCCGCCAATGTCTTCATAGGTGACGGCAGGCGCCCCTTCTCTTGCCGCAACTGGCCTTTCCGATACTGAGATCTTGGTCTCCTCCGTAACTATTACTGCGCCAGCGGGGTTTGTACTGGCTACCACAAGGTCTATGCGCTGGCCCATTATGGACAGCGGAATCGTGTCTCCCTTGCTTACGAGCTGGCCTTCGAGAACTCCAGTCAGGTAAGCCTCGGCGCCCGTAATCCGGAGAGGTTCAGTCGGCGCAATAACGATGCTCTTTGCTCTCTTCACCTCTACTTTCCGTACGACAACCCTGTCGTTGATGCCGACGTCCAGCTTGTTGCGCGTGTAGCCATCGATCCGTATCAAGCCTTTTCCATAATCTTCCGGATATGCGGGCCAGTTTAACACGGTAGTGTTCTCCTTGTCGACAGAGATTTCAATCGCGTCCCCTGTTGACAGTCCCATCTCTTTTGCAACTTTTGGATCTATGCGGGCTATGCTCCTCCCAACATCGTTTCTGTATGCTTCGGCTACTGTGAGAGTAACCCCGCCGTCATGCCTGGCTTTATCTTCCTCCATAATTCTGGGCAAACCCTATCGCAAGAATTCTGCGCGTCATATTTTATTAAAATGTGGGATGCAATGCATTACAGAAAATTCTATTCTAAAATAATAACTCCATGTTCGGTATCATTGCCATGAGCTGGCATACTACCGCGATCCTGATTCAGGGTAATGGATGGAGAAGTAGTAGAGAGGCATCCTAGGAGGAAATGCCGCCACGAAATGGGCAGAGGCATTCCACACAACGTGAATGTAGGCCCAGCCAGGTCAAATTGCAGAAATGGCATGTTGGAGGATGATGACAATGATTCAGAGAAAGCCTGCCTCAGAGGGAAGACAGGCAAAGATAGATTGTCAGAATTTGCGAAAAGCGTTGCAAAAATACGCACAGAGCAAGCATGGCTAGACCTTTGCAGGTTCTTTCTTCTCCTCCATGCAGACCATTTTTCGTGATCTGTCTGTTCTGGAAATATGTGGTAAACTTTCATCTACTGCAAGTTTCTGCTCAAAGGCAGCATCGCATTTTGCATCGTACATTTTTTCTGCACAGATGTTTTTCTCTGGCATTTTTTGGTCAATCATATTAGAAGGAGAGACTTGAACGTGTCAGTCATAAGCCTCTGTAGATCGCGCTGTGTTATTATGCCAACATACTTGCTATCTTCTTTGACCAAAAGTCTCCGTATCTTTCGCTTGACCATCAAATCAGCAGCTTCGCCCAGTGTAGCGTCGGAATCTATGGCAATTAGCGGCTTGCTCATTATCCTGCCTATTTTTGTGTCGAGCCTTACCTTGCCATAGCCTATCGACTTCATTACGTCGCGCTCTGTGACGATGCCTGCTGGCTTGCCATTTTCAGTTATCACAACCGCTCCAAGATCGTTCTTGACCATTGTCTTGATTGCGGACCTGACGCTGCGCTCTGCTTCCACCGAAACGATATCTTTGCTCATAGCTGCCTTTACTCTTATCGAGGGATTTAGTGCCATACTTGTAATACTTGCTTGCAAGGTATTAATGATGATGAACTCGTTGCACAATATCTGCACTGCAGACCCTGAGAATGCCATGGCACATTTGCTCTGATCTCTGAAAAGATCTTGTCGAGATGCTGCGAAAACTTGGGTTCTCCAGAATCTCGACCCTCGAACCTGACCCTTATCACCGGCTTTGCAATATGCATTCTCCTCGCATGCCGGAGTCCCAAGAACTATGACATCGCGATCAGCAATAGCATTGTTTGTGCTGCTTTTCAATTCCTTCAACTGTTGGGCACCATAGCCCGGAGCAGGAAGCACCGGACCGATCCAATGATACAGCTAAGACTGGATCATGAATCCCAAGAGAGAACCTGCGTTTCCGCGACACACGCATACACGGACATGGTGGCACAATGTGTCTTGCCGTTCTTGCCTGAGCAAGGCATCCTCACCTACCAGAGGTCCATTGCCGTGTGTAATTGCGATCCTGTAGGCCTTCTTTGACGAGTCTGGCCATGTCTGCAGTTGCCGACAAGATATCTTCAAGCCGCGACTGGAAGGATCTTGACCTGCAGATTATGACATTGTCGCCTAGCGCTATCTGTATTACAGGCGATATCCGGATGAACAAAGTAGAGATTGGATTGAAGTTTGGGATATTCGTCCACCCAAAGCGCCCCAAAGTTCCCCTCGACAGGGTAGTAAAGAGCGTCCAGTCCGCGGGCTTGCAGCATTCGCAGAAAGACCCTGATGTTGCAGTAGTTGTAGGAGGGGATGGAACATTTGGGTACTACGGGAGGATCCTTTCAATACCGCTTTTGTTCGTGGGAGTAAGAGAATCTGGAGTCGTTGGCAGCAGGGCAAAGCTCGCCGAGATATTTTATGACGAGCTTGCCGGGGCGCTGCAGGATATCGAGGCGGGAAGGTATTCTGTCGCAGAAAAAAAGATGCTCTCTGTACTCTTCAAGAAACGCACTGTGGATGTACTGACAGATGTCTATCTTGAGCGAGGTGTGTATGCAGGGTGCCTGAGATATGCGACAACAGTCAAGACTTCCGGTCAGAGTGAGTTTACTGACTATGCGATTGGCAACGGCGTTATTGTCAGTACGTCGTTTGGGGCAGGAGGGTATTTCTCATATCCTGAAAGACTGGGGCTGAGGGGTTCCAAAGGGTTTGACGATAGCCGCATTGGCATATGCCACATAATACCAACGTACTTGGTAAGAAAAGGAAAAGGGGCAGCCGAGGTCAGGCACACGGTACCTGCTAATTCGACCATCCGGATAGGGCTACTGCGTGATGCAAACGCGCGTTTGTACGGCACAACAGCACATTCAAATGGCGTTCCTGTAAAGGTGGGCGATACAATAGCACTCAGTACTTCGAAGCGGACGGCGCGGATCATAAAGCTGAAGAAATAGCATTATTATTATTACTGCTGCATCTGCTCAACCCGGGTAATGGCTTTTTTCATCCACTCTTTTTCTGCCTGTCCGCATCACTGCAATTCTTGTCACCACCATATGATCCTCTTGATCATTCCTGTAAATCGCCAGAGGGGCTGACTAACTTCTTTCATGGTCAACAGCTAGGTGGCCAACTTTGTAGGGATGCTTACTTACTTTTTTTTGAAAGACTTAGCTCTTTCCGTGTCTCCTAGGCTGATAGTGTTATTGTTGCTCCTCTTGCTTTCTGTGAATAGTTTATCGTGTTAAATGTCATAGAGTACCGGGTATTGCATGGCGAGCTGGGTAGCCTCTGTAGCGCGTAAAATGAAGGATGTAAGGAACAGGAGGAGACATGTGTGCACAATATGTTATGCTACATTCAATGACGAAAATGAGTTGCAAATCCACACTGGCAAAGAACATCGGGGAAGGGGAGCGTAGGGGCGAGTATACGCATGCATTCCTAATTGTATTCTGAGCAATTTCTAGATGGCAATATGAACCGGCGCAAATTACCTTTATGATCTTGGCAGTCCCTGCGGGAGTCTAATCTATACCACCATCATCATGACTCTTGTCATCTATGTGGCCATATCAAGCCGCCGCGTCAGAGAAATGAGCGGTTTGGCGATGCTCTTCTAGTTCCCGGGCAGTCGCAAATTGTCTTTTGCATGCCTGACAAAGATAAAGTTGACCTTCAGATTGCTGTAAATGCTCTTTAGGTCCTTGCTCCTCTTTACTCTTCTTCCTGACTCCTACTACAAATGCAGTCATTACCGTTCCCAAAACTGCTCCATAAATCAAGTGATCTGCAAATGCTAAACCGAATAGCACTGGCATCGCCTCCTGCAGCATATCCATGGCCTGCCCTTGATCCATGGATGATGCTTCGGCTAGGAAAATCTCAACAAGGAATGGTGGTATCACAAACATCCACAGAGGGACAAAGAGTAGCACAAAAGCTATTATGCCAGTGACAAGCCCTCCTGCTATACCTCTTCCAATTCCAGTTATCCTCAACCTGTTTACTATTGATGTAATGCCTCCAAATATCGTGCCTATCAGCGCACCGACAAGGAGGTGCATTCCAATTCCAAGAGCCATTGTATTATTATCTTGCTGAGAGTCAAATGCAAGGCCATATGCAATGAGAACCGAGTCTGCGGGTAATCCTATGACAGCGACAGATACCATCAGGAAGGGTGCCATGACAAAGCCTGCAACGATACCTGCTATGGAACCATACGCTAACCCCTTTGCAAGGGAATACCTTTTGTAAATTTTCCTTGTTTCAAACCTGTCCATGATGGGATTAATTGTTGTTGTTTGTACTTGCGTGTTTGCTCAATGCATTGCCCTCTCCAAGAGTCGAAACGCATAGGTCGCACCGATAAACCAGAGGCTGTTCCACAGGACTGATAGTAGGCACGTCATATGGCGGCACTGCTGCATACCCAATGGGTGGCCATCCGACTGGAGGATAAACCTGATAGTAGCGGCAAAGGTTCTCATGATTCTTTATGAAGTAGCGAGGCATGTCCGGAACCGTGTCGTCATATTGGTATTGTTGTTTGATTTTCTCTTCGGTTATCTCTGGCTTTAGCGTGGTGCCGTTCCTGCCGTCTATCATGCCAGCAGAGATGTTGTTGCAATAGCGGTGGACCTCAACAAATCCTCCTTCTACCACTACAAACTTTCTGTTTATCGCTTCAATGTCGTTGATATCATTGTCGTCGCCTGTATTAACGGACTCAATTGGAAAGTCAATCCATGGTTTTGTTTGCTCTTCGTCGATTGCCAGCTTGTCTGAGATCATCATATGAGTAAAGCCGCGCTACATTGTATATAGTCGGGCACTGTTTTCTGGCCATCTCTTTGCCTTCTCCAATTTCGGTCCTCTCCAGATCTTGGGTTTTTGTGCTCTCACACATACACCGGCGAAATAGAATACAACGATGCAATGCGAATTGTGACGGGCATAAGCGAGTTGCGAAATAGAGGAATATAATAAGAGATTTTAACAACACAAACAGTAGGAAAGATACACATGTCTGCAGAAAATGATTCTTCTACGCCTTCGTACAAGCGGATACTGGTGCCGTATGATGGGTCAGAGATGTCTGACAGGGCTCTAAAGCATGCCTCTCACCTGGCCAAGATGACAGACGCAGAGATAGTTATCCTGCATGTAATAGAGCATGAATACATACCCACAAGTGCGCTTGTTGGATTTATTCGACCAGATGAGGAATTGCTCGATGCCAAAGAGAGGCTCAGGGCCCACCTTGAAAGCCAAGCCTGGAAGATGGTTGAAGAGAAAGCAAAAGGACTCAGGGCATCAGGGATAAGAGTCTCGCACAAGGTCAAGGAAGGCGACAAGGCAAGTGATGAAATCGTGAATGAATCTGAAGAGGGTATGTACGATCTGATTGTAATGGCTAGTAGCAGGATGGCATCCAGCATCAGGGTGCTTGGAAGCAACGCCCTGCGCGTGATTAACAGCGTGAGAAAGCCGGTTCTGCTGATCCATGAATAGCGCTATTGACATAGAACCCAATTATCTCATAGTGATTACATTCTGCCCAGAACCAGATGAAGATTACAAGGGAGGGCATGAAGAAAGTAGGGCTTGTGCTTGGCCCTGCACTGTTCTTTGCAGTTTTGCTGCTGCCTGTTGCTCCCGACCTGTCTCTTGAGGCCAGAATAGTCCTCGCAACAACGTTTTGGATGGGAGCTTGGTGGATAACTGAAGCAATTCCGATCTATGTTACGTCGCTCCTGCCTCTTATCCTGTTTCCATCACTTGGCGCAACAGACCTAGATGAAACTTCTGCAAGTTATGCAGACAGGGTTGTGTTTTTGTTTCTTGGAGGATTTCTCCTCGCCAAAGCGGTTGAGAGGTCGGGCCTGCACCAGAGGTTTGCCCTGAATATTCTGAACATCTTTGGCACAAACCCGAAATACATCGTGGCTGCGTTCATGATGGTTACGGGCTTTCTCAGCGGGTGGATGAGCAACACTGCAACTACGATGCTTATGCTACCGATCGCTGTTGCAGTGGTAACGCAATTCAAGCACACCGGAGACAGGGAAAAGTTTGGGCTCTGCCTCATGCTATCAATAGCATATTCAGCAAGCATCGGGGGGATGGCTACTTTGATTGGTACTCCTCCGAACGCGATATTCGCTTCTCTGTCCAGAGAGATACTCGACATTGACATAAGTTTTGGTGAGTGGCTGCTAGTAGGCCTACCAGTTGGCGCGATTGCACTCATAGTTGCTTGGCTTTACATGGTAAATGTAGGAGTCAACATCCGGGGCCTCGGCAGGATTGCAGAGGAAAAGGAGGTAATTGTAAACAAACTGGCCGAGATTGGCAGGGCAAATAGAAATGAACTCATAGTATCTCTGGTGTTTGCAGCTACTGCTGCAGCGTGGATAACGCGGGGTCTGCTGTGGGAAGACATTGTTCCGGCAGTAGACGATTCAACCATTGCAATTACGGCAGCACTCTCGCTATTCTTGCTCCCCTTCAAGAAGCAGGAAATAAATCACAGGCCGGATGGTATTGATAGTGGCAGTAGCAATCCCAAATCTTCTCTAGAACCTGTAGCCGCAGAAGATCCCGATGCAAACAGCGGGCGCATCCTGAACTGGAAGACTGCAGTCAAAATTCCTTGGGGCGTTCTGTTGCTGATTGGAGGAGGGCTTGCGCTTGCTAACGCATTTACATCTACAGGGCTTGACCAGTGGATAGCAGGTCAGATGACATTTGTCGCAAGCCTGCACTTTTTTGTGATAACCTTTGTCGTTGTAGGGGTTGCGGTACTGGCAAGTGAGATAATCAGCAATACCGCAACTGCCGCCCTGTTGATTCCCATATCCGCATCACTTGCGTCGTCACTTGAGCTTGACCCTCTGCTTGTCATGGTGCCCGTGACGATGGCCACAAGCTTTGGTTTTGTGATGCCTGTTGGCACCCCGCCAAACGCCATAGTTTTTGCAAGCGGCTATGTGACCATCCCCAAAATGGCACGGGCAGGACTTCCACTTGATATAATAGGAATCTTGCTTGTGACTACTCTGGCATACCTTTTGGTACCGTTGATCTTATCATGAGTGGTCCTAGCGAACAAGGTCCGAGAAGCCTTGCGATGTGGCATATGTGACAAAGTCAAAAGGGGCCGGATATTGCATCCCGGGGTGTTTCGCCTCAATTTCTCTTGAAGCGGCATGGGATCTGGCCGAAATCCCTTGCTCTCTGTTCTTTATCTCTGTGATGAAATTGTCGACTATGCTGTCTTCAGTATAGTCGCACATTCTTCCAGTGACTATCAGCCCGCTAAGAAGGCCGATATTATTCGCTCCTAGTGCTATTGTATGCCCACGCTGGATAAAGCTCAGCGTATCGTTTAGACACTCGCCTCTTTCCTTCCTTGCAATGTTGTCTGCTACAAAGCGTGCCTGCCTTACTGCAAATTGAGCCAGCTGCGGTGCAGGAGTTCTTTTGCCAGATTCTTCTATAAACTCGTATGCAGATATGTCTCCAACGGCAAACGCATCTTCAAATCCGGGTACTCGTGAATACCGGTCTACGACTATTCTGCCGGACTTTGTCCTTTTGACTTCTGGAACTGTCTTTATGCTGCAGCCTTTAACTCCTGCAGTCCATATGGTGCAATCAGAGCTCAACTTCTCACCAGAGTCCAAGTTGACAAAATCACGGCCAACCCTGACGATTCTACTCCCGGTAACAATCTCTATATCTCTTGCTGCCAGAGCCTTTTCTGATGTTACTGACAGCCTCTCATCCCAGCCTGGAAGCAGGTTGTCAGAGGAATCTATTATTTTTATCTTGATGTTGTTGCGTTTTACCGCAGGCAGCTCACACAAGGCGGCAGCTAGGCTCACACCAGATGGGCCTCCGCCGGCTATGACGACGGTGGATCTCACAGTAAGACTTTCGACCCTTTCTTTTATCTTCAGCGCATCTTGAACCGACCTGAATGGCAGGCAGTGCTGCCGCGCTCCGTCTACTCCAAAGTACTGGGTCTCTGCACCAAGTGCAATGATGATGTAATCATAGCTCAAGGCCGTTGTTCTTCCGCCGCCATCGTCGTGGTTCGTACTTACAGTCTTTGAGTTGAAGTCAATGCTTTCGGCCGAGGCGGTAACCACAGATATATCATGGTCCCGATCGCCAAACAGATCTTGAACAGGGATGGTGATGTCGTCGGCCTCTTTCATGCCAGATATCAGAAAGTGAATCTGCTGTAAGAGTTGGTGGTATGGGTTTTTGTCAATTATGGTGATATTAAACATCCCTTCATACCTTTTGCAAAGATTTGCCGCGGCAAATATTCCTCCATATCCTGCACCAAGTATCATTACACATTTTTTGTCTTTCATGCCGCTTGAATTCTTGTGTTTTTAGTTCTTATCGCTTATATGAGTTGGATTTGGACCGATCCTGCTGCTACTGCTACTTTCATTCTACACTAGTTTGGATTATTGCTGCTGTACTCTCAAATTTGGGGCGGCTTTTCTCCTTCTAAGAAGACCACTCCAAAGTACACCAAATCCGGCTATTGCATATCCAAGGATCGGAACCGTCACAACTGGTTCTGGTGTCTTGATCTCCTCTATAGCAACAGATCCATCTGCAGAGGTGTTCCAGCAATTATTCCGCCTGCAGCTAAAAGCGATGTATCTAGCAGACTTTTGGTTGTCCCATAAATGCGTCAGCATCTTCAATCATGAATAGTGAGAGCACCCAGGTGCCAAAGACTCTGTCCTTATCGCTTGTAGAAAGCGGGATAAACCGGACACCCTTTGCAAGATGCTGCAACTCGGAATCATCTATATGTGATGCAAGCAGTAACGTGGCACCAATTGATGGCACTTCAGAGATCCGTTTTGAAGGGTTTACCCTCTTAGGCTCTGTGCGCACTGCTCCTGAGCATTGGTGTACTTTTTTACTACAATAACCTGATTTTTTTATCTGCAGATACCTTGCGTCCAATGGCGCTAGCGGGACTGCTGCGTCGTCAATTTAGATCTCCTTCTAGTTGACTTTAAAACTATGGTATACTAACAAACTTGCTAAATGTAAATAAGAGATAGAGAAATAGCCGGAGCTAAGATGCCCATTGATCAAGACTTTCCGAAGAATCACAAAGTAATAGGCAAGCATGTTAACTCCGATGCAGGTAGACATCACTTCGTATGGGGGCCAGGCAGAGCGGCCGAAGCTGCTGAAAACGAAGAAGTCAGGGCTGCTTATGAGCATAGAGGCGAGGAATTGGTACCTCTGGGAGTCCATGGCACCATGGTGGGTGTAGATTGGGATTCTTGCATAGCAGACGGCGCGTGTATCGAGGCCTGCCCTGTTCAGGTTTTTCAATGGTACAGGACTGATGATGACGTTCCGGCAGTGCAGATGTCAAAAGCCACCAGTGCAGGAACAGGCAGCACGGTCAAAGAAGAACGTAAAGACATGACTGACAAATCTGATCCGATAAGGGAGCACGATTGCATATGGTGCATGGCATGCGTGTCTGTGTGCCCGCCACAGGCGATAAAAGTAGAAGAGGCCAACCTAGAGTTTCATGAAAAAGCGAACGCAATGTTTGCTGGAACAGTTTGAGGTTCATATCGCGTCCTAGTGATAACCACAACTTTACAGCTGCTGATTGCTTTCTTTTATACAGAGAAAACCTCTGCTCAGAATGGAGTAGGCTAGGGTGCAACGGCTACTGCGGAGCAACTTGCAGAATGCATGGATCACAGTATTGGCGTAAACGCGTGCAATGAGCTCGCAATCTTGGCGAAGAAAAGTGTGAATGCAACGGAAGGGCACTCCTTTGCTGGTTCTGGAACACCAATGCTTTCAACTAAGTTGGATCACACAGCGGCGTTCATCGGTATCATAACCGCAGTCATTGGAGTAGTAGATGCAAGTCTTTTCTCAAAGGTAGGAGCGCAAAGCACACACGAAAAAACCCAAAAGCCCACATCGATTCTTGTGATCTGGCCTAGTTGCTTCTCGTGTGCAACATTGATAGGACATGATGTGACAAAGGGCTGTTGTTGGCATGTTTGCCGTGTGTGTAATGGTGACCAGTTAGATTTTGTGCCAACTGGGCCTGATGACCCTATAAACTGGGGAATTCTTATGCCGTGAGCATGCACCGTTCTTTTCTCAAGAACCGCTCAAGGTTAAAATCCTTTACAATGCATAGTAATACATGCTTTTCCTCCAGCTAGCGTTTGGTGAGATGATAGGTATCGGGATCGCTGTAATCGTTGTGGTAATTATTCTTGTTTCGGCGATCAGGGTAATAAGAGAGTACGAAAGGGCAGTCGTATTCCGCCTCGGGAGGCTGATAGGAGCAAAGGGGCCGGGACTGATTATACTTGTCCCAATTATAGACAAGGCAGTAAAGGTGGACCTGCGCGTAGTCACGCTAGACGTCCCCCGGCAGAGGATAATCACGCTTGACAACGTGACGGTTGACGTTGACGCTGTCATCTATCTGCGCGTGGCCGATGCAAGCGATGCGGTGATCAGGGTGAACGACTATCTGCTTGCGTCAAGCCTGCTTGCCCAGACGACTCTCCGTGACCTGATAGGCCAGGTGACATTTGACGACATACTCTCAAAGAGGGAGGATCTGAACAAGAGGATGCAGGCGGTGCTGGATGCCGCCACCGACCCCTGGGGCGTCAAGGTGACCACGGTGGCCATACGTGACGTGACTCTGCCGGAGAACATGCACAGGGCTATAGCAAAGCAGGCCGAGGCAGAGCGGGAAAAGAGGGGAAGGATAATCATTGCCGAGGGAGAGCTCAAGGCGGCAGAAAAGATGTCCCAGGCTGCGACCTATTATACTCAAAACATGGCGGCCATGCGTCTGAGAGAGTTGCAGACCTGGACGGAAGTGGCCCGGGAAAGGAACATGGTGGTAGTAACAGGGGGCGGCGGTTCAGATGACCTGGGGACAATGATTGGTTTCCTCAAGCGGTACATGCCGGACCCGTCCTCCGGCCCTCCGCCCAGTGATGCGGACCTGAGGATGATGATAAGGCAGGAGCTGATGCGGCTTTCGCAGGGATCTGAGAGGAGAGAGGCTCGAGGAGAAAGCAGAAGTGAGGGTGGAATTGCCGAGGGCGTTTGACCATATGCAAAGGGTACCATGAAAAGGGACCAAGCTCGCATCTCTCTGCTGCTTGTATTCGGCCTGATGTTTGCGTCTGCACTGGTCTATGCGCAGGAGCCGGACGGAAAGCGGGTGCTGTGGGTCGATGTCAAGGATTTCATCTCGTCGGCAACGGCTGAAGACATTGCAAGTGCCATATCCACGGCAGAGCAGGAGAACTATACTGCAGTTATCCTGGGACTTGACACTCCCGGCGGTTCCGTTGACGCGACTCTGGACATCATTGAAAGCCTCCAGCGGTCAAATGTGCCTGTCATTGGGTATGTATACCCGCAGGGCAAGAGCGCGTGGTCCGCCGGCACGATAATACTGATTGGCACAAGCTATGCGGCGATGGCCCCTGTTACCACCATCGGGTCCGCGCAACCCGTTTCCGGGGGCCAGCCTATCAACGACACCAAGACGATAAACGCGCTTTCCGAAAAGGCAGTGTCGCTTGCCGAGGTGCACGGGAGGAACGCAACCCAGGCTGCCAGGTTTATCAGCCACAACGACAACCTGACGCCAGAGGCAGCGCTTGAAAACAACATCATAGAGGCGATCGCGGCAAGCCCTGAAGCGCTGCTCGATACTGCCCACAATGCCTCGGTGGTGGTCGCCGGCGAGCAGGAGCTTTTGGACACTGCAGGGGCGCAGATTGTAACTCACCAGCCAAGCCCGAGGGTGATGTTCATAAACTTTCTTGCAAACCCGCTAATCTTTACCACCTTTTTGACAATAGGGCTCTTTGCCATGGTATACGGGCTCACCTCGCCGGGGTTTGGAGGAGAGATTGCGGGCGCGGTGCTCATAATCCTGAGCCTGATAGGGCAGGGGTTTGACGTAAACTGGGGCGCATTTGCAATGCTGGCAATCGGAATCGGCCTGCTTGGGTACGAGCTGTACAGCCCCGGCTTTGGGGCGTTTGGCATCGGGGGAATTGGAATCCTTGCCGTAGGCGCGATACTGATGATAACCCAGCCAGTCAACCCTCTGCTCATAACGGAAGAGCACCTTGGAACCCTGGTGCTGCTGTCAATTGCTATAATTGCACCATTTGCCGCCCTCTTGGGGCTGATAACGTACAAGGCATGGAGGGCAAAGAACAGGCCAAGGATCGATTTTGTACTCATGGAAAAAGAGGGAGTGCTGGTAGATCCGGTGTCCGCCTACAAGACCGGGTACGTGCTGGTTGGAGGAGAGTACTGGCAGGCAAGGACGAGGGGAGAGAGCCTCGACAAGGGTCAGAAGGTGCGGATCGTTGAAAAGCAGGATGCAGTCCTGATAGTGGAGGCTCTCACAACTTGATAAGAATCAGAGAAAGAAAGGAAGGAGGAGGGGTGTGTGGACGGTAATCAGCTCGTCAGGGGATAGACTGTCACACTTACATTGTTAGTGTCGTATGCCGAGCCGTCTCCGACCAACATCACTCTGACTGTAGCGTTTGAAGTCCACCCGGAATCAAGAGCGGTACTGCCTACCAGGAAGGAGTGATGTTGCCAGCCCATAGGCATGCCCATCATCGGCATCTGGTGCCCGTACATCATTCCCATCATATTCTGGTTCATTGTCTGGTTGCTCCATGATTGGTTGCTCATCTGACTGTGCCATTGTGCCATCTGGTCGTGCCACTGCTGCCACTGGGTATCGTTCCACATGGTGTGCATTTGTACTCCGTACGGGCCGTATCCCATCATCGGCATCTGGCTTCCCATCATGCCCATGCCATACATGCCGCCACTCATCATTCCAGAGTGCATTCCACCACCCATCATGCCCATACCTCCGTAGTCACCCATCATGCCCATTGAACCTGCTGATGCCACCACAACAACGCTGGGAGTTGTACCGTTCCCGGTATACCTCAGATTTACTGTGACTTGCTTGTCAGAACTGATTGAAATGCCTGTGATCTGAACGTTCTCCACGTTGCTAATTCCATTTGAGCCAAAGGACGCCTTGTTTGTCCAGTGCCAAGGTACTTGATGAGCCAAAACAGGAGTATTGCCTGTAGTCGTCATCATCATGTTGTTATTTCCCATCATACCTCCATGCATGCCACCCATCATTTGTGCCGCACTCTGGGTAGAAATCGCCGAAAACACTCCTGCCAATCCCATTGCAGCCGCCAGACCTGCCACTATTCCAATAAGGAATATTCTGCTAGCCATGTGCAAATGCGGTAGCGCGACTGTATATAAAGATCCAAGACTTTTGTGCCATGCACTGCAACCGTGTCATTTTGATCCAGCAAGATTTTCCTTGCCGTTCAATACCCCGCCAAATCCGTTGATACTGAGAATATCTCTGATTTACTTAAGATCTTGTGTCTCGATCAGTGTTCTCTTGTTAGAACTTGATTCAGTTCTTTTCGCTTAGCGGCAGATGTTCAAGTCGCTTGCGAACCGGATTAGTGGCTTGTAATGAAGGCATGAAAGTATATTGTTATGTCACGCCAATATGGTGGATACGAGAAAGATCACATTAATACCCATACTGATCGCTGCACTGGGCGTTGCACTAATAATTGCTGAAGAAATAAAGTTTCAGACGGAATCGTATAATCCCCCGCCCTGTCCTGAAGGGATGTTGTGCGATAGAGTTATTGTGAGTGATTTGTCATTATCTTTATTGGGAATGGTGATAGCTCTTGCCGGCGGAGTTCTTTTCGGCATTGAAAGAATGGTCAGATTTGCAAGGACGCCTCCTCTACCCTCATCCGATATGTGACAATAATAATATCTGATTGTCACCCGTTCTGCAACACCCGATATCAACTACGCTAAAGACAACAGCACCGGAAAAATAAGGTATAGCCACTGTCGAGTGCAGTTGCTGTTGCTAGTAACATTCCACTATCTGCACCAGCAAATCTTCAGTGCTTGCCAATTATGCGTGGTAATGTATTAGTGCTTGATACGGCATAGTTTGCAGCAAACTAGCACGTTGCAGAGCGCAAGCGTTCCTGTTTTCACGCACTCATTCGATGTGCCTTCGTAGCCTCCACTCTATTTCACATCGATCGCAAAAGTAGAATGTATAACTAATTCTGCCTGCCCCATCCTGAGTGCCTTTGATATATCTTAATTCGCTCCCACATGCTCCACATGCCATGTGATAACATACGCACATACATGCTAAAAACTGATGTGATCTGCCAAATGCCAAGATATGACATGACCCTTTAACTTGACAGAACCTCTACTCGCAGAATATTCGAGCCTTCCCAAGAGCAGATACTAAGACTAGGACATTTGTATGGAAATGCTCTCTATTGCAGGCTATGGGTGAGTATGGTATGTCCGTCGCTAGATTATCCCTTTCTTGTAAAGAACGACGACGGCCCCAATTGCAGCCGGCAATCCGAATATGACTGCATAAGTAAATATTACTAGCGTAAGGGGATTTATGAGCCGGGATACTGGCTGCGTTCCTCCGGAGACTCTTGTGACCTCTGCATCTTGACCATAATCGGTAGATTCCGGGCTTGGATAAACGATAGTTGAAAATTCACTCCATGCTTCCGGGTCGTCGCCAACAGCTCCCACCCTCATGGTTATCGGTCCGGGCTTTGAAAACTCGTATATGTAGACGCCGGTGCCTATCTCGGTCAAGGCGTAATTCCTGTCCAGCTCTTTACCGTTCTGTATTATGACAAACTCATAAGGTGTCAGCTGCAGCCGCTCGTTTGTTCTGGCTTCAAAAAAGTCGATAAGCAATGTAACAGGCTCACCTGTCACAATAGAGACAGGATCCCACTTCATGTCAATATCGTACTTGCCGTCATTTGAAAACGTATGTGCCGGCCATGTATCGTACCTGTTTCCAGATCCGTCAACTGGATAAGAAGGAATGTCTTCAGCCGCAATTGGATTTACCGTTACAACGCCCTCCATCCAAGGGTGTATCACGCAAAAGTAGCTGTAGGTTCCAGGAGTATAGAATGTATAAGACCATGACTCACCGGGAGCAAAAAAGTCGCTGTCAAAAATGCCGTCCGGTGTGCCCTTTTCGTTTGTCTGTACACTTGCTATGCCAGCACCACTTCCGCTTGTGACTGTGTGGGGTTCTGTGTCGTCGTTTTTCCAGACCACTGTATCTCCGGCGGATATTGTCAATCTCTCAGGATCGTACCAGTTTGCCAGATTCTGAAGTGAAAGGTCAAGGGTAGGATTTGCAGCTCCGTTTGGTATTGTGACGGTGACTGTCTTGAATGGTGAATCAGTCTGCTGTTGAGCCTCCGCGTAATTTAGAGGCATTCCTACCAACACATATGGAGATACGGCCAGAAGAGACGCGATAATTATCAGAAGCGGAGCAGCACCTGCCAATCTGGAACCTCTCTGCCTCATATGATATATTTTTTCGTCATCAAATATAATTCCTAGACCAATCTGATTACTGTCGTTGTTGTTGTCGTCACAATGATTAGGGTGTGTTGACAGCCAAGCTGCCCTGGCAAGTACTGCTATCTGGTTGAAGAATTTCCTGCACGATCTTACTCCGCCCATAAGCCCTTCCAAGCACTACTTGCTAGGATCCTGCACTCTGTACAAGCTCGTGTGTTTCTATGGATGGCTGCCCGGGCTTGTACGTGATCATTACGATATCACCTACATTGTATTGGCAATCTAGGATATCTCTTGGCACCCTGTCAGAACCTTCCACTACACATTTGTCTATCTGTTTTATGAGAACCTGAGCCTCTTCAGTTACGCTTGGAGCAAACAGGTTTGTTGCTTGAAACCCTGAAATTGCAAACACAACTAGTATTCCAGCAGCAATCATGATGATCGCTATTCTTTTTAGAGAGATGCCTTCGAAACTCATTTGATTTATTTTTGATATTCTTCTTACTATAAATAAATAGTGTGAATGCAGTGCAATGCTACTGATGGATCAGATGCACGTGGGACACGATTTTTTCTCACTTGGATCTAACCGTGTACGATCAAACGCGTTAATTTTATTCTAGACGGAAAAAAGAAGAGGTAGTGCAGACCTCGACATTTTCCTTTCATAGGATTGGACAGGTCACTTTTTCAGTCTGCTGTTATTTTCCATCTCGATCCCTTCTTTGCTAAGTGTTTTGGAATTTACTTATCGAGAATCGACAATGATTCTCTGATTCGTAAGCGTCTTGCTGTATGGTCTTGCATCTGTATTGTAGGATGTTCCGCCATTGATAGTTATGGTTCCCGAATCTTCGATCGTAACCCTGTTACTGCCTGAAGCGCCATAGAACCTGTCATTTGAAAAGTATTGATCTTCGATTGTAAATGTAGCGCCGTACACCAGATAGTACTCGTACCTGCCTGCATTCCGTATGTCATTATCTGCAAAAGTGTTACGGTCAGCCCTTGCAATTTTTACTCCATATGTCGCGTCGCGGATTGTATTATCGTGTATGCTATTGTCTCTAGAATATCCGTCGTCAATTTGCTCAGGTTGTGACACATAGATGCCAATGTCGGAAGCTGATATTCTGTTGTTATAAATCCAGTTGTTTGAAGACTCGGAGACGATAATTCTGATTGGAGAGCCAGAGACGTCGTTGTTTCTGACTATTGAGCGCTGCATGTCCCGTGAGAGGTATATGCCAGATCTGCTGTTGTCCTCCACTCTGTTTCTTTCAATCAATATGCTATAGCAATCAAGTGAACAGATTATGCCTGTCCCAACGTTGTCATAGACGTGATTGTTGGTTATGCGCATGACACGGGTTCCAGTATGAGGGTCTATAGCATACTTGTGATTGTGGTGGTAGTCGCTGCGGTCAATCACAATGTTGGATGCAGAGTTTGAATAGAATGCATACCACATGTGGTGAAAGTTGCTATTTATTATTTGGACGTTTCTGGTATTGTCCAGAGTTATGCCGCGCTTGAAGGTATAGCCGGATGGAGCTGCGTATCCAAGGTATGCAATTTCTGAATCCACTATCTTGCCACCTTCTGCACCTCTGTAGTGGATATATGGTCTGGGCACAGTGCCGTCGCTATTCTGCTTGACAACCGCGTTGGTGCTTGGATTCCATGAGGTTATCTTGACGCCGTCGATATCGAGATATCCATATACCCTTATTCCATAATCGCCCGTGATCTTGATCCAAGTGACATCTGATGAATCGATCGTTAACCTGTCTCCGTCATTGACAACTATATTGGCCTTGAGAAGATACTGACCTCTGCCCAGATAATCTAGAACAGAATCGCTGGTATGATCATCGATATGATCAAAAGTAGTGTCACAGGTGATGTTTATTGTTCTCGTGCTACTGTTGTAGCTAACACAGTCGGCATAAACTGCGCTTGGCTGCAGAAAACCAATTGATGCAACTAGGATTGAGAGTAACCCAATTGCGGCGAAAAAACGTGCTTTGTGCATGCATATTGTGATTACATTTTTGGTTTTAAGAAGTACGTATGCATTGCATGACACATCAGACATAGAGTGATTTCATTTTCAGTTTATGCAAGATAGTTGTATGTGCAAGAGTACAAAGATTGTTCAATGAGTCTTTGCTTTTTGTGCATACAGTACAGTTGTCATTCTTAATTGTTGTCCGTATACATACAGGTAACAGATGTGCTTAACTACATGAATAACACGTCCTGTTATGAAGTGTCATCTGATATAGAAGAAAAAGGATTCGACCTTACTTTCGAACACGAATATACTGGAGATAGTATCATCAACATTTGAAGTGAGAATCCCGAAAGACGTACATTGATCCGTACCTCTTTCCTGCTGATTAGTTAAGCCAATTTCAAGATGCCGTTTGGAGGAAGGTACAGAGCCGAGAGCGATGCAATCCGGTGTATGGGGATGTGACTAAAGGCTCAAAGAAACCTAATAAACATCTACTCACAATTTCATTACTGAATATAGAATCGGAGCTGCTGACATAAAGAGATGGTTATACAATATTGCAGTCAATGTAATACTCGCCTACTTGAAGGTGTATCATTTTGCCTGCATTGTGGAAAGACCGTAGAGGTTACATCTACTGGTCGACTTGACTATGGTGGCAATTCTCGTACTGAACAGTCAAAGACCGAGGAACCTCGTGTCGAGATTCCTGACGATCAGCCTTCAGTAGTAACTGGTCGTGATGGAGATCAAGGGCTAAGACTGGCAGCTAAGCTAAAAGCTCACCAAGACAAGCTATTAAGAGTTGGATTCAAGAGTCGCTCTGTCCTTCTACGGAAGATAATAAAGAATTCGGCGTTCGACCTTCTGGCGTTGAATGGTGGGACTGTAATTTCTCAAAAGGTAATTCACACTGCATTGCGTGGGTCCGGGAAGGTGCTACTGATTTCGGATTATGACGACGACATAAAGACCCAAATAAACCGCCGGCATTTGGTAACATTAGCACGCTCGGTTAAACATATAGAAGAGGAAACCGGACTTCGCGAATTCTTTCTCGGATGGCCTTTCCTTGAAGGACATCTTTCGCAAGAGGAATATGTGCGAGCTCCAATACTTCTTTTCCCATTTGACCTTTATCGCTCAAAGGACGGACATTCCAGATCTGGGTGGCATTTAGAATATCGAAAAGGAGAGCCTCCTCTTCTGAACCGAGCACTCATTGCCACTATTGGTAAGTTGACCAATTTTCAGGTGTCTGAGACCTTGGGGGCCGACATCGAAGAGCTATGGTTATCCCTTCAGGAAAGTGCGATAGAGAAGAGAGCGGGATCTCGTCTGATGGCTGTATTTGTTCAGCAACTATCTGAATTGCTAGCGAAAAGAGGTCTACCTGTCGACCCAATGCCTGGACAACCTGTAATATCTGATAGCAAAGAAAATTTGCAACAAGGATCGGCTTACACTGAACATGGTACAGGAGCTATCAGTGGATTTCCTCTGGTCGATTTAACTAACGAAAAGCTTGCTGCTCTCGGGCAACAAAAACTCCATCTTGTTGATAATCGAGTGATTGGAATCTTTCAACAGGGTTCTGCTGCAATCTATAACGACTTTTCAGAGCTTATAGAGAAGGCTAAGATTGGATTGGTTAACCAAGGAATCATTGACAATCTATTAGAAGTACCAAGCCAAGAAGATCAAGAACTAGAAGGTTCTCCATCTGACTATTTGAATGAGGAGATTGAGCTTGATTCTGTTCCCGATGAAAAGCTAAATACCGTCAAGCCTAGCGATGCTAGCCAGGATTGTGTTCTGATCGCTGCTCTTCAAAGAGAATGCACTGTGGTTAGAGGACCTCCAGGCACAGGCAAGTCCCAATTAATAGTCAACATGATTGCGGACAATCTGCACCGGGGGAAGAATGTGATGCTGGTTTGTCAAAAGAAGGCCGCTCTTGATGTGGTCTACAAACGTTTAGAGGATGTTGGGCTTTCCGATTACACAATACTTTTGCATCATGCCCAGACAGACAGGGCAGAAATGTATTCAAAGCTTTCGGGCCTTTTGCAGAATAACTCTTCATCGCATCTCATGCATGATTCTCTAGCGTCGGAGATTGTCCAAGTTTCACGTAATATTGACTATCTGATAGGAGAATTGTTGCGACTCACAAGACCCTTACATCAGGAGTACTTTTTTTCAGTCGATGGTGAAAAACGCTATGGTGGGATAACTCTTCATACACTTCATGCATTGCTTCCGCCGCAATATCGTCCGGAGCTTGGCATCCCTCCGCAGATTAGCTCATCACTTTCTTATCCTGTATTGCAAAATTTCCTGCGACTAATTCCACCAATCGAATCTTTGAGCAAGCGCTTTGACTATCCTAATCATCCTTGGTTTCGGCGGAAGAGTTTTGGTACGCTTGGACTTATGGACAGGGATCTTCTTAGTCGCGCTATAGATGACTTGCTTGCAATTTTGGAGAATAAAGCCTATCTAATGTGTGCTACGGATGCATATTTTGACAGGTATCTCAAAGCGACAAATGACATACTCCATTTTCAGGTGACTCTTGATTCTAGCATGCGTAGTTTGGAATCCATAGCACGCCGCTCTTGTCTTGACATAAGGGACAAAATAACAAGTAGTTCCTTGAATATTGGCCAGGTATCAATAAATGATGGTTTGGTCTATGTTGAAAAATCTCTAGAAAGCATCGACATCTTAGTAGGTAGCGCGTTGCGTTCAAAGGCAGGGGACTCTGCCCCTATCCATCCTGATTTGCTCTTATCAAAGATATCAAAGTTAGTTTCGGAGCTGGCATCTATTGAGAACAGGAGAAAAGAGTCGCTGGCTTCTCAAATGCAAGAATTTGTGCTCACAAAAGACTTTGTGCTTGTTGCCAGTGATGATGAACAATTCAGGGCCGGGATAAAGAATCAAGTACTTGAGTTGAATGACAACAAAATTGTCCAGATCGCTCCTAGCCATCAATCTGATGGTCCTCGATTGACCAGAGATCCCAAGAATGGCGGTTCGTCTAATGCCTGCCTTGTATGCATTCTGCCTCTCCCATCATCATATAGTGGCATGCAGTTTGCTATCAAGCAAGTGATATCTGGCTTTGATGCAGCGTCTGGATTTGGCAAGGGTCGGTATGAAACAGCTTTAAGATTGCGAATACTTGAGCGAGTAGCTCAGATGGCTGAAAATGGAGATAAGGATGCTAGGAAAGCATTGAAGATGGATGGTCTCTTTTCCAAATTCAAGCGAACATCTACCTCCGAAAAAGCAATACAAGCAGCTCAAGATATCGGTCAATGTGATATTGTAGGGCTAGATGCTGCACTTTCAAAAATCGTTGCTGCAAGACAAAGGCCAATAGTAGATGTTGTAGTTGGGTGGAAAGACCTGCCAAGTGGAGGTGACGCAGGTGAGAACTATAAAGAACCAAGTGAGTTTGCAAACATCCTCGATATTTTTGTCCATATCAACAAGGAGTTTTTTGATGCTGATACCATTTACATCCTGGAAAAAACAAGTACGGAGGGGACAGCAGAAGAACATGAATTACTGATAACATCTGTTGCTTCCATTCTTTGTGCCTCTTTGAAGAAACCAAAACTAGTATCAATTGTTGATCATCAACTACTTGAAAAATTGGAACAATCGGGTAATGCCAAGATTCAAACAATTTTGGGCAACCCTGAAAGGTCAGTCGTCATTAGAGACCAGATGTTTCAAGAGGAGATCAAAATCCTTGAGAAGATGCAGAATGTTATATCTACACAGTATTCACCAGAAATTAAAGCATCAGTTAGGACGCTCCTTGAGTATCTTGAGCGAAATCACGAGAGCCTCCCACCCTCACTTCGTGAAGTTCAGACCAAGCTTGAAACTGGGAGAAACTTAGCTCAACTATTGGAGAAAATTAACAGGTACTTGTCAGAACCTTTGTCTTGGAACACTAACGAGACATCATTATTGGAGCAGCAATTGCATAGGCTAAAAGAAGGCCTATCTGATTTTGATCTAATACAGGAATTAGACAAGCAGAAAGATTGGTTATCTTCCACTCAGCGCGAGATCCTTTCTCTTTGTATAAGAAAGCTTGGTGACAAGAGCAACTGGAGTGAAATTGTTAGAAATGACATATTTTACAATTGGATTGCATGGATAGAAGAAAGGAACCCTGAGGTGAAAGGCTCTCCTTTTGAGCGTTACAACCAGCTACGGAGTCAGCTGATGGATCTTGTAGATAAGAAGAGAATTTTACTGGCAAGAAAATTGACGATGCAACTAGCCAATAATGTCTATGAGCTTAAGACGAGATCTCAGATTGATGTAAAATCGGGCCGGAGGCCAAAGAATTTCGATCATACTAATTATAGTTATGGAAAGATCGTGAACAATTTTGCTGACGAACTGTCAAAAAAGCGAAGAGTCAAACCTGTTAGAAAATTGATGCAGGAGTATGGATCACTGGTGATGAAAGTCGGGCCATGCTGGCTGGCTTCGCCTGAAGTAGTTTCTGAAGTCCTTCCTCTAGAGAGAGGTCTTTTTGATCTTATTATTGTAGATGAGGCAAGTCAATGTGCAGTGGAGAG
>FWPU01003744.1_pt1 | contig 37367 bp, 34 predicted proteins | sample 2228361 | NCBI WGS metagenome assembly FWPU01 (sample SAMEA103939777, study PRJEB20133) | metagenome
ATCACGCCGGGAATCGCGTGAAAAAGAGACAACCGATTGGTACAATGCGACTTACGGCAATTTCCCACCTGCGCGTTAGGCCGCCCATTTGCGGTCTACAGGCGATAGGCAGAAACTTCCTATAACCGAGTTAGACGGCACCTGCTCCGGTCCTTGGCCGTTGCAAAGGAAAGAAAAATGCGAGACCGCTTCGGATTGATCTTTGTCGTTCTGGCGGCGTGCGGGACGTTGTGCATCCTGGGGTCGCTCGGTGTCCTGGGCTACCTTTACAACAGCCATGCTGCGGCCATCGCCGTGGCGAATCCTGGCCCTGGTGACTTCCCTATGTATTTTGTTTCGTTCTTGCTCTTCGTGTTGGTGCCGGCACTGATCACCATTATCGAGGGGATCTGCTTGCTGGTAACAGGCATCCGGATCGGTCAGAGAACCCCTGCAGAGCCCCTAGGTAAGAAGGAGCCATGAGCGACATCCACGCCGAGACGCCCAGACCGGTCCGGCGTCTAACGAAGCGCTGCACCTGACCGCGGCGGCAGGTACTGTTTTGCGGGTTCAACGTCTCACCGGCCGCCGCGGCAGGTGAGCTGGTCGTTAGGCGGATAATAAAGGAGTTCTGAACCATGAAGGTAATCATCTACTTCAAATGGGGAAGATGCGATAGCACGTACGAGATCGAGGCTCCAGAGATGGAGCGGCTGAAGAACGAGTGGCTTTCATATCTTGAAACAGGCAAACCCAGAGGTGGTGCCTACAAGGCAAGTGTCACCCTTGTGAAGAATGCTTCCACTGAATTGCTGCTCAAGTTTGATGAAATTGCTGCCATCGGTTAGCCGCCTAACAAGCGGTTGCAGCCGACGCCCTTCGGGCGCGGCTGAAGCGCGTGTCGTTCGGCGACGGAGCGATCGTTGAACCTTATGGGGGATCCAGGATGATTATTCAACATTATGACAAAGGGTGGTTTGACGTTGAATTCGCTCTTTGTTGGCGGGTTGAAAGAACATACCCAAGTAGAACATACCCAAGTCAGCCGATGTGGGGCGGCTATGCCGAACTTTATCGAACGGCCGATGGTGCGTGGGTATTGAAGCAGGAGGTCCCGCGGCCAGAGGGAGGATCAAGTTCAGATGCAAAAGCGATCTCACATCAAAAGGCGCTTGCATGGTTGAAGCAAAATGGGTTTGATGTCGACGTTGCCATGAAGCAGGTAACTGAGCTTGCCGGGAGAAGGAGAAAGCAAGCTGGCGAAACCGTATCGAGCTATTCGAGCCATTGCGACAGGTGCGGCGGTTCAGCAAACCCGGGTAAGTATGGCGGGCATCCTTGTAGGTGTCCCTAGGACCCGAGCCGCCGAACCAGGCGTTGCACCGCGACCGGGGCCGCATTCTGGTTTCGCGCGATAGCACGCCGTTGCAGCGGCCCCGGCGGGTGAACTGTTGCGTTCGGCCCGAATCACCGGCGAGGGTGGTGCTTTCGGGGTGGGGGAGAAATGTGATGAACCAAGCGACTGAGGCGGACGAGGTGGCCTCCGCGTACGAGACCCGCTGCTGTGTCGTCGGTGCTGGGCCGGCGGGCTTGTTGCTCGGCCTATTGCTCGCGCGAGGCCGCGTCCCGGTCACCGTCCTGGAATCCCACGCCGACTTCGACCGCGACTTCCGCGGGGACACCGTCCATCCGTCCACCTTGGAACTGCTCGCCCAGCTCGGGCTGGCCGAACGGCTCCATCAACTCCCGCACAGCAAGGTCCGTGCCCTGCGGCTGCGGACGAAGACGGGAACAGTTACGCTGGCGGACCTCTCTCGGCTGCGCACCCCCTTCCCATACGTGTTGATGTTGCCGCAAGTGCGGCTGCTGGAACTGCTTGCCGGAGAGGCCCAACGCTTCCCCAACTTCCGGCTGGTCATGCGGGCCAATGTGCAGCGGCTGGTCGAGGCCGACGGTGCCGTCCGAGGCGTCCGCTACCGCGACCCAGAGAACCGGTGGCACGAGGTGCGGGCCAGCTTGACCGTGGGGGCCGACGGCCGGTTCTCCAAGCTCCGCCACCTGGCCGGCATCGAGCCGGTGAAGACCGCTCCGCCGATGGACGTGGTCTGGTTCCGCCTGCCGAAGAGGTCGGCCGACGCGGCCGAGAGCGCCGAGCTGTACGTGGGGGGCGGCCAGTTCGCGGTCGTCTTCGACCGCGGCGATGAGTGGCAAGTCGGCTACGTCATCCTCAAGGGCAGCTTCGCCGCCGTTCGGGCGAGGGGAATCCGGGCGCTGCGCGAGGGGCTGGCGGAGCTCGTCCCGTGGCTGGCGGATCGGTGCGATCACCTGCAGGATTGGAAGCAGGTCGCGGTCCTGAACGTCGAGTCGAGCAGGGTGGAGCGGTGGTACAAGCCCGGCCTGCTCCTGATCGGCGACGCGGCCCACGTCATGTCGCCGGTGGGCGGGGTCGGGATCAACGTCGCCGTCCAGGACGCGGTGGAGGCGGCCAACGTGCTGACCGAGCCGCTGAAGCAGGGCACAATGACGGAGCGCGATCTGGGCGAGGTCCAGCGGCGGCGGGAGTTCGCCGTGAAGTTGGTGCAACGGATCCAGCGGGTGATGCAGGACCGGATCGCGGCTCCGGGTCTGGCCGCCGGTCGGGAGTTCCGCCTGCCGTGGTGGCTCCGGCTGGCGACCGCCGTTCCAGGGTTGCGGAACCTTCCCGCCTGGATGCTGGCCTTCGGCCCCCGCCGTGTGCGGCTGCGGGAAGCGTCAGACCGGGCCGAACCAGGCGCTGCACCTGACCGGGGCCGCACGTAGGCCTTTCGTGGTATACTGTCTCCCTGGCGGCCCCGCCAGGTGAGCTTATTCGTTAGGCTACAACGATGGGACTGATGCCGTGAAGCGCAAATGGCTTCTCTTCACTCTCCTGGCTCTGGTCCTCTCAGGGGCCGCCGTGTGGTTCTTCTATCCCCGCACCACGCCGCTCTATTGCTTACTCGTCTTCGGCCCGGAAGGGAAAACCCGCGTCTGGGTTGTCTGGCGCGGCAACACTGCCTACTTGCACCGCAACGGCACCCTCAATGAGCCGGGCGAGCAAATGGTTTGTGCATCCGGAGATTGGGCTGCGGTTAACATGCCGGGGAAGTGGTGGCGGTTCTCGACGGTCGTAAACTCGGCAGAAGATGGCACCGCGTACACCATTGAATTTGTTCGAGGCTCGGCTACGGAGGCCCCCGACGCGGACAGGCGATTTGCGGTCTATGCGCGGGTCGGAGAGGAATTCACGCTAGTTGATGCTGATCCCAGCCTGGAGTTGGCCGTTGATCCAGAGGTCGCGCCCCAAATCCCGTTTGGGCGGCTGCAAATCGTGCCGGAGAACGCGGAGTACAAGCGGCAGCGCCTGATATTCGCGAAGGAAAACGATCTTCGTGCATGGATCGGGACGTTTCCGGCTGACAAGGGTTCGACCGGCATCAGTCTTGTTCAACATGACAAGGGCGGCATTCCCGAGAATACTCACCCCGTGGCCGATATTCAGTTTCCCAACGCGATGCCCGGTGCCCCGCTGGTGCGGCTGCGTTGCGTACCTGATCGGCGTTGCTGAGGGACGGTCTTTTACGGCCCCGTGCGGGTTCCGGAGAGGGCTGGCCCAGGCAAAGCAATCGTTACTCTGTCGTTCGATGCTTGGGAAGCCCGTAATGTCCGTCCATCGACTTTCGAGATTGACGTTGTTGCAAAGTAACTCAGCCTTACCAAACGGCTGAAGCTGACCGGGGCCGCCATGCCGGTTCTCCGAGCTTCAACGTCCTTGCAGGCGGCCCCGGCAGCTTAGCCTGAGCGTTAGACACACGTGGGCGAACGGAGGTGAGCCGAGAATGATGCAGCGCAGGGATTATCCCCTAAGGTATAATCACGAAGAACTTGAACGGCTGGTCCAACAGGCGCGCTTTTTAGGCGATTTGACGGAATACGTGCTTCACCAAGCCGGCCTGGGCGCCGGCATGCGGGTGCTGGATGTGGGCTGCGGTACCGGCGATGTGTCGTTCCTGGCCGCCAGATTCGTCGGGCCGAAGGGGACGGTTATCGGCGTGGACCAGGCACCCGAAGCGATCCGCTATGCGCAACAGCGGGCGCAGCGGGCTGGGCTGGACAACGTCCGCTTCGTGGTCGCGGACCTTGGCCAGTTCCAGCTCGACGACGAGCCGGTGGACGCTCTGATCGGCCGGCTGGTGCTGATGTACTTCCCCGACCCGGCCGCGGTACTGCAACGGCTGCTGGGCTTCGTCAAGCCGGGCGGCATCGTCGCCTTTCAGGAGATGGACCTACTACCAGCGCCGCCGCCGGAGATCATGAGCCATCCCCTCTGCGAAACCTACGTCACCGCCGGCACGCGGGTGAATCAGACCTTTGCCCGCGCCCGCATCGACGGCCGCATCGCCTTCAAATTGGGGCAGATTTTCCAGCAAGCTGGCCTGCCCGCGCCGCAGATGCTGGCCATGGCGCGCGTGGAGCGCGGCCCGGATTCGCCCATCTACGACTGGATTGCCCAGGTCACCCGCGCGGTGCTGCCCTTGATGCAGCAGGTCGGCGTGGCCACGGCCGAGGAAGTGCAGGTGGACGCTCTGGCCGAGCGTATGCGCCGGGAGGCAGTCGAAAAAGGCTGCACCCTGGTCACGCCACCGCTGATAGGTGCTTGGGCGCGCAAAGCGACGGCCCGAGGCGGTGTGTGACCAACTGAAGGTTGAGCGTCTAACAACAGCATGCAGCAAACGGCGCTTCGCGCCGCCGCTGATGCTCGGCGTTAGACGGACAAGAAAAGAAGACGTCGGATCCCTTGGCATCCTGGTGGGCGTGCGGCGTCTCGCATTGATCGCAGGCCTCACTGCTTCGCCACGCGGGTTGAGGTCAGAGCGGCGCGCCGCGATCGAGCGTTTCGATGTCGGTTGCGGCAATCGGGCCGCCCCCATCGGCATCTGGTTGCTGCGGGCATCGGGGCTGATTTGGACACCCCGGCGCCTGGTTCGGGCCGGCGTGGCGATCTCGATCAAGAGCCCGGGGGCGGCGGGTCCTGCTCCCCGCCACCGGGGCGACTCCTCCGGCGGGAGTGCTCGCGCACCGCGCTCGCAGCTCGGCTGGCGCGGCGTCTTCGGGCGGCACGGCTGGTTCGGACGGCGTCGCGGCGGTGCGGAGGGCGAACTTGGCCAAGCCGGCCAGTTGCCATACCTTCCGCCACTCGTTCGCCACGCACCCGCTGGAGGACGGCTACGACATCCGCACGGTGCAGGAGTTGCTGGGCCATGCGGACGTGAGCACGACCATGATTTACACTCACGTTCTGAACCGAGACGGCAAGGGAGTGCGGAGTCCGCTGGACGGTCTGGGATGACTAGCGACAGGACGGCCTTGCCCGACTGGGAAGTCTTAGAACCTATCTCAAAACGTAACCGTCCACCCATACCATTCGTGGCGGCTGTGTTAGGCTCGCGTGCGTGGGCTGCTGAAGGGTTCCACGCATGGGAGTACACACATGGCAAGGCCAATCGATCTGGCAAAGTGGCACGAGTGGGCAGAGCGGCTTCGGCGCTTTGAACGCAGTGCCATGAGCGTGTGCGCCTAGTGCCGCCAGGAGCGCGTTTCTGAGGTCCAGTTCTACCTGTGGCGGCGCAAACTCGCTGCGCACGGCTGGCTCAAGGGCAGACACCGTTGATCCGGTCGGCCAGGCAGGGCCAGGACGGTTGCCCGCGCCCACTGCTAGAGTGGAACGGTGCGTCCGCCAACAGCGACCCCGTGTTGGAGGGGCGCTGACTGACCGGCTACAGCCGCACGCCCCAATACAATGCTCTACTCGCCGTCGGGCGCCAGCCCGGCGGCGGGTGTGCCACTGCTTGACGCGCAGCGTCAAGCAGTGCGAATGGCGAACCATGCAACCAACCCCTCCGTGTGCCACTGCTTGACGCACAGCGTCAAGCAGTACCAACTGCCAAGGACGTTTCGCCTTGCAGGAGCACTGCTTGAATGCGGCCGTGGTGCATCGATGCCGTTCCCGCAGGCTCACCCGCGGCCGCATTCAAGAGAGTGGCACCCGCTTGACGCACAGCGTCAAGCAGTGCGATGCGCGCTTGCGTTTTCCTGTGCGCCACACAGCAACGAACCGCATCCCCCCCACCACCGACTCCGCGTCGGTGGAGCCCTGACTTAGAAACGATCTCAAAACAGCCGGAGCATTAATGTGCCGGAGTCGCCCGAGGCGTCGGTACCACAATAAGGCACAGGCAAGTTGGAGCAGGCCCAGGTGGTTCAGGCAGTGTTTGTCATGCCGGACCAGAATCGCCCGGCACTTGTTCAACCAGACCAGCAGCCGCTCGACCACCCAGCGGCGCGCCTTGCGTCGGCCCGGCTGTCGTTTTCGGCTTTCCTCGCGAACCGGGGCGATGTGGTTGACGTAGTCAAATTCCTGGACCGTCTGGTGTCCCGTGGGGTTGTCGTAGCCTTTGTCCAAGCACAGATGTTGCTCGCTGTCGGGGCGCTCGGTCACGACGGAGTTCAGCAGATCCTCCAGACAAACCGCATCGTGCCAGTTGGCCGGGGCCGTCATCACCGCCAGCGGCCCGACTTGGCCAACGACCAAGAGGTTCTTTTTCGTGCCGTTTTTGGCGCGATCCGTGGGGTTGGGGCCCACAGCGCCCCCCCAAAACGTGCCTTGCGCAAGGCGCTATCGGCCGCCTGCCATTTCCGTTCCACGCCGGAGTGTTCCTCGCAGTGCTTGGCCAGCACGGCCCAGATTTGCTCCATCACGCCGTCCTGGCACCAGCGCTGAAGCGAGCGATGCACCGTGGAGTCGTCGCCGAACTCTTTGGGCAGACCATTCCATTGGCAGCCGGTCCGCATCCGGTAAATGATCCCGTTGATCACCTTGTGCCAAACCTGCCACCGGTCGCCCAGTTCTCTTCGGTGGCCAGAAGCGCAGCAGCACCGGCTGGATCAGCTTCCACAGAGCGTCGTCGATCTACCAGATGGTGGCCAATGCGTCGGTTTTCTTCCTCATCTCTCACCTCCATGTTTCAAGAGGCGAGAGGTTTACTAAATTGCCCTAACTGCTCCAAGGCCAGTTCTGAGATAGTTTCTTAGTCGGGGGATGATGGCCGCCCGCCCTTACCCTCAGCCGCGCACGCTGAAGGGAAGACGGGGCTGGGAACGTAAGGCAAGGGCCGGAGGCGGCTAGACGCAGTATGTCTCCAGCCAATCGTAGGCCTTGTCTGCGGCTTCGGCAGGCAGTGTGTGTCCCATGCTGTGGTTCAGAAGGCCGAGGCAGGCAGGTTCGCCGTACAGTGCGTACACCGGCAGGGCGGCTTCGACAAACGGCCAGCTTCGGTCGCCATCCGCGGAGTTGCCTCCGATGAGCAACATGGCGCGGGGGGCAGCCAGTGCCAACAGTTCATGGTGGTCGTGCGGCCACGCGCCGCGGGCCGCTGCATCACCCAGGTACCAGGGGGCGTGCCAGTTGCTAAACGCGATGCCGATGCCGCCCTCACTGAAGACAGCCGCCTTGATGCGTTCGTCAAAGGCAGCCAGGTAGAGGGTCTGCTTCGCTCCCAGGGAGTGGCCAATAGCGCCCACCCGGCCAGGGTCGACCTCTGGAAGCGATTCCAGCAGGTCGACGGCCCGCATGGCGTCCCAGAGCATTTTTGCCATGCCAGTCGAGCCAGGATGACGTGCCTGGACGCGGGCCACCTGCTCTCCGTAACTGCCCTCGCCCTGCCAAAGGAAGCAACGAGGGCAGCAGACTACGAAACCTCGCTGGGCTAGTTTGAGGCCAAAGAACAGGTTCGGGTCGCCTTGCAGCCCGGCGGGCTGGCGGATGGTGTAGTCGACCGTGGAGTGCAAGGCAACAACGGCGGGCAGCTTGCCGCAGCTTGGCGAAGGGGGCCTGTTCGCGTGCGAGGCATCGCTTGGTTTCAAGAGGTAGGCCTCGACCGGCCAGTTAGGCTCGCTTTCGTAGCGCACAAGCTGCCGCACGCAATCCTCGGGGCGATCTTCGTCGAGCAGCTCAAGCCGGGGCGGCATGCGCGGGCTATCGTATGCGCCGAGAAACGCGAGCCATTGCTCGCGCAGTTCGTGCCGCCGCCGCTCCCACGCTTGCCGCTCCCTGAACTGCCGGCCTTCTGCATCAACGAGCAGCGGTGCGAGGCGTGGGGCATCTTCGGGAAGTTTGGAGGGGGCGCGCTGCACATCGGCCAGCCAGGAGACGTGGCGCATCGCTCGCCCTTCGCCCTCGCAGAATGCCTGACACCCGCGGTTGGCAAGACCAGGAAAGGACTCCCACGGGCCAAATAGCCCGGCGCATGCCAAGCCCGCGCTACCGGCCAGGCTATGCCGCAGCCAACGGCGCCGGCTCACACGGGCATGGCACGTCTCTGAATGAGAACGTGCTGACTGCGGCGAAGATGTCCGCCGTACCATGCGGCACCTATGCGAAAGACGCCGGCGGTAGTCTGCCCGCAACGAGTTCTCCCCCGGCAATCGTGGCGTGCACTAGAAGTTGGGGCGGATCTTGGCACAGATCGAATAGTACCAAGTCGGCCGGGTCGCCGGGCTGCAAGCCGCCGCAGCGGCGGCCCAGCAGGCGTGCAGGAGTGGCCGAGGCCATCTCGATGGCCGTCTCCAGGTCGACGCCGGCAAACTGCATGACGTTGACCACGCAGGTGCCAATCGGACAAGACGCCCCCGCCAATAACTGCCGTTGGCCCGCAATCACCAGGCGGCCGTCTTCGAGAATCTCCACCTCGCAGCCGCTCGACGTGTAACGTCCCGGCGGCAGGCCGGCGAGGCCAGACAGGTCGCTCACCAGTATCACGCGGCTCGGTGTTTTGGCCCGCACAAACACCTTCACCACCTCGGGCGGGAGGTGGTGCCCATCCACAATCAAGCTGGCCAGCAGCCTATCTTCGGCAAGCTGGTCCCACAGGTAATTCGGATGGCGCGGCAACATGCGGTGCGCCCCGTTGCCCAGATGCGTGCTCAGCCTCGCCCCCGCATCGACCGCAGCGCGGATCTGCGCTACCGTGGCCCCCATATGTCCCAACGCCACTACCACGCCAGCAGAGGCGGCACGCGAAATGAAATGGGGCGCTTCCTCAAACTCCGGAGACATGGTCACTATTCGGATGAGGCCGCCTGCTGCCTCTTGCAACCGGCAGAACTCATCGAAATCCGGCCGGCGGCAATGCTCGCGAGGATGCGCGCCGCGCGGACCATCTTCGGTATTGAAGTAGGGCCCTTCCAGGTGGATCCCCCAAACAGCTCGCCGCACGGCGCGGTCTTCTTCGCACGCACGCGCAATCGTGCGAAGCCCATGCGCCAGGCACTCGAAACTCTGTGTGGTGAGCGTAGGGCAAAAAGCCGTCACGCCCCAGGCCTCGTGCTGGCGAGCAATCTGAGCGACACGTTCCGGCGTCAGATCCAGGGAGCTGAACTCCTGCCCGCCATAGCCGTTCACCTGGATGTCGATCAGCCCAGGCGCCACCCACGGCAGCCCCGCAGCCTGCGCGTTTTGGGGTAGGCCGCGGGCCTCTGACACGCAGTTCCCTTCAAGCCGCAGCCAAATTGGCTGGCGAGTATCGTAGGCGCGGGCGGCAAATTGCATCGTGGTCTGTTCTCAGATTTAGCATTGCGCTTCACGTTAGCACGTCGGCCGGTCGCCTGCCAGAGACCAGCGTGCCGCGGGGAGATGTTAAGGCTCGGCACGTTGTTGCCAGAGCCGGTCGATGAGCCGGCGGATGCGCGGCAGCTCCACGTGCGGCGGCGGGCGGCGGTCTTCGGCTTCTGCGGGCGGCTGCGCTCTTTGTCGGCGTTGTTGTGCAAGGCTCTCGATCACGTCGGCCAATACGCCCAGGCTGCCTCGTCCCAGCGAGCGCATATCGATTCGTGGGCGAGACAGCGTGCCCCGTATCGGCAAGCGGAGTGTATGATGCGCAAGCGCTTGCAGCAGCGGTTGATCGGGTTCCGGAGTCACACCGGGAGCCAGCCGGAACTCTGCCACCAGGTCGAGCGTCTGGTCGAGGCCGACGGAGCCTGACGTGACCACTTGCATGCGTGCCAAGAGGAATTCCAGGTGTTCGGGGTGCACGCGGCCCTCTCGCAGGGAGAAGGAGACGTGCGATTCGTGCACGAGTTCCACCTCAGCGGGCACGCCGAGCAAGTCGGCGAGTTCGGCGATCAGAGGACCGGGGCCGAGGCTCACGCGATGCAGGTCTAACGCTCCCTCGATCGTCGCCGTTGCGAGCGAGCTTGCGGCTGTGCCTTCGGGCTGCGGCCCGTTCTCAGCCAGCGGCAGCCGACACTGCGAGAGCGAAAGCGAGATGCGTCCCGAGACCTGTGCCGCGTCGGCAAACAGGGGATGAACATACTTGAGCACATCGTGGCACATGCCCTGGCTTAGTTCGACATTGTCGAGCAGCTTGCCGGGGGCCACTACCACGGCAGGACCAGGCTGTTGTTCCGAAGCCGGCACGAGCGCCGCCTGCAAGTTGAACGGCCCAGTCTGCCATTCTCGATCATTGAGGCTTGCAGACCACACAAAGGAGCCATCGACCACGTCTATTTGCACGCGACGTCCCAGGGGCTTGCGTGTACGCTCTGCCGCAGAGGGCAGCAGCGCATGCACGTTGGTGCCTTGTTCGGTCATGGCCAGGCGGAACTTCGGCCGCTGAAGGCTGACCTGCACGTCTGAACCCCTCGCAAACAACAACTGCCACAGGGGCTGCGTGGTTTGCAATGCATCCACTTCGAACACCGGCGGGAACTCCGGCGGCCGCACCGTGATCCCCTTTGCCCGCACCGGCGAGAACCAGCCCAAGGATAGCTCTGAGACATTCGGCCGAGCATTCATCGGGCGCAGCGCCTGTCGCAACAGCCAATGGCGCAGCGCCGTGTGTGCCACGACGTACGGGGCGAGGTACGCAAGCAAGACTAAGCTGCCCAGCCGCCAGAGCCAACGGCGCCGAAAGGCGGGCTTTCGGGGCGCATGCACGCGGTCTGGGTCGGGTGCAGAAGCAGAGCTAGACGCGGCGGCGGTCATTGGCGGCCCTTGATCGGGTTCGCGGATGCACTGGCCGGATTCGGCCCCGCGGGGGTGCCGCGCATGCTAGCGGCCGCCCGTCTGCCTGCCAGACTGCGGCTCAGCGGATGGCAACTTGCGATCCACAAACACTTCGGTTGAACCCAGTGCACATGCCGCAGTACCGTCTGCGGCTTGGCCTTCAATATAGACGCGCACGTGGCAGGCGCCTTGGGCCGTCTCAGGAACTTGCAGCTCCAACTCGAACTCACCGTGATCGACCTGTACCTCACGGCTGCACAAGCAACCGGCATTGGCAAGAGCGTAGACGCGATCGTATTCCGCGCGGCTGGCGGGCGATTCGTCGTACTCCCGGCGGACCGGTGGCTTGAAGTGCAAGCGGTCTCGCCGCACCGCCAGCTCGACCAGCGCCCTGCCCCCCACGGGCGAGCGGCCCCAGACTCTGATGTGGCTCCCTGCCGTCACCCTAGCGTCGGCAGAAACCTGAGCGGCTGCGGGCAAACGCAACCGCAGCAGGGGATCTCCCAACAGATTGAACAGGAGCAGGTGCTCGCGACGTTCGGCCAGCAGGTCGTGCCCGGGGGGCGCAAGTGCGCGGGCCACAGCGTCGATGGCTTGGCTTTGCGGGTCGCTGCGTTCGGCAAGAATCGTATTCCGCTTGGCACGCACCACTAGCTCGCCCAGGGTATCACAGCCCCGCTCGAAGGCTTCTGAGACAAGCTCCATGCCCAGCACGCACATACCGTAGGGCATGGTGACGCGCGAGCCGGCCAGCACGGCGATCGGCCCGCCCGGCGCCCGCAGCAGCGCCTCTGCCAAGCAGTCTTGCTCTGCGTCGTAGGCGCCGGTATAGCACGCCAGCAGCAGTGCGATGGGCGGATGAGCCTCGGCGCGGAGCCTCACGGCATCGTCGGCATGCAGAATCGCATAGGCTCCCTGGGGGGTGTAACAGCGATCGACCTCGCGCTGTTGGCCATGGCCGATGTAGACCCAGAACAGGCAGCCCTCGTCGATCCGTGAGCAGACTGTCTCGCGAAAACGCGCGGGGTCGGGGCAGTAGGGGCTTTGCCAACTTGCATAGGTCATGCTGGTGACGTAAGAGGCCGGCACGCGCCGCCCGATGATGCTGCGGGCCGCGGCCTCGATCGCCAGATCGGCAACCGCGCCGAAGCCCCCCACCCCAGCCACAAAGTTGATGCGGCGCCGCCACTCGCCCTGCAAGTCGGCTTGTTCGTACCGCACGATGCGTGCCAAGATCGCCTGCAACTCCTCGGCAGAGTGCACGGGCAGGCGGCCGACCGCGAGGTCGGGAAGCAAGTCGTCATCCACGTCGGCATACCAGTTGTCGGTCGCAATTTCAGGCTCGGATCCCCAGTGCACATTTACCTTGGCCTCAGCGTGATAGGCGGGCACGCCAGAGAGCCGCGGGGGCTTGCTTGCTGCGGGCCAGGCATCGCCCACCAGCAGCACATACTTGAGGTTCCCTGCATGTGCCAGGCGAATGAGCGCGGCGCGCACCGCGTGCGGCTGCTGGCCCGCGTCGATGATCTCCACATTGTGGCCGCCTGCACGACGCCAATCGACCCATGTCTCAAGGGCGGCATGAAACTCCGGCGGAGCCACAACGGCCACATCCGGCTCGCCTGCGGCAAGCGCGCAACACACACATACCTGCGCGAGGTACGACATCGAGTTCGTTCCAAACCGAGTGCCTTCACCCTGGCGGACACTGGCCGCACTGTAACCATCTCGGCAAGCGTACCGCAAGAGCGGCCGCCGGCTTTGCTGTCATCATGCGTCGCGGCGGCACGTACAAACTTGCAAATCTGAGAGCGAGCAGCAGATAGGGCATCAGCCTACCGCCATGGTCGCAGAACGTGCACAGGCTTACAGTGCGCCAAAGGACGATCGATCGACAAATGACCAGTCCCCAGATGACCAGTCCGAAGATGACCAGTCCGAAGATGACCAGTCCGAAGATGACCAGTCCGAAGATGACCAAGTATCAGATGACCAAGCAGCAGATGCGCAAGCGGCAGTGGTGTCGCCGGCTGAAGCGCGAGCGGCACGGCGAAGAATTGCAGCAGGGCTGTCGCTCCTAGAGCCAGAGTCTGTTGCGAGTCCACTGGCCCAGGCCCTGCCGCCCGCACGCGGCCCTGGCCGCTGCGCCGTCACAGGTACTAACAGAAACTCACGAATCGAGGCCGCGGGGCGCCTTGCAGAGCAACACACAGGGCGCCCAGTGCGGAGCCTACCCCTGGCATGCTATCTGCCTTCAGGTTGCAAGCCCAGGCTGCGCAGGCGGTCGCGCACGTGCTCGTCTGCCAGAAGTGCACGAAACGCCTCTACGGCAGCGCAATTTGCCCGGCAGCCGGGCACGACAAAGTCGTAGCACTCTTCAACCAGGGGCAGAAAGCCCAGGCCGGCGCGTCGTGCCACCCATTCGACCGCCACGCCCCAATCGGCCCGCCCTTGTGATACGGCAGCCGCCACCGCGTTGTGGTTGCGCGGCTGCACGGCATATCCCGGCGGCTTGGCCCCGCGCAGCAGGCGGTCGACGAGGATCCGCGTACCGCTCCCCTGGTTCCGATTGACCATTACGCACCGCGGATCTTCAAGCGCGCGCTCGATGGCCTGCTCTGCCGTACAGCCTTCAAAGCGTGCGTCGCCCGGCCGGTACACCACGCCTTGCATGCGGCGATAGCCCGCCAGCAGCGTGAGGTCTCCGCTGAGAAACGGCCGGTTGTATTGGCCGGTGACAGGATCCAGCAGATGAATGCCCGCCAGATCGCACTCGCCGCGCAGCGCCGCCTGCAAGCCAGCCATGCTGCCCACCGCCAGGAACTTGGTGCTCCAGCCGCGGCCGTGCAGCTCGCTAAGGAGCAAGTCCAGTCCCACGCAATGGCTGCCGATCACCACCAGGTCTGCTGCCTTGAGTCCCGCCGCGAGCAGGTGCACGTCGACCACGCTGTCCGCCTCCAGCAGCTCGCAGTGCTGGTCGACGGTGACGAAGCCATCGGCCCGGCTGAATGCCGTGACCGAGCCCGATCCCTGCCCCATCGGATATGCAGCCGGCAGGCCTTGCCCGCCCACGAGGCGCACCAGCACATATTCGGTACGACCCGGCTCGGAACTCACCCTCACAGCCAGTCTGGCAGAGACACGCTTGCGCTCGTCTCCGGCAAGCCCGGCCAGGCGTCGGATGACCGGAGCAACGAACTCTTGAAACGTGAAGATGGCAGAGGTGGGGAAGCCAGGCAGCACCACAACGGCCTTCCCCTGCGTGGCGGCCAGGCAAAGAGGCTTTCCGGGCTTGAGGGCCACACCGTGCACCAGCACGCCCGGGTCGCGCAGCTCTTCGACGGCGCGATACGAGAGATCCCCGCCCCCTTTGGAAGTGCCGCCGGAGAGCAGCACCATGTCCGCCTCCTCAACGGCCGCTTGCAGGGCGTGGCGCAGGGCCACTAGTTCGTCCGGCACGATCGGCCCAATGAGCGGATCTCCGCCGCACTCGCGGACAGCATCCGCGAGCGTCCGCGCATTGGAGTCGTACACCAGGCCGGGCCGCATCGAAGCCCCCGGTGCGATCAGTTCGTCTCCCGTGGATAGGATGGCCACGCGCGGCCGCCGCCAGACACGTACGGCAGAACGCCCGATCGCTGCCAGCACGCCTGTCTCGCGGCTGGTCAGAGGCGTCCCCCGATAAAGCACCAGCTCGCCCGCAGACATATCGGTCCCCGCAAAAGTTACGCCTGTCCCGGCCGACACCGCACGTTGCACAAATAGCTCCCCGCCTTGCAGGTATGCCTGTTCGATCATGACAACCGCGTCAGCGCCGCGGGGCAGCATCCCACCAGTGGCGATCGATACCGCCACGCCGGGCGCCACCTCGCACTGCGGCACTTCGCCCGGTGCAATCTCCTCCCCAAGCAGCCGCAGGCGGCGCGGCGCCTGTTCCGTGGCGCCGTGGGTATCTTGCGCGCGCACGGCAAAGCCATCCACATTGGCACGGTCGAACGAGGGTACATCCACCTCGGCAGTCACATCTTCGGCCAACACGCGTCCAAATGCCTCGCCCAGAGGCACCTGTTCGGCAGCCAGCGGCTCCAGCCGCAAGGCTTGCAAGAAGCGGCGGAGCGCGTCATCCCGCCCGACGATGTGTAGGAATTGCTCCCGGCTCTCGTGGGTCATGCTACGCACCGTCGTACAGGAAGACGTCGACCTCGGCCCCTGCCGGATAGCCTTCCAGCTCTTCGGGGACGATGACGAAGCCGTCGGCAATGGTGGTGCTGGTGAGCAGCGACGCGCCGCTAATGGCGAGCGGTTCGACTTTGCCTTCGACGATCTGCACGCGGGCATAATCGACACGGCCCACCGCACTTGCCAGCTTTCGTGCCAGGGGCAGCCGCGTGCTGCGATAGGGTAAGCCAGCGGAGCGACCGGCCAGGCGCCGGATGGCACGGCCGGCGAAGAAGTCGTACGCGCACAGGCACGAGACGGGATTTCCGGGCAGCAAGAAGACCAGCACATTGCCGATGCGGCCCATGCCAGCCGGACTGCTGGGCCGCATGGCCACGCCGTGGATGGCCAGTTCTCCAAGACTTGCCAGGACATTCGGGGCAAAGTCCTCCTCGCCCACGCTGCTACCCCCGGAGATGAGCACTACGTCGCTGGCTGCGGCGGCGAGGCACAGCTCTGTGTGCAGCCTGCTTGGGCAGTCTGGAATGCGGCGCCTCCGGACCAGACGGGCACTGTCCCGGCGCGCCAGGGCATCCAACATGGGGCCGTTGCTATCGGCCACCCCGCCGGGCGGCGGCGGCGCCCCGGCAGGGCCAATCTCGTTACCTGTGATCAACAGCACGACGCGCGGCCGTCGCACGACCGGCACGCGGCGCACACCTATCGAGGAAAGCACGCCCACGTCTTGCGGGCGAAGCAGCCTGCCAGCAGGTAGCACGCGGGAGCCGGCCGTGACGTCTTCGCCGCGACGAGAAACGTGGCGCAGCGGCGGAACCTCGTCGAGCGCGCGCAACACCGTGCCGGAGTGTTCGCAACGTTCGGCAGGCAGCACGGCATCGCAGTCTGGCGGCATGGGCGCCCCGGTCATGATGCGTACAGCCTGGCCAGCTTGCACGCTTTGCAGAAAGGGCCGCCCGGGCCGGGCATCTCCGACGATTTGGAATTCCAGTGGATTGTAGGCTGTGGCTCCTTGCGTTTCCTCGCCGCGCAAGGCGAAGCCGTCCATCATCGCGCGGTCGAAGGGTGGTACGTCCACGGTGCTGGTGATGTCCTCCGCCAGCACGCGGCCGGCGGCGAAGGCAAGGCGGACCTCAACTTTTGGCAATCGGCGAGCATGGGCGTCGATCCAGGCCCAGGCTTCTTCTACCGTGGAGCGGCGTGCGAAGCCGCGCATGCGAATGTCGTCAGTGGGAGCAGACATGGTTGGGTGATGGCTCGGGCAGCTACCGCCAGCATAACTGGCGCCGGGTGCAGCGGGGTAGTAACGGCGAGGGGCAGACCGGGCGAGCCGCAGGCACGAGGGGCTTGGCGGCGCGCCTGGAGGGATGCCGGTTTTGTGCCTGCTAGACGGGTGCAGGTGTTCGCACCGCCACGGCGATGCGTTGCCCCTTGGATGGTGCGGCTATTGCTTTGGCTGCACGTTGCGTGCGGCTCTTGGCCGAGGGCGGCTTTGGGGGGTTGACAGTTTTCGGCCATGGGGGCTAGAGTGAGCAGCCGTGTATGCCCCGAAGCCGGCCCGTGCGGCCTGCTTTACCCCTTTTTCAACCCGCGCAGCCCAGGCAACCCAAAGGATTAGGCTTCTAGAGACGTAAGCGGCGCGTGGGTGAAGGGTGGTACGGCGTAGCGTGCCACTGGTGTGTAGCGGTGTGGCCTACGACGTGCGGGCGTCGAGTTTTGTTTCCACGGAGGGTATGCGCTATGATGACACCCCCTGGCGTTTGCGTCTTCTCGAGGCGCGCGCGCACAAGGGGTGTACGTGCGCGCGGGCGGTTTCGGCCGGGCATTGCTGGCGGTCCTGTGGGCCGGTCCGGCCGACCGCAGGATGATGTAAGTTCTGTGTGCTGTGTGCGGGGTGCCATGGCGGCGGGGGAGTGGTCGTGCCCCTGGGAGCGAATTGCGGCGTAGGCACGTGGCATTTTGCTGCGCGTTGTGCGGCCCGAGACGCCCAGACGCGAGGGAAAAGCGATGGAGAAGGCAATTCAAGAGAGCAACGCACCGCCGCGTGGCCAGCAGCGCTCGGGCGGTTTGCCGCCGGTCGACGACCTCACGCAAGAGCGATTGTTGGTGCGTGTTGAGCAGGCGGTGCGGCGAGAGCTTGGCAGGCGCATCCGCGACTTTAAGGTCGAGCTTTGCCAGGAGGGGATCCGCATTGCCGGCCGCTGTACGACGTATTACTCGAAGCAGCTTGCCCAGCATGCTGCCATGACGGCTGCGCGAGGCACGCCGCTGGTCAACGATATTGTTGTCGAGTAGCCGCCATCCAGAGCTAGGCTGCGGTGCGCCGCTGCGCTATTTCTTCGTACGTGGCGGCGAGCTGCCTGAAGTTGCGTGCCAGCGTGTGTGCCTCGGCCAGGGTGCGAGCACACTGGCCCATGCGTGAGCGCAGGTCTCGGTCGAGCAGGCTCTCTAGCCGTGCGGCTAGCGAATGCGCGTCGGCGGGGTCGTCGAGCACGTAGCCCTGCTGGCCGTCTTGCATGAGTTCGCTGGCCCCATTGTAGCGCGTGGTCACCACGGGCAGGCCGCTGGCCAGAGCCTCGAGCACGACCAAGCTACAGGGGTCGTACCAGGTGGGGTGTGCGTAGACATCGGCTGCGGCATAGAGGGGTGCCGGATCGTGCACCGGTCCCAGGTAGAGCACGCCGTGCCGCATAGTGGGCCTTGGTGCGTGCTGCCGGCCGCCGGCGACAACGAGGCGGACGGGGCGTCCTAGACGTATCAGCCGGCAGGCGGCGCGCCGCAAGGCGGGCACGCCTTTGAGGCGGTGGTTATGGGCGACAATCAATACCAACAGTTCGTGGTTTGCGATGCCCAGCCGTTCGCGCATTGGCTGCCGCCACTTGGTGCGTGCCAGGGGCGAAAAGCGTGTGGCGTCCACGCCGTTATAGATCACGCGAATCTGCTGGGGCGCCACGCCATGATAGTGTTCCATGTGCGTGGCGACCATTTGTGAAAGGGCGACATACAACCGCTGCCTCCCCGAGTATTGGCGGTCGGTGAGCCGGTCAAAGTCGCGATAGCGCGGGAGCAGCGGAGCGACGCGCCGCTTCAGGGCAGCCATCCAGCGCGGCAGCAACCGCAGGTTTTGCTCGAACGCAGCCTGCCTTGATCCCCCATGCGGTTGGAACACGTCGCAGTGCCAGCCGCAACCCATGTCGTGTACGATGTCTGGCTGAAGGCGTTCCAATCGCTCAGCGGCTGCGGCGGCCAATGCGCAGCGGGAAGCTGTTTGGGGCAGCGCGTGCCGCGTTATTCCCAGTCGCTCCGTTTCTGGACTGAAACCGGAGGCCAGCACGTGAACATCCAGGCCGCGTGCTTGCAACCATTGAACGTACTGCCAGGTCCACGCTTCGGCACCGCCGCGGCGTGGGTCCAGGGCTTCGATGACGATGGCGATTCTCACGGATGCACCCCCAGGTGGCGCTCCATGGCCTGCTGCTTAGCGAGCACGCGCCGAATCAGCCGCTTGTCTCGCGGCCGGAGCTTGCGCACTCCCAGGTACGCCTTGATGAAAGCCAGCCGGTGCGTGCAAGACAGCCGGTCTCGGGGCGCCGAATAGGCAAGTTGCGCCAGGTCTTTCACCAGCCATCTGCCGCGCAGCCGCCGCCTGCGCTCCATGCGCTGCAAGTCGATGAGCCGCACCTCGAACTGGCCCTTGCTCGGCTCCCGAATGAAGAAGTGGCAGCAGTAGAAGTCTCGGTGATTGAAACCGGCAGCGTGGAACCGCCGTGCAAGCGCTGCCACCTCGGCGATCAGCGCGCGCAGGTCTCGCTCTTCGCTGCGCGGCCGGCCAGCTTCCAGCGCCGCGAATCTCTGCCGCAAGAAGTGATCGAGCTGCACGTACCCAGCCAGTTCTTCAGTCAGCACGAAAGACTCCAGCAGGCCGCTGGCATGCAGCTTCGCACCGTAGGCCACAAGCTGCATGGAAGCGACTCCCGCACGCTCCAGCCGGGCAATGTTCCGCGCCTCGATCCGCCCCGGGCTTTGAACCGGCTGCAAACCCAATTTGGCCCGTAGCCACCACCTCCAGTCCCGCACATGGTGCTTCTTGAGATATGCCCCACGCACGCCACCTTCCCCATCCGGCAGCTCGATCCGCCAGTTCTCCCTGTCGGGCAAGGCACGCAGCAAGCGGCCGGCCCGCGTGGTCATCATCGCCTCGAAGCTCAGCAATCCTGCCCGTGCCAGCGCCTCCAGATAGGGCGCCGCTACCCACATGGTCCCAGGACCGATCGGCTCCAATCGCGTCGCCCGAGCTGCCGCCACACGCTCGAACGGCCCTCCTAACACGCCGCTCTGGAACAGCACGCCCCCCGCGCGGTCCGACTCATCCCCGGTCTCGCCACCTGACCCCCGCGGTGCGCCGTTGCTTGGCACCGCGTCGGACGGCTGCCCCGCAGCAGGCGCAGTACGGTGCGTCATGTGCCGCCCGGCCCCTCCCTCGGCACCCGCAGTGCGCGGGGCCGGTGCCCTTGGCGCCCGCCCGCCAATCGAGGCAATTGCTTGCGCGTGCGGTTCGGTCATGCAGCTTCCGCTCCCGCAGCGCAAACGTGCTGCCTGAGCTGCGTGCAGGCGGCCTGGAATACCTCGTCGACCGTCAGCTCTTGCATACAGCGGTGATGCCGCAAGGGACATCGCCGCTGCTGGCATGGCCCGCAGGGAACCTGCCGCTGGATGTGCAGATCCAGCGGGTGGTAGTTCTCGCTCCAAGCCGGGTGTGTGGGGCCGAAGAGGGTCACTACGGGTATGTTAAAAGCGGCGGCAAAGTGGCGCGGGCCGCTGTCGGTAGTGATCAGCAAGGCTGCGCGGCGAACGCATGCCTTGCTCAGGCCGATGCTAGGTTGTGCGTCGGCCAGGGAGAAGACTCGGGGATGGCCGGACATTGCCGCGATATCGGCTGCGAGCTTACGCTCCTGGGGACCGCACAACACCAGTAGGCTGCGACCGCACTGGGCGGCTAATCGCCGAGCCAGCTCGGCGAAGTATGCGGGCGGCCAGAGTTTGGCCTCACCATATGCGCCGCTGCAATTGAGCAGCACGACTTCTCGGCCGGAGGGGAGATCGAAGCGCCGCCAGACGGCGTCGGCCGCTGCTTCGTCTGCGGGGAGGGTGGCCAACTCGAGCGTGCGGGGTTCGGGAGTGCAACCCAGGTGCGCGGCGAGTTTCAAGTAGGCGTCGACGACGGGCGAGGGGAGGAGGCGTCCCTGCTGGCGATTGGGCTCCAGCGGGTCGGTCAGCAGCCAGCCGCGGCCGTGCAGAGAGTAGCCGACGCGCCGTTTGCCGCCGCTGAGCCAAGCCATCAATGCGGTGCGCAACGAGTTGGTCAGCAGCAGCACTGTGTCTGGCCGCAGTGCGCGAAGCTGCCGGGAGGCGGCCCACGTGCGCCATTGCCGCGTGGGGCTGCGCGGGTCGAACAACAAGGTTGCATCCAGCCAGCCGGTGCCGGCGAGAACGTCTGCCACCACGGGGCGCATCACGCCGACGATTCGCGCGTGCGGGAAGCGCCTGCGGAGTGCGCGCAGGGCAGGCGTGGCCATCACGGCGTCTCCGACCCAGTTGGGCAGGAATATGGCCAGCGTCACGTAAGGCTCCTACCGGTTCGGCCGCGGCGGTGAGAGGTTCATCTCATTCGTTGGCAAGGGCGAGTCTGAATGCGCAGTCGAGGCTGGCGCTTGCGGCTCTGCGGCAGGGCTGACGCTTGTGAGCGGCAAGCAGAAATGCGGGCCTTGCAGCGGTGCGGTGCCGGCGGCTGCAAGCAACTGCGTTGTGGATACGCCCGGCACCTGTCCAGCGACATGCACCCGTCCGCCGCGGCGCACCACCACCTCGGCTCCCACGATGGTATCGGGGCGGTAGTCTCCCCCTTTTACGAGCACGTCGGGCTCGATGCGGCGGATCAGCTCAAAGGGCGTGTCGGCGTCGAACAGCACCACGTAGTCCACGGCGGAGAGCCCCGCAAGCACGCGCGCGCGCTGCTCTTGGGGCACAATGGGGCGCGTGGGACCCTTCAACCGGCGTACGCTCGCGTCTGAGTTCAGCCCCACCACCAGCACGTCTCCCTGTGCGCGTGCTTCCTCCAGACATGTCACATGGCCTACGTGGAGCAGGTCGAAACAGCCGTTCGTGAACACCACGCGCTGGCCCTGCGCACGATGCCTGGCAAGGTGCCCCAACAGTTCCTCGAGCGTACAGATCTTGGCGGCGGTGCCCTCTGGACCCCGCACACGGGCCGTTCGATGTTGCGGCCCCTCTGCCGATGCCTCTTCCAGCAAGCGCTGGCGGATCGCCTCGCGCGGGATCACAACCACGCCAAGCTGCTCGACCTCCATCCCCGCCGCCACGTTGGCCAGCCTCAAGGCGACCGGCGGCACGGCACCGCCGGCCAGCGCCAGGCCGATCATGGCCAGAGCCATGTCTCCGGCGCCCGTAATGTCGTACACCTGCCTGGGACGCGTGGAGAAGAGTTCGCTCGCCCCATCGGGATAGACGAGGGCCATGCCGTCGCGGTCCAGCGTGATCACGGCGTAATCGAGTTGAAGCTGCCGGCACAGGGCCAGGCCAGCCGCAAAGGCGTCTTCCGCACACTCGATCGTACGGCCCGCGGCCATGCCCGCTTCCAAACGGTTCGGCGTCATGCTGGTGGCCCGGAAATAACGGCTGTAATCGTGGCTGCGAATCGGATCCGCCAGCACGGGTACATCTGCTGCTCGCGCTGCATCGATCACCCGGCGCAGCAAGCCTGGGGTGCAAACCCCCTTGTCGTAATCAGAAATCAGCACCACCTGATAGTCGCGCACATGCGCGGCGATCCAACCGGCAAGCTGCTCGACGAGTTCTGCCGCCAACGGCGTGCGCACCTCGCTATCGACCCGGAGCATCTGGTGTGCATGCCGGCCCTGCGCGCGGCCCAGGAAACGCTCCTTCACCGTGGTCGGGCGCGAACCATCGGTAAGCAGGGCCTGTTGCCCCACGCCCGACTCCTCCAGCAGCCTGCGTACCAGGGCCGCTTCGGCGTCGTCCCCCAGCACGCCCACGCAGTCAACGGCAGCACCCAGTCCTCGCAGCATGTTCGCCACGTTGGCCGCACCGCCCAGGCGAACTTCGCGCCGCTGTGCACGCAGCAAGATCACCGGGGCCTCCTGGCTGACCCGCTCGGCATCTCCCCAGGTGTAGCGGTCGAGAATCAAATCACCCACCACCAGCGCTCGCGGCGAGCCCAGCCGGTCGAGGGCAGCTAGCAGTTCTAGCGGCGTCATCCAGAGTCTTCCTTGACACGGTGCAGGCGCAAGTAGCGAGCCGCGCCTGCCACGCAGCGCTTACGTGCGGCATGCTAGCACGATGGCGTCTGCGTGGTGCAACAGCATAACCGCCGCAGACACTACGCTCCAATAGCGATACGAGCCAGCCCGCCCGCCACGCTGCTTTGAGCCAAACAAAACCTCACGCCATGCAATGACAGCCCGCGTGAGACTCACCCCAACTACGAGAAACCGCCGCAATCTCAACCACACAAGCCACGCCACGCCGCCATCAGACCTGCGGCCATCACACGCAGCAGCCGTCGCAACCAGCACGTCCCGCCGCACGCCCCGGCAACCGATCAGCCTCGCTCCTCCCAAGCGACAGCGCCGCCGCCCCCAGCGACACGTTGCTTCTTCTGCCGCCTCCAGCGGACGATCGCCACCCAGTAGATCAGCACGTTGACCAGCAACACCCCCAAGCCCAGCACAATCTGATGCCCGCGCGCAAGTCCCTGGGGGTAAAGCCAAGAGGTTACGTAGTGCTCGATAAAGCCCCCCTCGTAGCCGGCCTGGCCAGCGGCGCGCCGCAACCATTTCTCCAGCGGCGTGAGCGGACAGACCCAACCAAAAAACTCGATCACCGCCCCCCACACAGCCGCGGGGAGATGAACCCATGCCGCCCGCGGCCAACGCAATACGATAACCCCTCCCAACACGACGAAGAGCACAAACCCCGCGTGCACCACCAAGACCACGTCGGCCGCCACTCGGGCAATCACATGCTCCGTCCCTCTACAGGTTTGAGGACCCAGTAATGCGTGCTATGGCCGCCATGATCGGAGAATGGTCACACGGTCAGGCTCTCTCCCGGCTTGAGCACCAAGGGCTCGGCCGAGGTCTCGGCCCGCACGCGTGCAGCCCAGGCACGCGCGTCCTGGGCGATGGGGGGCCAAGTGTCGTAGTGCGATGGAACCACGCGCTTGGGCTGCAAGAGCTTGACTGCCTCCAGGGCGTCGTCCGGCCCCATAGTGAACAGGTCGCCAATAGGCAGCACGGCCAGGTCCAAACCTCTGCGGCCGATGAGCTGCATGTCGAGGAACAGGGCCGTATCGCAAGCGAAGTACAGGCGTGGGCCCTCGCGCAGGCTCAGCAGGAACCCGGCCGGGTTGCCGCCGTTGCTGCCATCTGGCAGCACAGAGCTGTGGTGGGCGAGCGTGAACTGCACGCGGCCGAAGGCGTGCTGCGATCCCCCGCCCAGGTTATGGCCCAGGGTGCGTTCGACGCCCGCTCGGCCTAGCCACTCGCAGATCTCGTAGCAAGCGAGCACAAGCGCGCCGGTGCGGCGTGCAATCTTGACCGTATCTCCCACGTGGTCGCCATGGCCGTGCGACACGAGGATGTAGTCTGCCGCCACTGCATCTGCCTTGGCCGCAGCAACGGGATTATCGTCCAAGAACGGGTCGATCAGCACCGTGCCCTGCGGCGTTTCTACCGACCAGCAGCCATGCCCCAACCAGGTGACCTTCGCGCTCATCTCTTCACCCTTGCAAAATGGCCGTCATGTGTTTCTTATATGCCTCCACGCCCGGCTGTCCATAGGGGTTGATGCCCGCCAGCCGCCCCTCGACGGCCGTGGCCAGCAGCAACATCTGCATCAACTGGCCCACTGCGGCTTCGTCTGCACGCGCAAGTGTAATGTCGGCCGTCGGCCGGCCCGCGTCCTTGTACGCCCTGTTCGTGCCCGCAATCGCCGCCTGCATGAGCTGCGGCAGCGACTTCTCTGCGAGTACATTCAGTTCGTCCTGGTTCCAGTCCGACCGGCCCACCCGCACCAGATCGCGCCGCGGCTCCCGTACGATCACATTCGTGATTAGCTTGTCTCGACGCCCCTCCTGATGCTGCTGCGCACGCGAGTGCAGGTCGCGCGTATTGACAACCGTAAGCGGCGTCGCGCCCCGCTCCCCCTTGCCCAGACTCTCGCTAAGCAACTGATCGTACCAGAGTCCCACCGCCTCCAACCCCTTCGCCCACAACGAGAGCACGCGGATCGCCGCCCCACGCTGCTCCCACAGAGCGCACACACCCGTGTAGTCGAGCACCGGGTTGTCTCCCGGCGCCGCACTGCGAAACCGCTCGGTCATGGCCGCGGCGCCCCGCAACAGCGCCAGCACGTCAAGCCCCAGAATGGCAGCCGGCAGCAACCCCACGGCAGAAAACACAGAAAATCGGCCGCCCACGCCTTCGGGCACGGAGAACACATGGGGGCAGCCGATGGCCTGCGCCAACTTGAATAGCTTGCCCTCGCTGCCAGTGACGGGTAGAACCAGGCCCGCCGCTCGTTCCACGCTGCCGCAAGCCTCGATCAGCTCCGCCAGAAAGATCCGCAGGGCTACGGCCGTCTCCAGAGTTCCGCCGCTCTTGCTGATCACCACCACGCCCCAGCCTTCGCGGCGAGCCTCAGGCGTGCGCAACAGATCCAGCAGCCCCTGCAAGGCATCGTTATCGAGGTTGTTGCCCTCGAAGTACAACCGCGGACGGCCTCCACGCTCCCCTCGACTCAACTCGTTGTGATAGGGATGACAGCACGCCTCGAACAATGCCCGCGCGCCCATGTACGAACCGCCGATACCAAGCACCACCACCCGGTCTACCTCACCGGCCAAGCGGCGGCCCGCCTCCAGAATGCGGCCCAACTCGCTCTGCGCTCCCCGGGCCTCGTATTCTGAGAGCAGCTTCTCGGGCAACTCGATGAACGCGGCATCGAGCGGCTGTTTTTCGGATGGTATGGGGCCGCCAGCTCGCAGCAGCGCAAGGTCGGCTAAGACCTCGTCTCGAGCCGCCAATAACGGCTCTCGTATGGCCGCAAGCGCCGCAGGCGACACGCCCCCCGCGACCGACAGGGCGTCTTGAGGATCGTAGCTCAACGGTTCAATGGCAGGCGGCATGGCGTGCAACTGTGCGCGTGGCGGTCAGGTACGAAGTGCAAGTATGATGCGATACTGCGAGAGCGGTACTGCGAGGGCGGCAAGGCAGCCTCGGTTCCCTAGAATTCGCCGCCTGCGGTGTGGCCGCGTGCAGCAGGCTGGCGAACGTTTGGGCCGAGCTAGGCACCATGGCCCATAGCCGTGGCCGTACACTCACTGGGGGCAAGCTCTCCCACCAGACTGTAACGCTGCTTTGGTCGGCAGCCAAGTGGGTTCAAACGCACGCAGCGGCGGCATCCCACCGCCGTACGCCAACGCTCGGCGTCGTACACGCATGCCCGCTCTCTGGCTCCTAGAGATACGGTGCGCGGCTACGCCATCCTGCGCCAGGAGGCCGCAGCTACGGTGCGTGCAGCCACGGTGCGCGCGGCGATGGCGTCTCCACGTCTTAGAAGGCCCAATAGCCCTCGTCTACCGCGGCCCGTCGCGCACACAACGGAAGCCCACATGAGAGCTGGAAGTATCTGGACTGCAAGGGTGGCGTGCGCTCGGCCGGTATCGCCAGCAATATGAATCGTGGCAGAGGAACGATCCGCCGCGCTGGCTGCGGGCCGGGGCGAAGGGATTCGCTGGATCAAAACCGCGTTCGGGCCCGCGCGGATTATCGATCACCTTCTGCCCGGCGCCACGCTGGTAGATAGCCGCGTCGTACCAATCTTGGCACCATTCCCAGACGTTGCCGGCCATATCGTAAAGGCCGTACCCGTTGGGAGGGAACGACTTGACGGGAGACGTTCCCGCATAGCCATCGAGGGCCTCGTTGCGCCAGGGAAAGTCTCCCTGCCAGATGTTCGCCTGCCAGCGGCCTCCTGCACCGGGTTCGGCGTCTCCCCAGGTGTAGGGCTGGCTCTCCAGGCCGCCGCGAGCGGCAAACTCCCATTCGGCCTCGGTGGGAAGACGCTTGCCTGCCCACGCGCAATAGGCCGCCGCGTCGTACCACGAGACGTGAACAACCGGATGCTGTTCCCGCCCTTCGATGTTGCTCTGCGGCCCCTCGGGATGGCGCCAGTCTGCGCCGGGCACCCACTGCCACCACTGCGAGACGTCTTCTACGTTGTCCGGCTCTGCCGGGGGGGGCACGAATACCAAAGACCCAGGGACCAACAGAGAGGGATCCGGCGGTGGCGTGCCTGGGGGTACCTGGCTCATGATTTCTTCCAGGTCGGGAGGTTTTTCGGCCGTGGTTTGGTAGCCGGTGGCGGCCACGAACTGGGCGAACTGCGCGTTGGTGACTTCAGTTTCGTCGATCCAGAAGCCGTTGACGCGTACGCGGTGTGCGGGCCGTTCGTCTGGCCAGCCCAGGTGGTCGTTGGTTCCCATGGTGAACTCGCCGCCGGGGATCCACACCATGCCGGGTGGCGCCGGCGACGGCTGGCTTGGCGGGCGAGCCGCTGTTTCGTCGTGCCCTGCACGCCGCCGCGCGGCACGCGGCGCAGTTGCGCGCGCCGCCCCCGCCCGAGGCGGTGTACGAGACGGCTGCCGATAGGCTTCGGTGGTTTGAGGAGTTTTCGGCGGCGCAGCAGCTCGGGTATCTTGCCGCGCTCGCAGGGTGTAAAGGCTAATGACCACGTACACCAACAGCAGCAAGGCGCCCAATGCGAGCGACGTCTGAAATAGGCGGGTACGATGCAGCATGAACGCAGACTCCAGGAGCGCCACCAGCCAACTGTACCACAGCCGCGGACATGTACCAAACGACTGGCGGTGCTCAAGGCCCGGCACCACGATGGCCGCGCCTGCCGTCGTGTGAAACAAGCCTTTCTTCTCGCGCAAGCTGCTTTTTCGCGCCCGCACCGCATGCGCTTCGATAGGCAGTGCTGCGATAGGCAGCGCTGCGGAACGTTCGCCAATTCGTCTTGACGGTTGCGCCGATAAGCTGCTTCAATGCAACCGGTATGCATTGGCCTCCAGTCTGACCGCGGAGGTTGTTCCACGCGAGCCAATGCACGTGCCGCTGGCGTACCGGTGCGACAATCTCGCCGGGTGCGTGCCTCTCTCAGCAGGGCGCCGGAGGGAGCGGCCAGCGGCGGATGGACGGCGCCGTACACACAGGAGCCACGGAAATGGCTGGGACCAAGAAGGCCGCCCCCAAGAAGTCGACCAAGAAGGCAGGTGCCAAGACGGCCAAGCGCTCGCCAAAGAAGCGCTCGACTGGCACCGGGCGTTCGACCAAGCGGGCAACCGGCCGCAAGACGACGCGTTCCGCAAAGCGGCGCGGCCGCTAGGCGCGACCGCACGGCGCATGCGCCGCTGCGGGCAGCGGGCGCACGTTTACTGTCCGTTTCGTGCCAACCTGCGCAGAGTCGAGAACCTCCGGTACCATTCTCGTGCAATGGCACCGGAGGATTCTTTGTTTGTACGCGACCACAGACTATCACATCGCCGCGGCCTAAACGGCTGCGCTTGTCAGGGGCAGAGCTGCTGAGGTTTCGCCCCTAACCTCATACGTTCGGCTGGGACGTGCGTGCGGTTGCGGTTGAGTGCACTTCGAACACACGGTGTGATCGACTGGCGAGCGAGCGCACGGTGCGCTTGACGGCCGCGCCCGCCGCGTGCGTCTGTGGGGGGGAATCGGTTTTAGCCTCTTCGTACCTTGCACGGAGAGGTCTTTGGGCGCTGCTGGCACCGCCTGCTTTCTTTGGGTGCACTACGTCCGTGCGGCCCCTCGGCCCAAGGTGTGCAGATTGGAGGAGGCCACATGGCCAATGTCGTTACGGGTGCGTGCGGCAAGCGGTACAACGTGCAGCCCAAGCTGGCAGGCCGCAAGGTGCGGTGTCCGCAGTGCGGGGTGGAGATCCTGGTACCATTGTCGGGCTGGGGCGGTGCGGCGCCGCCGTCCCACGGCAGTGCGGGACCTCATGGGGCGGCGGGAACGACGGGTGTGGCCAGTCGAAAGCCTCTGTTGGCGGCTCGTGCAGTATCGCTCGGAAGCAAGGCGACTGCCTCCGGTGGAGCGAAGCGCGATCCTCTAGACGAACTCATGGCGGCAGACGCTGGTGGCTGCCATTGTCTCCGCCGGGGCCGGTTGCCGGGCCTGCGGCTACGCTTGCGCCGCTGGGAACGGCTCATGGTTCGGGACGCGTGCCAGGACGGCAGAGCAGCAGCTCTTCGGCCACGACCACGTGGATCGCGCCGTCGGCTGTTGCAGCGCCGCAGGCGTGGTGATGCTGTTGATTGCGATCGGCCTTGCTGCATCGCATGGTTCTCGGCGCTCGTCCCCGCCGCCTGTGGCGGGCACACCGCCCCAGGACGTCTCTGCGCCAAGTGTGGCGGTGCAACCCGCGGCCGTGCTGCCTCAGCCTCCCGCGAGGCCGGCTTGCGAACCCGAAGCGCAACTGGCCGCCAGCCTGGGACAGGAAATCTTGTTCCACGGGGTGGCGGTTCGTTTACCGCAAGAAATGGAGGAGATGCAGGACCTGCCTCCCATGCATCCGCGTCCGAAAGCCGAGCAAGAGGGCTATCATGCCATGCTATCGGGCGACATGCAGCCGTCTGTAGTCATCGTGGAGTACATTCCCCGCATGATGGCCGGCCCCCGACCAATCAGAGTAACCGCGGTGGAGCAGGAGTTGCGCACGGCATTCGTGTACGGGCTCCAGGCATCCGACGTGCAGAGCGAAATCGGCATGGTGGGAGAAGCAGAAGTCGTGCGGTTCCGCTTCCGCGGCTTGTTCGAGGGTGCCGAGTATTGGTACCAGGTGGTGTGCCTGCCGCACGAAGATGGCGTGGTGCTGCTCATAAGCGTCACGGCGGTCCCGCCCGATTCCGCATCGTACAAGCTGGTGGAGTGCCGTTTGCTCACCTTCCGCCGAATTTCAGACGGCTGCAAGATTGCATGGCCGAGAGGCCGATGCGCCGCTCGCTCGATGGGCTGCATGGGCCATCGGCCCCGGTATTCTACGGGCAATCGACCGCAGTACTGCATGCACAATGGATCGCAGCGTTGCACGGCCGATTGGCCTCCTGTTTCATGGCCGATCGGTCCCAGCCTGTGCGGCTACGTGCGCGACGGGTGCAGGGCCGGACAGGCGCAGGGCAGCAAGCAACGTACTTTCAGGGAGGAACGGGCGCGATTGCCAGTTAAATGGCCAGCGGTTCAAAACACGACCGAGATGTCTAGGAAGAACGCGTCGTTGTTTTGCTGAAAGCGATACTCGACCTGCATCAGAAAACTGTAATCCTCGTTGGGGCCGCTCAGCACCACAAAGGGGATGTAGGCCGGCGTGGTTCCGGGTCCGGTCACTCGCTCGACACGGAATCCCACACCGCCCCTCAGCCAGTCTTCGTCGGTCCGACCGGTGAGGTACTCGACCTCTAAGCTCGAGCGAGAGCGAGAAGGGGTGCGCGCGCTGTCGTCCCAACCCAGGCCTGCCGTTAGATAGACGTGGTCGAGGAAGCGCACGCCGGCCAGGTTGAGCGTGGCGACGGTGTTGCACAGCCAGCGGTCATCGTCGATGAACACGTGGGCGCCAAGCGAGTTCAGGTCGTACCTCCAGAAGGTCTCCAAGAACGCCCCCTTGGGCGGCCCCTGGGAGACGAAGCGTGCATTGCGACGGGCATCGGGCGTGACGGGCAACGTCCACTCGCCTACGAAGGGCAGAACCAGCGAGTGGAACAACCCGTCTTCGGCTGTCTCCCCAGGGAGAGACTGGTACATCAACATCAACCCGGGCGAGCGGCCAGAGGGCGAGAAGGCGCGCAGGGAGTCAACGCGGCCGTCTGCGGAAAAATCTCCCGGCAGCCCGGTGCTGAAGATGATGGGTTCGCTCACGGTCAGCCGCCGGGAAACGTCGACCTGATTGAGCGGACGAAACTGGCCGACGGTAAGCTGCAATCCTTGTGTGGGCTGCCAGTTAACAAAGGCGTCCTCGAATCGGCCGCTGCGGTCGAGCAGTGAGCCGTCGCTGCGCGTTTCGAGGCTTACGGTCCGCCACTCGATGAAGTACGAGAAGGCCGTGTCGCCGATGGCTCCGCCGCTAATCAGCTCCACGCGCGGGACAAAGAGTTCTCCAAAGCTGCGGTCGGGCCGCTCTTCCTGCCGTGCCGTCAGCCACATCGATAAGGGAGCCGTCTCCTGCCGCTGCCCCACATCCTCATCCGGCAAACGGTAGCCGCGCTGCCAGTATGCCAATCCAAAGTCGTTGAGCATGGGAGGCAATAAGTGGCAGGCATTGCAGCGCAGCCGATGCTGCCGGGCGTATAGCGGTATCGCCTGGCTTGTCCGCGCGGCGCAACATGCGAGCACGATCGCCAGACTGCAAATGCCTGTTCGGTACAGCCTCGTATGTCGCATGACACCATCCGCGCAATCAGCAGGATCCGCCCAAGCGGCAAGGTTCCCCGAATCGTTGTGACCCTGCCCTTGCTACAAGTTCGACATCCCGAGAGTTTTTGATGAGCAAAAAACTCGCTTTGGCGACGTCCTCCAGGGGCTAACTGCGTGAATAGGCCGCCTACTCGGCTGCGTAGTCGCCCGCATCGTTGCTCTCTTAATTGCCTGCCCGGCGGCGCCGAGAGTATCCTGATGGCAAGCGCGTCCCGCCCCGGCCTCATTTCTCTCATCCGCCCTTGTTCGGAGGTTCGCGTGGCTCTCAAGTGCCCAAACTGCCAGCATGGCCTTGCCATCAAAGATCTCAAGCCTGGACGATTCACCCCCCTTTGCCCCAAGTGCAAACAGCGATTTCTGCTGATTGTGAGCGGCCAGCCTGGTGCCACGCCGCAGGTTGCCCGCCTGCCCGCACGCGGCTCCGATGTCGCCGCTACCAGTGAACACTCAGCTCCAGTCAGCGGTACCAGCATCACCCAGGAGCTGCCTGCACCACAGGCCGATGTGCAACCTTCGGCAGCCCAGGCCAAACTTGCGCCACAGTCTCCCACGCGGGCAGCGCGCAGTGCGGCCACGGATGCCACGAGCGATTTTACGCCTTCTCCCGAGCAGCAGACGGCCGCCGAGGTGGGCGAGCATGCCCTGCCAGCCACCTTGGGCGGCTACCAGCTTCTGCGAAAACTTGGCCAAGGCGGCATGGGCGCCGTGTACCTTGCACGGCAAATCTCTCTCGACCGCCACGTGGCTGTGAAAACGATGAAACCAGAACTGGCACGCGACGCGCGGTTTCTGGTGCGCTTTACGCGAGAGGCCTACGCCGCCGCACAGCTCACCCACCACAATGTGGTGCAGATCTACGACATCGGCCAGGATCGCGGCACGCACTTTTTCAGCATGGAGTTCGTCAAGGGCAAGACCTTGGGCGCGCTTGTCAAGGAGCACGGCCCGCTCGATGTCGAACTCGCCGCCGGCTACATCTTGCAGGCTGCACGCGGCCTGAAATTCGCACACGACCAGGGCATGGTCCACCGCGACATCAAGCCCGACAACCTGTTGCTCAACGAGCATGGCATCGTCAAGGTAGCGGACCTGGGGTTGGTGAAGGCCACTCGCCACGGTGCCGATGACCTCGCTGCCCTGGCGCGTGCCGGCTCGGCTGCTCAAGAAGGCGGGCCTGAAGCGCCCGGCCGATCCCAGCCCCGTGCAGATGCAGATACGGTCGGCAACGGAGGGGTAGGCAGCAGTCTGGCTGCCTCTCCCCAGGTCACCCGCGCCCAAGCCGCCATGGGCACGGCCACATACATGGCACCAGAGCAGGCGCGAGATGCTGCCAACGTCGACGCTCGGGCAGACATTTATTCGCTCGGCTGCACGTTGTATGTGCTTGTCACAGGCAGGCCCCCATTTGAGGGGCAGACTGCCCTCGAGGTGATCACCAAGCACGCCAACGAACCCATTGTGCCGCCGGAGCTGATCGTCAGCCGCGTCCCCAAGCAGATTAGCCAGATCATCCTCAAGATGACGGCCAAACGTCCGGAGGAAAGGTATCAGAACATGGGGGAGGTCATCAAGGATTTGGAGTCGTACTTGGGCATCGAGGGCGGCCGCTCGTTTTCTCCCAAGTCCGAGCATGCGGACACACTCCAGCAGGCGTCCCAGGCGTTTTATGGGGTGCCGCTGGCGCGTGCTCGGCGGGCCATGGTGTGGGCGTGGATGCTTGGGCTGCCGTTGATAGCCTTGTTGCTGGCTCTGCTGGGGTGGTGGCTGGCAGCGGCCACGGCGGCTGGCACGATGATCGGTACCTGCCTCGTGCACTTTGGAGTACAGGGGCTGCGCGAGCGTACGTACCTGTTTCTCAAGGTTCGCGAGTTTGTGTTTGGCAGCCGCTGGACCGACTGGCTGGCCGGGGTGGTGAGCCTGCTGTTGGCACTGGTTGTGCTCTGGGCGCTGGGGCTGATGTGGGTGCTCGCGGTGGTAGTGATCTTCTCTGTGGGATTTGGACTGGCGTTCTATTACCTCTGCGACCGGCAGCTTGCGGCCCAGCGGCGCGAGGCGCTTCAGGCCGTGGAGCAGATGCTGCGCACGTTGCGTTTGGGCGGCGTGGATGAGGATTCATTGCGCCAATTTGTGTGCAAGTATGCGGGCGAGCAGTGGGAAGAGTTCTTTGAGGCGTTGTTCGGATATGAGGCCAAGCTTGCGGCACGTGAGCGCTGGGGCAAGGGAGCGCGCGGTACGGCACGGCCGCGTTATGCGGGGTGGCGCGAACCGCTGTTGCGCTGGATGGCCGCGCGGCAAGAGGCGCGCCGCCTGGCACGCGAGCGCAAGCACCTTCAGCGGGTCGAAGAGCAGGCGCTGCGCGCGCAGGGTGTGGCGGAGACGGACGCCCGCCGCAAGGCCGCCGAGCAAGCCGAGAATTTGGTGCGCAAGGTACGGGGTCGCAAGCAGCTCGATGCGGAGGACGACATTCGCGGCCGCGACTTCGTCTGGTGGATGGACCGCACCATCGGCCCCAAGTTGAGGTTTTACTCAGGCGCCTTGCTCGTGGCCGGCTCGGTGCTTTGGCTCTGGCAGAATAAGCTCCTTACCCGCGAAGTGGTGCAGCAAGCCACGCAGGCGGCGGCAGAAGCCGCCTCTGGCGGGAACGAACAGGGGACAGGTCAGGTGCGCGAGCTGGGCAGAAGCTGGTGGCAGCGGGCAGCGCAGGCCCAACCCGTCAGGCTACCGTTTGTGCCCGAGAACGTGTGCCGCTGGGTAAGCAATCTCAACGCACTCGTGGCCGGTTTGTTGCTCTTGGCCTCAGCCTTTACGGGAGAGGTTCCCAAAGTACTCGTGCTGTTCATCGGGGGCTGGGTGGTGTTTGCGCTGCAATTCTTCGGCCTGGCGTGGCCATAGGACCGATGCTCCGCCTGCGCGGCGTTCTCTCTGGCATCGCACCGTGCCATGCCGCCCGTCTTGTTCGACAAGCTTCTGGGAACTCGTCGATGGCAACCAATCGCCCCACGTATCGGCTCGACTACCGTCCGGTCCTTCCACGGCGCAGAGACGTGCGCATCGGCTGCGTGGGTGCAGGCTTCATCATGGCGGAGTGCCACCTGGCAGCGTACCAGCGGGCCGGCTTTCGCCCGATTGCGATTGCATCGCGAACGCCGCGCCGTGCTCGGGCGGCAGCCAGGCGCTATGGCATCGCTCGGGTGTATCGAACATACCAGGAGCTGCTGGCCGATCCTTCGATCGAAGTGGTCGACATCGCCGTGCCTCCGGACGTGCAGCCCCAAGTGGTGCGCGAGGCCGTGCAGCATGCTGAGCACATCCGCGGCATTCTGTGCCAAAAGCCGCTGGCCGGCAGTTTGGCCGGGGCCTGTGAGCTGGTGCGGCTGTGCAAAGACGCTGGGTTGATCTTGGCTGTGAATCAGAACATGCGTTACGACCAGTCTGTGCGTGCCTGCCGGAGCCTGCTGGCACAGGGGGCGCTGGGCGAGCCGGTGCTGGCGACCATCGAGATGCGTGCCATCCCGCATTGGATGCCCTGGCAAGAGCGGCTGGGCTGGCTGACATTGCGGATCATGAGCATCCATCATCTTGATACGTTTCGCTTCTGGTTCGGCGATCCTCAGCGGGTGTATGCCAGCGTGCGCAGCGACCCGCGGACCTTGCGGAAGTTCGCGCACGTCGACGGCATCTGCCTCTACACGCTCGAATACCAAACAGGGCTACGTGCCGCTGCCTGGGACGACGTGTGGGCAGGCCCGGCCCGCGAAGGCGCGGCAGCAGAGATCGGAATTCGCTGGCGTGTCGAGGGGACGGACGGCCTGGCTTGCGGAACCATCGGCTGGCCGAAATATCCACGCCGCGCACCCAGCACCATCGATTACTCGACACGCCGCGACCGCGGCCGTTGGCACAAGCCGCGCTGGCGCGAAGCCTGGTTTCCAGATGCCTTTGCAGGACCAATGTCTGAGTTGCTGTGCGCCCTGGAGCAGGGCCGTGCCCCGACCATCGACGGAGAGGACAATCTCCGTACCATGGCTCTCGTAGAGGCCTGCTACCGCTCTGCCGCCGAGGGGCGAGCGGTCTCTCCTGCCGACCTGCTGGCAGAGACGTCAAGGGCTTGACCGCTCCTCGTGTGCTGTAGGGTTTCCACTCAACGACGTTGGACACCGGCAGTCCACAGATTGGTGTATATTGGTACGCTGCACATGGCAGGCATGGGTTACGGTCCGCGCGGGCCGGTGCCGGCCGTGTGTGTAAACTTGGTATGGAGGCCCTGCCGCCATGTCCCCGGCTCGCCGACGGAGTCTGACCGCGTTGGCCCCTGCACCTGCTCGCAACTCGCTGGCCGGCTGCGAATTTGTGGCCTTTGACCTGGAAACCACGGGCCTGTATTCACACCGCCACCGCATCGTGGAACTCGGTGCCGTGCGCTTCCGGTCCGATGGGACTGAGCTGGCGCGCTTTAGCCAGCTTGTGAATCCAGGCTGCCGCATGCCCTCGGACGCCACGGCTGTCAACGGCATCACAGACGCGATGCTCCGCCACCAACCGTCGCTTGCCGAGGTGCTGCCCAAGTTCCTTGAGTTCCTTGGCGCGCCACAGACCATTCTCATGGCGCACAACGCGAGCTTCGACCTTGGCTTTCTGAACCACGCCGTCGCCGAACTCGCTCTGCCCGCACCGCCGCATCGGGTGGTCGATACGGTGCCCCTGGCAAGAGCCTTGCTGCCAGGCCGACACAACTACAAGCTGCCCACGCTAGCGGCCGCACTCGGCTTACGTTCGCCGCAACACCGCAGCCTTGGAGACGCCATCGCGGTGATGCAGGTGTTCCTCGAACTTGCCCGCCTCAGCCGCGCTTGGCTGGACGAGCAGGCCTTGATCGAGCTGGCCGGCTGCTCATGCCGTTACGGCTAGCTGTGTTCGGCCGGATTGCGCCCAGAGCTGCGCATGTCCGCCAGCCGTGTTGCGCCGATTTTGTATCGCGGCGCGTCACAGAGTGCTGCCGCCTCAGGAAACAGCGGCCGCCAGCCGCGTGGGTACCCAGAGGCGGACAATGCCCACGCGCGGACGCAGAATCACGTGCTGCGCCGTGATCTCTTGCTGCACCCGTTTGTCGACAAGCATGGCCAGCAGCGCTTCGTCGGGCACTGGCTCGCCTGGATCTCGCATCCGTGCCAGCTCCAGCAGTCGTTCGTATCGTCCGCAGCTCGTCTGCCATAGCGCGGCGAACAGCGAAGATCCGTCCCTCCCGCCGAGGGGGCGCAACTGGCGATAGTGGTTGGTGGCGACAATAGGCTCCGCACCGGTTGGCCAGCGCTCAACGGCGTGCGTGGGCGTGCGTTCGATCACCACCCGCTGGCTGTTCTCTGTCCCTACCAGCGAGACAAGCGCTGGAGCCCAGAGCGGTCGGGCGAGCAGGCGGCGCCGCGCATCGTCGAAATCGGCCGCGTCTTCGAGAACTTCGCGGAGCGCATAGAGTACAGGGGCCGCCTGCGGGCCGCGCGGTTCGGCACACCACACCATGTTAAGTGCCAGCCCGAAGCCGCGGGGCGATAGGCCCGTGACCGCGCCGACGCCCCCGGCAAAACCGGCCAGGCTAGGGCCTTGCTCGCCCCCTCTGCGAATATGCAAAAGACAGCTTGCTTGTGCCAGCAAATCTTCGGGCCAGAAATCCATGTTCCTTGCCAGCACCGGACCTTCCTTCGTGGCCAATAGCAGAGTGGAGCATCCCAGCCCGGTGAGCATCAGGTCGTAATAACAATTGGCGGCAAGCACGGCACGCCACTCGGCTTGTACCATGCTTGCCCAGCACTCAGCCTCGGCACGAAAGCGGCCCCCCGTGGCCGCGTCGATACGCTGCCCTAGTGCTGCCGCCCACCGGCCGCCGCCTAGAATCTGTTGCAACAGCCGCTTGGCCGCCCCCAGCACCGGCTCTGGGACGGAGCCACTCACGCGGGCATCTCGGCCGCGTATTTCCAGCACAAGCTCGCTCGCCTCGCGCCACATGCGCAGGATTGTACAGCTTGCTTACGGACTGGGCGCGTCGGCAACCAAGCGCCGCCTCGCCCCGACCGCGCGGGCGTAGCCGCAAACTGCGCTTCACTTCAAAATGCGGATCGATAGCGGATAACTCCATACCTCGCCATTATTGGCCTTAACACCCCCAATGATGGGAAAGACCACACCTGCGATCCCGAGGCCGACCAGCAACGGTATGCCAATTAGCAAGAGAGACAAGAAAACCGCGCCAACGAAGTAAATGAGATACGAGATGATCCAATTCACCACAATCTTGCCATGTACGTCCAGCTCCGGCAGGTCGGCTTTTTTGATTTGCCAGATCAAGAGGGGGGCCACAAGGCCCGCCAACGGCACGACCCAGCCCGCTAACAGAGAGAGGTGCAAGAACATGGCCCACACCTGCCCTCTTTCGCTCCGAGGAGGGGAGAGAGAGCCGAAACTTCCTGGCAGGCCCCGGGGCATCACGACAGGGGGTGGTTGCGCGACGACAGGGGGCGGTTGGGCTACGACAGGGGGTGGTGGGGCTA
>FWPU01003745.1_pt1 | contig 37366 bp, 35 predicted proteins | sample 2228361 | NCBI WGS metagenome assembly FWPU01 (sample SAMEA103939777, study PRJEB20133) | metagenome
CGCCACCCACCCGAACGGGAATCTCCGGCACCCTGGGGGCCGGCCCAGGGGAACGTCCTTTTCTCTCCCGTAATTACCGAGGCAGTCCAATCACAGGTTACAGTCAGACAGACAACCCGACCTATGGCTCCAGTACCCCTTCCGTCTCGCCCTCGACGGCGATCACCACTTCCTGGACCGAGGGAAATTCCAGGAGCGTCCGGGTGATTTGCTGGCGGATGAGCATAATCCGCAGGGAGCCACCGCCGTAGGCCCGGAGTTCCCTGGAGAAATCGGCCGTGGCTACGCCGCCCTCGATCCCAAGGCTGAGCAGCCGCACCCGTGGTCCCCAGTCGGGCCCACGGCCGGGGTAGCGCAGTACCTCGGCCGGGAGCGGAATGGCGGTCTGAAGGCCGGGCTGATGGGGAGGAGGACCCCATAAAAGTTCCTCCAGGGCAGCCGTGCCGATTCGCACCGTCCTGGGGACGTATACCTGTACCGGCACCGGTTCCTCACCGCGCACAAAATACAGCGTGACCGACCGGACCTCCGGATCGTTCCAGTGGAGTACGGTGAGTTCCTGTCGGGCCAGGAGGGTACCTTCCAGAGACCGGATTTCCAGGGTAGCAGGCTGAGTTGGGGGGAGGGGCGGCGGCTTGTCTTCCCACCAGAGGCTTTCGATGAGCAAGCCGCGTCCGTCCTCGCCCTCTAGAAGGGTATAGGTGCGGGAGACTTCCGTTCCGTTCTGCCAGCGCAAGGTGACGACGACCCTTTCGCCCGGCCGGCCCAGGCGCGCCAGGAGGTGCAAAGGCATGGTGGCCCGGGCTCCGGCCGCCGGGATTTCGATCCGACCTGCGGAGGAAAGGAGAACCTCTACCGCGGCATAGGTCATCACCGCGCCGTCCTTCGGGCTAATCTCCAGAACCTCTACGCGGCCCGGGCCTGCGACGTCTGCGCGAAAGGGGATCTGCCCGGAAAAAGGACCCGGCTTCCCCATCTCCGCAGCGACCTGGAGCGGCCCCTGTCCAAGGAGGTTCCCCTGAGCATCCAACACCCGACCCAGGAGGGTGGACTCGAAGGGGGACATCTGGACCCGGCCCCGTACCTCAACAGGGCTGAAGACCGTATCTCCGGAAAGAGGAAACTCGATCACGATCTCGTTGGGCACCGGCGTGGGAACCGTTGTAGGCCTGACCTCCGCAGTGGGAGCCAGGCCGCCGGCCGTGGCCTTGGGCGATGGACCTGCCATGGGCAACGTAGGCGTGGGCAACGGAGACATCGTGGCCGGCCCACAGGAAACCAGCAGGATAAGAAGCAAAGGGTTGACCAGACTGTTTCGACCCATATGCCCCCCTGGCGTCTCCTCAACGGTTAAAAAATATTATACCACACATTTCGGCCATTTACAAGTCCGGATTTGCATTTCTCCAAAACTGTATATTTCGACGCCTTTCGGAAGACCTTCGGAATATAAGGGCTCATGATCGGTTGGTATTTTGCAAACCGCCTTCCGTTGACAATTCCCCTTTGACCCGTTATACTTGAAGCGAAAGCCGGCAGGGGAAACGACCGGGATGCCTCCTGGCAACCCAAACCTGCTCCTTCCCCCGGCCTTATGCCGGATCACCCCGGGTACCCCCTTCCCGAACCGCCGGCCAGAGTAGAATGATGGCCGAACCTGAGGAAGAACTCGTACAACGGGCTCGACAGGGCGATTTGGAGGCCTTTAACCAACTGGTGCTGGCCTACCAGGGACAGGTCTACGCCCTGGCTTATCGCCTGCTGGGCGATGCCGAGTCTGCCGCCGACGCCGCCCAGGAGTCCTTCCTTTCCGCCTTTCAGCACATCGTTCGCTTCCGAAAAGGATCCTTTCGGGCCTGGTTGTTGCGCATTACGGCCAACTTCTGCTACGATATGCTACGAAAGCGACGTACTCGTCTTCAATCGTCTCTGGAAGACCTCCTGGCCAACCCCGCCGAACTTTTCCCGGCCCACGATGCCGAGGAGGACCCCACCGTCCGGGCCGAGCAGGAAGAACTGTCGCAGGAAATTCAGCGGGCCCTGAATACCCTGTCCCCGGAACAGCGGGCCGTCATCGTCCTTTGCGACATCGAGGAATTCCCCTATGATCAGGCCGCCCGAACCCTGGGCATCTCGCTGGGCACGCTCAAATCCCGACTCAGCCGGGGACGGGCCCGCTTGCGAGCGTACTTCTACGAACGGCGGGAACTTTTGCCGGCTTCCGGGCGTTTTATTTTTGCGTCTTCCCATTCCGATGCGCCGGAGGAAGAATCGGATGAAGCAAGATAAGTGTTTTATCTCCCCCCACGCCTCTCCGCAGGAAATTGCCGCATGGGAAAGTGGCTCCCTTTCGTCCAGGCGTACACAACGCCTTCGCCATCACCTTGAGGAATGCCCGGATTGTCGCCGCTATCTCGATGAAATACGGGCTGTGCGTTCCCTGCTGAAGAACGCCCCTTGTCCCCCTCCTCCCCGAAAATTGACCCTTTCCCCAGACCAGGTTCGCCGGAATCGGCCGGTCCTCTGGTACCCGGTCTTCCGGACGGCGACGGCGGTCGTGGCCATCCTGGTACTTTTCCTTTTCCTGGCCGAGCCGCTCCTCCTGATCCCCGGGCCGGTCACGGCCACCCCTCGGCCCATCGCCGTCAAGCCTACGCCGGCCATCTCGCCTTCCCCCAGGCCGGCAGTCGTGGCGCCGGCCTTTACCCGGCGTCCTGCGCCTAGCGGCCTTGTCGCTCCTGCGGAAACCGCCTATCCGGCACCAATTCTTTCGCCCTGGATTCAGGAGGCGACAACCCCAACCAGGACCCGCGTCGCCCCTCCGACAGGAGGGAAAGTCGAAACTTCGCTTTGGCCTCTCCGGGCCGGGGGGCTTTTGCTCCTTGGCCTCGGCCTGAGCCTCACCTGGTGGGCCTATCGGCGCGAGCGGGTCTTTCTCTGAGCGATTGAGCCTTCCCCTCCCAGATCCGACCGGAAGGGGAAAGTTTTTCATAACCATCCCTCGGGAAGACGTACTTCGGGGTAACGGCGCAGACGTTCGACGAAGAGTTTCCGGATCTCCTCCAGGCGCTCCGACGTGCGGGCTTCAAAGCGCAAGACGAGCACCGGTTGCGTGTTAGAGGCCCGCAATAGCCCCCAGCCATCGCCGAAGAGCACGCGCACCCCGTCCACATCCACGGTGGGGTACTCCCGACGAAACTCGTCCCCGATCTCCTGGACCAGGCGGAACTTGACCTCATCGGGACAGTAGACGCGCGTTTCGGGCGTGCTAGGATAGGAGGGGATGCTTGCCAGGAGGGCGCTCAACGGCTCCTGCTGGCGGGAAAGGAGGCGCAGCAGTCGGCAAGAGGCATAGATGGCGTCGTCGTAGCCGAAATATTCGTCGGCGAAGAAGAGGTGTCCGCTCATTTCGCCGGCCAGAGGGGACCCCTCCTGGCGCATCTTCTCCTTGATGAGGGAGTGGCCGGTCTGCCACATCACCGGTTGGCCACCACGAGCCTCCACCTCCTCCACCAGGGCCTGGGAACATTTAACCTCGAAGATAATCGGGGCACCGGGGTACCGGGCCAGCACCTCCCGGGCGAAGAGGGCCAGCAGGCGATCTCCCCAGACGATCTCTCCCCGATCGTCCACCACCCCGAGGCGGTCGGCATCGCCGTCATAGGCCAGCCCCACGTCGGCTCGACCCTTCCGTACTTGGGCGATCAGGTCCTGGAGCGCCTCCACCACCGTGGGATCCGGGTGATGGTAGGGGAAACGGCCATCCGGTTCGCAGTAGAGAGGCGTGACCGGACAGCCCAGGTCGCGGAGCAGGCCGGGGACCAGGGGGCCGGCCGTGCCGCTACCGGCATCCACAACCACCCGAAGGGGACGTTCCAGCGTGATCCTCTCCCGGATGGCCGAAAGGTAATCCGGCACGATCTCCCAAGGGGTGCAGTGCCCTTGCCCCCGCTCCATGTCGCCCCGCCGGATCAGGTGGTAGAGTTCCCGAATCTGCTCCCCATACAGGGTCGTCCGACCCAGGGCTACCTTGAAGCCGTTCATCTCCGGCGGGTTATGGCTGCCGGTTACCTGAACCCCCCCCTGCACCGGCAGGGCAAAGAGGGCAAAGTAGAGCACCGGCGTGGGGTGCATCCCGGTGTCCAGCACGTCCACGCCGGCCGAAAGGAGGCCTTCGACCACGGCGGCATGCAGTTCCGGTGAGCTGAGGCGGTTATCCCGGCCGGCCGCAACCATCTTTCCCCCCTGCCGAATGACCATCGTGCCCAAAGCCCGACCGACCTGCTCGGCCACCTCCGGTGTCAGGTCCTGACCGACGGTGCCCCGAATGTCATACTGCCGAAAGATCAACGGACTGACTTCGGACATATCCACCTCCGGTTGGCAAACGAATTCCTCCGGCCAGATTGTACGACCATCCCAACAGGGACAAGTCCCCGGGCCGACCTCTACCGCCGTTTCCTAACTGACCCCGCATATCCCCTCTTCCTTCACGTCCAGTTCGATTATTTCGCCGGTCACGGTAAAGATCACTCGCTCGCAGATATTGGTCACCCGGTCGCCGGTACGCTCGAGGTTGTGTGCCACCCAGAGGAGGTGGGTGGCCCCGTCAATGGTACGGGGATCGGCGATGATGTAGGTGAGCAGTTCCCGATAGACCTGGTTGTAGAGGGCGTCGAGTTCGTTATCCTCATCGGGAATGGCCCGGGCCGCGACCTCGTCACGCCGGATAAAGGCCTCTAAAGCCCGATGGAGCATATCGCGGGACTTTGCGGCCATGCGCGGGATGTCAATGAGCGGTTTGACCAGCGGTTCGGTCCCGATCATCAGGCTGATGCGGCCAATGCCCTTGGCATAGTCGCCGATACGTTCCAGTTCGGTGGCAATCTCCAGGACGGCGACGATGGTACGCAGGTCACTGGCCAACGGCTGCTGGGTGGCGATCAATGTCAGACACTCGGCCTCGATGGCAAAGCGCTTCTCGTTGATGGCCTGATCCGCCAGGACTAGCCGGCGGGAAGCCTCCAGGTCGCGCCGTTTGAGCGCGGCTACTGCCTCGGCAATGGCGTCCTCCACCATGCTACCCAGGACCAGCACATCCTCCTGGAGTTTCTGCAATTGCTGCTCGAAAGTCTGTCTGCCCATGTGTCCTCCTCTCTCCTCCCCATGGGAGAAGGGAAAGGGGGCCGGGGTGAAGGTCACCCCGCCCGCCCGGTAATATAGTCCTCTGTAAGGCTCTGGCTCGGCCGGGTGAAGATGGTCCGGGTCGGGCCGAATTCCACCAGGCGGCCCAGCCAGAAGAAGCCGGTCCAATCGGAAACCCGGGCTGCCTGCTGCATATTGTGGGTAACCACGACGATGGAGTAGTGCTCCCGCAGTTGCCGCATGAGTTCCTCGATTCCCGGCGTGGCAATGGGGTCGAGGGCCGAGCAAGGTTCGTCCATCAGGATCACTTCGGGGCGGACGGCGATGGCCCGAGCGATGCAGAGGCGCTGCTGCTGCCCCAGGGCCAGGTTCAGGGCATCCTCCCGAAGGTTATCTTTTACTTCTTCCCATAAGCCGACCCGCCGGAGGCTTTCCTCGACTATGTCCTCAAGTTCCCTTCCCCGGGCCCACCCCAACACCCGCGGCCCAAAAGCCACGTTGTCAAAGATGGATTGCGGAAAAGGGTTGGGCCGCTGAAAGACCATGCCCACACGCCTCCGCAATTCGACCACATCGGTTTCGGGAGCACAGATGTCCCGGCCGTCCAGGAAAATGCGCCCCTCCACTTCGTCCGGCTCGCCGGCTGTGTACATATAGAGCAGCCGGGCAATGGGGTATGCGCCGCTCTTGACCGTCTCGGGGGAAGGAAGGACGTAGGGGCCGCCCTCCTCCCGGGCCACCGCCAATACCTTCTGGTCGGGCGTTACATATCCCAGGCCGTCGTAGCCGATGACGTTGGGATTCTGGCGCACCTCGGCGCTGATACCCTCGCAGGAAGGCATGAGCAGTGCATCGGGCGAGAGAAGGAGATCGCTATCTTTTTCCCCCAGGCGGACAACGTGCTCCAGGAAGTAGAGGTAGGTGCCCGAGTTGGACTCGCGGGAGAGGAGCACGATGGGTCGATCCTCGCCCCCTACTTCGTGCCAGCGGGTGATCTTGCCGGTGTAGATGTCCGAAAGTTGTCGCAGGGTCAACCCGTTCACCGGATTGGAGGGATGGACCACGATGGCGATGGCATCATAGGCCACGATGTACTCCTGGGGAAAGATACCGTTGGCTCGGGCCGAGGCCAGTTCCTCCTCCTTCATCCCGCGGGAGGCGTTGGCGATGTCCACCGTGCCGTTGATGAGGGCGGCAATGCCGGTGCCGGATCCGCCACCGCTCACGGAGATACGCACCTCGGGGTGGCTTTGCATATAGGTCTCGGCCCAGGCCAGGGCCAGGTTGACCAGCGTATCAGATCCTTTGATGACCAGGGGCCGGGAGGCCGGCTGCAGGGTGGTCGGCGGCCGTCCCCCGCAGGCAGCCAGCAGACCAGCCCAGAGGAACAAGGCCAGGAAGACACGAAAGAACCTGCGGCCGGCTCTCCTGACCGCCGCAGCGGACTTGAAGTCTGCCCACGCGGGCGTAGAGGAAGGAAGCATCGTCTCCTTCCTACAATTTCTCGGCAATCTCCTCCTCCGTGGTAGGATGACGCAGCCGATCAGAGCGATGGATAGAAGATGGGGTAGACGGGGTCCGTGCCCCTTTCCCATAGTTCAACCCTCGCTCAAAGGCACGTCGGTTCAGGTCCTCCGTCCCCGGCGGCACCGAGGAAAGGATGGCCTGGTGCATCGCCTCTTCTGAGATGATGCCGGTCACGGCGGTGAAAAAGCCCAACATGACGATGTTGGCCACGACGCTTCGGCCCAATTCCTCGGCCAGGCGAGTGGCCGGGATGGCGTAGAGGCGGACCCCCGGGGGGACTTGGCCTGGGTCCACCAGGTCGGCATCCACAATGAGCAGCCCGTCGGGGGCCAGTTCCTCCCGGTAGCGCTCATAGGCCGGCTGCGACATCGCTACCAGGATGTTGGAGCACAGAAGATGTGGGTAGAGGATGGGCTTGTCGGAAATAACGAGTTCGGCGCTGCAGGCCCCGCCCCGCGATTCCGGGCCGTAACTCTGTGTCAGCGTAGCGTTGCGCCGGTCATAAAGCGTCGCTGCTTTCCCGGAGATGAAACCGGCCAGGATGATGCCCTGCCCCCCAAACCCGCTGAAACGCACCTCAATCCGCCCCATTTACTTCTCCTCCCGGTACAACTTGCGAATCACCTCTTCCTGCTTCTGGCCATAATGGCTTTCCCGCCACAGCCAGTCTCGAAACTCCAGATAACTGGGCCGATCCAGGTTGACAAAGTTCCCCACCACGATCGGCCCCCCGAAGTAAAGGTCGGCTTCCCGGGGATCGGCTCTGTGGCGGATCACGCTCTTCTCCCGAAAATAGCGCATCATATCCAGCCCGCTGCCTAGACGGTTCGCCCGCCCGTAGAGGGTCGGACAGGGCGAGATGATTTCGACGAAGGTAAACCCCCGCTTGTTCAGCGCCTCCAGGATGGAACGTTCCATCTGGCGCACCTGAAGTGTGGTCCAGCGGGCGACGTAGACGGCACCGCTGGCCGCAGCCAGGTAGGGCAGGTTGAAGGGCGGCTCATAGTTGCCGTAGGGCGAGGTGGTCGTGCGAGCGGCCACCGGCGTGGTAGGGGCTACCTGGCCTCCGGTCATGCCATAGTTGAGGTTATTTACGCAGATGACGGTCATATCCAAATTACGGCGGGCGGCGTGGATAAAGTGGTTGCCGCCGATGGCGATGAGGTCACCGTCACCGGAAAAGACAACCACCTTGAGTTCGGGGTTGGCCAGTTTCAGTCCGGTAGCAAAAGGAATGGCCCGGCCGTGGGTGGTGTGAAACGAGTCCAGCCGGACGTAGCCGGCCACCCGCCCCGAGCAGCCGATACCCGAGACCACGGTGACCTTGTCCAGGTCGAAGTCGGTCTGCAGGAGAGCGCTCAGGAAACAGGTCAGGGCCACGCCCAGCCCGCAGCCGGGACACCAGATATGGGGAATGCGGTCCTCGCGGAGCAGGGCATCAAAGGGATGGCGCTCTCCCGTCTCCAGTTCCCGGGTCACCTCCTCCGGGGGAACCCAGTGGCAGGCCTCGGTCATCAGACGCTGTTCAACGCGATCCCAGCGGTCCATGGGCTCTCCTTTGCCTCACCTCCCTCCTCCCGGAAGAAGTGAGGGCGGCGTGCTCGATCGCCTCCAGAATCCTGCTGGGGTGGATGATTTCCCCACCCATATGAAGGACAGGGAAGACCCGCGCCCGGCCGGCAGCGCATCGTTCTACCTCCAGGGCGATCTGGCCGGCGTTCAGTTCGGGCACGACAAAGGACCGGGCCCGTTCGGCCAGGGCGCGGAGGCGCTTCTCGGGAAAGGGCCAGACGGTCACCAGTTTGACCATGCCCACCTTCAGTCCCTCCTCCCGGGCCTGCTGGACCGGCAAGAGGGCGATGCGGGCCGAGATGCCGTAGGCAACGACGATCACGTCGGCGTCCTCGGTACCCTCTTCCTCAATGCGGATGATGTCATCGGCGTTGCGTCGGATTTTATCCACCAGGCGGCGGACCAGTCGCTCCTGGGCCGAAGCGACGGTGGCCGGGTAGCCGCGTTCGTCGTGGGTCAGGCCGGTCACATGAAACCGATAGCCCTGGCCGGCAATGGCCATCGGCGGAACCAGGTCCTCCTCCGGCTCGTAAGGGCGGTACTGGCCTGGAGGTTGCCGAGGAAGCCGCCGCGGGAAGAGGTCGATCGTTTCGGCCGGCGGGATCACCACCCGCTCCGTCATATGGCCGACCGCCTCGTCGGTCATGACGAGGACAGGGACACGGTACTTTTCCGAGAGGTTGAAGGCGGTGATGGTCACGTCAAAAAGTTCCTGGGGGGAAGTGGCCGAGAGGGCGATGATCTCATAAATGCCATGGCTGCCCCAGCGGGCCTGCATCATGTCGCCCTGGCCGACCAGGGTGGGGAGTCCGGTGGAGGGGCCGGCCCGCTGCACATTCACGACCACGCACGGAGTTTCCAGCATCACCCCCAGCCCCAGGTTCTCCATCATCAGACTGAAGCCGGGGCCGGAAGTGGCGGTCATCGCCTTGACCCCGGCCCAGGAGGCACCCAGGATGGCGGCCATGGAGGCAATCTCGTCCTCCATCTGGATAAAGACACCGCCGACCCAGGGCAGCCGTTCGGCCATCCGCTCGGCGATCTCGGTGGCCGGAGTAATGGGGTAGCCGGCAAAGAAACGACAGCCGGCGGCGATGGCCCCCTCGGCACAAGCCACATCGCCGCTCATAAAATGCTCGCCGGTGAGGACACCTTCATCGGCCATAGGCATCTCCCTGGCCGGATCGGGGCTGTTCTGGCCGGATCTGCTCCAACAGCCTGTCCGCCAGCGCCACGAAAAAGGTCCGCAGTTCCTCCAAAGAAAGTGGTTTGAGCAATTCCGGCAAGTGCCAGAGATGCTGTACCTGCAAGAGTGCCCCGGCGAAGTAAAACGGCAGCAGGCCGGCATCCTTTTGTTGCGCCTTGGCAAAAAGGTCCTCAAAAGAATAGCCGGCCTGCAAAACAACATACAGGTCTACAAAATCTTTGGCCTCGGTGCGCCCCAGGATCGCCGCGATTTTGTTGGCCGCAATGTTTTCCACGCTGTCCACCACGATGCCTTCGACAGCCTTACGCTCACCAAACAGCGGGCCGAATCCCCGCACCAGGTCCACCCTCAACGGCAGACCGCCGGGTTCTTCCAGGATGAGTTCTCGATAGAATTCGGTCCGGCGAGTTCGGATGACGCGACCGCCGATTTCACCGGCCACCTGGAAAACCCACGGTCCCACCTCAAGCATGGCCCGGTCGTCGGTGGTGAATAGGTCCAGGTCCAGGCTTCGGCGATGCTGGAAATAGAAAGCGGACAGGGCAGTGCCACCGGTAAGGAAAAAGTGCCGGCCGGCCTGGGAAGCGAAAAACCGTCGCAGGAATCGATCCTGGAAAACGGTCAACACCGGGCTAGTCATACCCCCACCTCTTGAGGGCATAGGCCCACAGCGCCCTGTCTTGGGGCCGACGGAAGCGGATCCGCTCCAGATTCTCCCGAACATCCCGCGGAGTCAGATAACGCCAGATGTCTTCCCAGCGGGCGTGCTCCAGGATACGCGTTATCACCCAGACCTTTTCCACCTCGTTGTCGCCGCGAAGGATCTCCCGAACTTGATCCTCGGTCAGGTCATAGTCCCAGAAGAAATAGGGGCGTTTCCCTTTCTCGACCACCGCTTCACCCCGAAGCGCTTCCGGCAGAAGAACGGGTCTCGGTCTGAACCACGGCCGGCCGTTCCTCATCCTTCAGCACATATACGGCAAATTCCGGGCAGATCATCTCACACAGTCCACAGCGGACGCAACGCTCCGGGTGAACCAGGTAGGGAGGATGGTAGCCCCTGGAATTATACCGGTCGGAAAGGGCCAGGACATCCAGGGGGCAAAACTCGACGCAGAAGCCGCAGCCCTTGCAGCGTTCCACGATGATATGCACGCGGCCATGTTCCACCCAGATCTGGCCTTCGTCCAGCGGCCGGCGCCAGAAACGCATCGCGTCTTCTCCCGGAATTTACAACCGGAGGGCAAGCCGTTCGGCCACTTGGGCCGGATACTCGGCCACCTCCACCCCGGCCGAACGGAGGGCAGCGATCTTTTCCGCCGCCGTCCCGGTGCCTCCTTCGATGATGGCCCCGGCATGGCCCATACGCTTGCCCGGCGGGGCGGTACGGCCGGCCACATAGGCCACCACCGGCTTGGAGACATGCTCGGCGATGTAGCGCGCCGCCCGTTCCTCGTCCGTCCCGCCGATCTCGCCGATGAGGACGATGGCCTGCGTCTCCGGATCGGCCTGAAAAAGTTCCAGAACGTCCAGGAAGGAGGTACCGATCAGCGGGTCGCCGCCGATACCGACGCAGGTGGATTGGCCCAGGCCGGCCCGGCTCAGGGCATCCACCACTTCGTAAGTCAGCGTGCCGCTCCGGGAGACCACCCCTACCGGTCCGGGAATATGGATGTGTCCCGGCATGATGCCCACCTTGGCCCGGCCGGGCGAGATGATGCCGGGGCAGTTGGGGCCAATCAGCCGCCCCCCCTGACGGCGCACATACTCGCAGACGCGCACCATATCCAGTGCCGGAATGCCTTCGGTGATGCAGACGACCAGGGAGATGCCGGCATCCACGGCTTCGCAGATGGCGTCGGGGGCAAAGCGGGCCGGCACATAGACGATGGAGGTGTTGGCAGCGGTAGCAGAAACAGCCTGGGTCACCGTATCGAAGACGGGGACACCGGCAACCTCCTGCCCCCCTTTCCCCGGGGTAACGCCGGCCACCACCTTGGTCCCGTAGGCGAGCATCTGGCGGGTATGGAATTCGCCCTCGCGTCCGGTGATGCCTTGGACGACCAGGCGGGTGTTCTCATCAACCAGGATGGCCAACATCACCCTCCTTATCTTTCCAAAAGGCCTCGGATAACAGCACCCCGTCCAGGAAGCCGTACATCGCCGGGTCCTCGTTCCGGAGTTCCTCCGGACGGGTCACATAGGCTTGCACCGACCGGGCCAGGTAGCCCCGAGGTCCGATCCAGGCGCGATATCCGCCTGCAGGCCGCTTCAAATAGAGGCTGTAGAGTTCCCGCCCCAGTTCCTGCAGGAAAGGCGTCGTCCCACCGCCTTCGGAGAGATAGGCGCCTTCCGGCCGGCCGTCGCTGCCCAGGAGGTGGTCCAGGAGATGGGCCACTTCGTGTTGTCCTACACCCCGGCCTCCGGCCAGGTCCACGCCCAGCAGGAAGACGGCGTTGGGGAAGGTGCGCCCCTCCACGTACACATCCCCCTCGACGTAGCAGGACCTGCGTGGCCGCAGGCCGGTCGGCACATGGGGAACAACGAGCACATACCCCGCCGTATGGGTAACAAAGGATGCCAAAAGGGGCGAGGGCAGGAAGAAAAGTACCTCGTCCAGCGCCTTTCGCAACGCTCGGATCGGATCCGGGCCGGAAAACCAGAGTCCGGCCAGCCAGAGCGCCCGTGTGGTCGGGTATAGTTTCTTGCGCCGACGGGCTTCTTCCAACAAGGCCTCTCGTCCCACCGTGCTCATCGCGGCTTGCGGCTGACCTCCACCGCCATCCGGGCTGCCTCGGCCATGCTCTCCGTCGTGAGCATGCGGGCCCCGGCCAGGATGCGCCGTCCCTCCTCCTCGTTGGTGCCTACGAGCCGGGCCACCATGGGCACCCGGGGACAGACCGCCCCCAGGGCAGCCACGATGCCCCGCGCGACCTCGTCGCAGCGGGTGATCCCCCCAAAGATGTTGAAGAGGACGGCCCGCACGTTGGGGTCGGCAAGGATGATGCGCAGGGCAGCGGCGACCTTCTCCGCCCGCGCTCCTCCTCCGATATCCAGGAAGTTGGCCGGAGTGCCACCATAGAGTTGGATGGTGTCCATCGTGGCCATCGCCAAGCCGGCCCCGTTGACCATGCAGCCGATGTTGCCCTCCAGTTTGACGTAGTTGAGGTCATGGAGGCGGGCCTGGAGTTCGGCCGGTTCCTCCGATTCCGGATCGCGCAGAGCCTCCCACTCGGGATGGCGAGGGCGGGCACTATCGTCCAGGAGCATCTTGGTGTCCAGGGCACGCCACTGCCCATCCCGGGTCCATGCCAGGGGGTTGATTTCGGCCAGGGTGGCGTCGTTTTCTACATAGGCGCGATAGAGAGCCATGGCGATAGGGGCGAAAGAGAGCGCCTGGGTCCCGGAAAGCCCCAGGTCAAAGGCCAGGGTCCGGGCCTGGTACTCACGCAATCCCAGGAAGGGGTCGGCGACCTGGCGAACAATCGCCTCGGGCTTTTCCCGGGCCACCGTCTCGATCTCCACGCCTCCCTCGGCACTGCCCATCACCACCACCCGACGGGCCGCCCGGTCCATCACCACCCCCAGGTAGAACTCGCGGTCCACCTCCACCGCCTCGGCCACCAGCACCCGGCGAACGGGAATCCTCTTGAGTTCCATAGCGAGAATCTCTCCGGCCACCGCCTCGGCCTCCGCAGGAGTGCGGGCCGGCCGGATGCCACCGGCCTTGCCTCGTCCGCCTACATGCACCTGGGCCTTGACCACTACAGGCCGTCCCATCCGCTCGGCAATGGCACGAGCTTCCTGCGGCGTGGCCGCCACATCCCCGGCAACCACCGGCAATCCGTAGCGGGCCAGGATTTCCCGGGCCTGGTATTCGTGAACCTTCATTCGGACACCCCTTTTTCCAAGATGCCGGGCCGAGGCCCATTTGCCCCGGAGCAACTGCCATTGTAACCCAGAGCACAACCGCTGTCAAACCCTGAATCTGGGCGAGCTCTAACACACGACCCGTAACGCTGCCGGCCGGATTTCCACCTCCACCTCCGTAGCCGCCTCGGCCAGGATCTCGCCGTCGGCGTGAACGGCTACCGGCTCGGCCGAGCGTAGCCGGACGCGGCGTGCCCGTAGCATCTTCACTTCCCGCAGTCGAGTGTGTTTTCCCCGAAACACTTTGGGCAGGTGGTAAAAGAAGAGGGGCAGGGGCATATCCGAGATCAGGCAGAGGTCCAGGTAGCCATCGTCCATCTCGGCCTCGGGGGTCAGCCAGAAGTTGGCTCCCTGGCAGCGCCCGTTTCCCGCGGCTACCAGGAGGAAGCGGCCCTCGAAGGCCTGACCGTCACATTCCAGATGAAGGTGAGGGGAGCGATAGCGCCAGACCGTTTTCCAGAGGGCCATCAGGTACAGGGCAAAGCCGTGCAGCCGGGGCAGGCGGTAGGTCTCGACGGCCACCTGGGCATCGAAGCCGATGCCCAGCATGTTGCCGAAGTAGGTCTGGCCGATACGTCCCAGGTCGATTCGGCGCACCTTTCCCCGACGCAGACGCTCGACGGCGGTCGGCAGGTCGATGGGGATGCCAAGCGGCTTGATAAAGTCGTTGCCCGAACCGATGGGGATGACGGCCAGGGCCGTTTCCCGGCCGGCCAGGCCGTTGATCACCTCGAAGGTGGTACCGTCCCCACCGACGGCTACCACCGCATCGTAGCCTTCCTCGGCGGCGGAGACGGCCAGAGCCGTGGCATGGCGGGGAGCCTCGGTCTGCACCAGTTCGTAGCGCAACCCCTGCAGCAAGGTGCGGAGGTACGGAAGGAAACGGATGCCGTTTCCCCGGCCGGCCGTCGGATTGACAATGACCCGATAGCGGGGTTCGGGAGGGAGGCAGGACATGGAACAATCGGCTCAGGACCTCGGGCGAATCAGGCTTTCATCCCGGTACTTGTCGCCTTCCTCGATAAGCATCACCGGGATATCCTCCCGCACCGGGTAACGCCGGCCACAGGTATGGCAGAGCAGCCACTCGGCTTCTCCATCTTTCACGTATTCGACCGGGTCCTTATCGGCCGGACAGACCAGAATTTCCAGCAGATCGGGATGAACCGGCATCATCACCTCCGAGATCTCAAGTGTTTGACGGGATTGTATGTCTTGCGGTATGATATTTTAAAAATTGGCTCTTGTCAATGCCTCCACACCCCGCCGGGCGACTGTACCGCCCTGCACGAGCAGGCACAAGCGTTGCAAAGTGCATCGGAGTCTCCGGCGGGCAGGTGGCAGGTATCCCAGGGTGTTTCTGATCGGAGACAGAACGATGTTGCGCAGCAAGGCCGTTACGGTCGCATCCCTCATCCTCCTGACCGTGGCCGTCCTCAGCATCGGCCTGTCTCGGGCCGAAACCGGCGAACAACAGGCGGTGCGGCAGGTGCTCGGCAGTGAGCCGGGAAAGTTTCATTACCGGGGGCTCCTCCTGGATGCGGAAGGAAATCCTCCCCCCGATGGCGACTACCGGCTGCTCTTTTCCCTTTACGAATTGCCCATGGCCACCACTCCCCTCTGGAGCGAGGCCTGCACCACTTCTGTCCGGAGTGGCCTGTTCAGCGTAACGTTAGGGATTCAAAACCCGTTGCCCATCTTCCAGGAAGGACAACGCCTATGGATGGGCATCGCCCTGGCCGATCAGGGGGAACACGCTTCCCGGTATCCATTCATCCACATTTCCGCTTCGGGAGAAGCCGGCCAACTCCTTCTCCTCCACGTGGGCCACCTGGGCCTGCCGCTGGGGACCGACGGACGCTGGTATGGGCAACCGTTCCCATAAGGTTTCGAGCGGGGAAAAAGCCGCAGCATCCCGATCTTGCAAGAGCGGGGTTAGTCCGCCCCGACAACATGGCGACGCCATGTCCTCCAGGCCATCCATCCGACCGTAACCAGCAGGGCCGCAGCCGAGATACCGGTAGCCCACTGCCGTAAGGCCGTCTGGCGGAAGACCAGTTCCACCCGATGGATGCCCGCGCTGAGGCCGAAATCCATCAGACCATAGGGGTTCTGCACGCTTGGGGACTGTATTCGGCCGTCCACCGTCAGTTTCCAGCCGGGGTAGTAGAGGACGGCCGCCCGCAACCAGGCCGGCCCATCGGCTTCCAGGAGCCAGCGGCAGGAAGTGCCCGTGATGCTCTGTTCGAGGATACGCACCCGGCCGGCCAGGACAAAGAGCCGGCTGGCCGGAGCTGGGCTCTCCGGACGCGCCAGCGCCCAGATCGGCTCGTATTCGCCGGTGGTGGTCACCTCGATTCCCCGGCTGGCGATAACCTCCGGGGCGTAATCGGCATCGCTGACCTCATGAAAGCCCTCCGGATGGGCATAGGGCAAGGCGGCCAGGAAAAAGCCCCCCAGAAGCACCAGGAGAAGCCAGCGCCGCCGTCGTTCCTCCCGCACGGCCAGGAAGGGGAAGGCGCAGATAGAGGCCGTGGACAGGGCGGCCAGCACCAGGGCCCGCCAGGGAAACTCCAGGTATTGCAGGAGTGGCAACCGATTCCATAGCCAGAGCGAGTTGTCGGTTACCAGGAAGACGGCCAGCCCCAGCACTCCGAGGAAAAACCCGTAATGGGACCAACCTTCCCCGGTCTCCCGCAACTGGGCCCGGAGGTAGCGCGCCAGGACCAGGCTAACCCCCAGCATGACCAGGGGGATCAGGCCCAGCCCAAAACTCATCTCGTCATACGGCCCCGGAAGCGAAAGTCCAAAGCCCCAGGGGGAATAGATCAACTGGTGCAGGTAGACAAAATGGTTCTGGTAGTTGAGATAGCCGCTCAGAAGGTTATCGAGTTTGACCCAATGGCGCTCGATGATGGCCGGCAGCCAGAAGAAAGCGCTCAGGGCCAGCCCCAGGACCAGGGCCAGGAGACCTCTTCCCAGCACCCGCCAGCGCCGCTTTCGGCGGGCCAGGAAAAGCACGTACATCACCAGGACCGGGATGACGACCAGAGCCACCGGGTTGCTACTCAGGGGAAGCAAGGCCGTGGCACCGCCCGCCACCAGGAGATGCCCCCCCGTCTCCCTCATCGAGGTCGGGCCACCTTCCCGGCCCCAGGCCCAGCGCCTCAGCCCCCAGAAAGCCCAGGGGAGGAGGCTCATCGCAGTAAAGTCGGCCAGGGCATAGCGCACATAGAGACAGGTCAGGGTGTATGGTGCCAGGACATAGCCCACACCGGCTACTACTCCCCCCTCTTCGCCGAAGACCTCCCGGGCAAACAGGTACATCCCCAGGCCGGCCAGAGCCAGGAGCAAAAGGCAGGTCAGATTCAGAGAAGCGACAAAAGAAGTCCCCAGGGCATGAAAGGCCGAGGTCAGGTAGTAAACCAGCGGCGGATTGAAGAGGAAAAAGGGCTGACCGTAACCCCGGCTCAGGTCAGGTGCCCAGCGAGGAAGAATCTCCCCTTCCTGGAGGCCACGGTAGAACTCTACCGCCCGGGGCAGATACTCGAGGGCATCGTGTCCGGTCATCTGTTTCATCTGCAAGGTAGGCAGACCGGCCAGGAACACAAAAAGCAAGAGGACGGATAGCCACTTCCATTCCTTATGCCAGCGCAGGCGAAGCGTCTCCTCCCAGCGCTCCCAGACCGGCCAGCGAGGTGTCCTCCGTTCACGCCGACGTATTTGCAGGCGTCCGGCCAGATCGTAGAGACGCCGGCCCTGCCATTCAGCCACGGCCATCAGAAGAAGCATAACCGGAGCGGCGATTCCCACAATCCCCCGCAAAGGCCAGGGTTCATACCGAAAGACGGCCCGGTGTCTCCCCGGCTCCACGGCCACCCCCACAAAACTGGGGGCCAACATGGCCGTTTCCACCTTCCGGTCATCCAGCAAGACCTGCCAGCCAGGATGAAAGGTCTCCTTCAGGAGCAGCCAGCAGGAACGTCCGGCCACAAACTCGACGGAATACGTGCTCCCCTCCACCTGTTCCCAGAGGATCTGCCCACACGGCCCGTACATGGGCAAAGAGAGGTTGGGCAACTGCCGAGGGAAAGATGCCAGGGGCAGGATGTGGGTGGGGCCGGACGGGGCCGGCCCGAAAACGATACGGGGGTGCTGTCTGGCTTCCACCCAGTCGCTCCACACCCAGGCCTGGGCGGCGGGGAACCAATCGGAGCGGGGGCCATAGAGGAGGAGGTCGCTATCTACCAGGTCGAAATAGCCGCTCGTCTCTACCCCGTAGAGGACGTGGCGGCCGTAGGCAGCGATCGGACGGGCGAAGGAAGGAGCGGGATGATCCTCCGGAGCGACGATGTAACGCAGGTTGAAGAGGTTGAAGGTGGCCGGCCGGCTTTCGTCCAGGTAGCCTTCGATGTCGGCGTTGAGCGAGAGGGCGTGGTAGAGGTAGCCGGGGTTGGGCAAGCCGTTTTGGGACAGGAAAGCGTAGAGCGGGACGCTGCCGACGCGGTAGTCATCGCCCCAGTTAGCCGCCCGTCCGGCATAAACCCGCCCCGGCGGCAGGGAACGCAATTTCTCCAGGAGACCCTCCAAAACCCCCTGTTCGGCCCGATAGGCAGCCAAGTTTTCGTCCAACCAGCGGCCGTTGAGGGCCAGATACCCGATGCGTTCGTAATAGGCCGGGGCCAGCAGGCCGGCCGTCAATACCCCGGCCAGGACCAGCGGCCCGAGTTGTAGCCGGCCGCCGGCTTCTCCCTCTCCGAACGATGCCAGGGTCCGGGAATAAGACCGGGCTTGCTCCCATAGCCAGGCCAGGCCTACCCCGGCCAGCCCCAGTGCCCCCAGATGCACCGGCACGATGAAACGGTGCAGGTGCAAGTCGCTGCTCATCGGGAGCAAATTGAGGAGCACTCCCCACGTCGGCCGGCCGAAGTAGAGTGCCAGCCAGAAGAGGGAAAAGAGCACCAGCAGCCGGTAAACGTCGGAGCAACGCCAGCGAAAGATGGCCACAACTAGCCCCAACCCGGCCAGGAAGGTGAGCGAGGGGAAGCGGTCGGCGTCGAGCAGCCGGCCGGAAAAAAGGGACTGAAGCGTCCATTGCCATCCATAGGCATCGTATTTTCCGGGGTCTTCCCAGATGCTGCGGTTCATATAGAGCCGGTCCAGGAAAAAGGGCAGGAGGAAATAGGCCGAAAGGAACGCCACCAGGAGAACGATCAGGCCCATCCGCAGGACGCGCCGGCCGAGAGAAAGGAACGGCCCCAAGAAAAGGAAGAGCACGCCCGAAAGGAGGAGCACGTACCCCAGGACGGTATGGGAAAGGAGCGTAGCCGCCACCAGGACGGCCGTCCCGGCCCAGGCTCGTCCCTCGCGTATGGTGAGGTAGAGGCCGGCCAGCGCCGGTGGGAGGAGCCACATCCCCCACAACTGTGTGTACATCCCCCAACCACGCCAGACATAACTGGAGAAATCCATACCGTACAGACCGCCGGAGGAAAGGAGGGACGAAAGTAGCCCGGCCAGGGCGGCAGTCGGCGCCCGGAAGCCCAGCCGCCGGCCGGCCCAATAAACGGAAAGGGGAAAGGTGCAGAGCAACAGGTAACGAATCCCGTCGTACAGGGTGCGCAGCGGAAACACCCCTCCCAGCCCTCGATAGAGGAAAGCCGTCATCAGGTGCGGCAGATGCTGGTAGTGATGAAAAAGGGGATAGCCCTGCACAAAGTCGGGCACCCAGAAATCGGAGGGGTCCTCGCCGCGTTCCAACGCCTCCACCGTCCGTCCGACCAGCGTCAGGTGCAGCGTATCGTCGTTGAGGACGGGGGGCTCCAGGGCCACTTCCGGCCAGAGGGTAGCCAGGTTGAAAAGGACGGCACCGAGCAAAAGGAGGCCGGCCAGAAGCGCCGCCTTATCCCTCATCGTTACGCCTCCGGGAAGATGCACCAAGCGCTGAAAGGGAGACAGGCACAGCACGGCCGTGCCCTGGAATCTATGCAAAGCCCCCGTCGGGCAGGCGAAGACGCGGCCTTCGCCTACCCATCCACACCTCCCCCTTGCGTTTTCGGAGAGGCGCTTATCCCCACCTCACGTAGGAGGCGTAGCGTCTCGCGGGCCTCCTCCTCGTCCAGGCGCTGGATGGCAAAGCCGGTATGGACGATCACGTAATCGCCCACCTGCACCTCGGGCACATAGGCCAGGCAGACCTCGCGGACGATGCCGCCGAAATCCACCCGGCCCATGCGCAGCAGACCGTCTTCTTTGTCAATTTCCAGCACCCGTCCGGGTATCGCTAGACACATCGTCCACCTCACGGTGTTCCGGCCTGCCCGGGATGGCAGCCCCTAAAGCCCCCTCGTAACCGGCCTATCCTTACCGTTCCTCCTTCCGCCGGCGAGCCTCGGCGATGGCCTGCTCGGCGATATGGGCCGGGACCTCTTCATAGTGATCGAACTGCATGTGCACCGACCCCCGACCACCGGTCATCGAGCGCAGGTCGGTGGCATAGCGTTGCACTTCGGCCAAGGGGACATGGGCATGGATGACCGTCTTGCCGTCGCCCAGCGGTTCCATCCCCAAAACCCGCGCCCGTCGGCTGTTCAGGTCGCCCATAATATCGCCGGTATAGCCTTCGGGGACAGTTACATCCAGCAGCATAATCGGCTCCAGAAGTACCGGGTCGGCCTGGACCTGGCCCTGCTTGAAAGCCTGGGAAGAGGCAATCTTGAAGGCCAGTTCGGAAGAGTCCACCGGGTGTTCCTTCCCGTAAAAGACCGCTACCCGCACCCCCACGACCGGATAGCCGGCTACCACCCCCTCCTGCATAGCCTCGCGGACGCCCTTCTCCACACCGGGGATGTACTGCTTGGAGATGACCCCACCCACGATTTCGTTGACGAACTCGAACTCGGTCTCATTATAGTCCAGTGGCTCCAGCCGCAAGTGTACTTCGGCGAACTGCCCCCGACCGCCGGTCTGCTTCTTGTGGCGGTAGACGGTCTCCACCTGCTTGCGGATCGTTTCCCGGTAGGGCACCAGCGGCAGATCGGCCACCACGTTGACGTCGAACTTGCGCTTGATGCGCTCCACGGCGATCTGCACGTGCGATTCGCCCATGCCCGAAAGGAGGATTTCCCCGGTCTGCGGCTCGCGGCCGGTACGCAGGGTGGGATCTTCCTCCAGGATGCGGTTGAGGGCCGTGCCCATCTTGTCCAAGTCGGCTTTGGTCTGAGGGCGGATGGCCGCGGTAAAGACCGGCTCCGGGAAAGGGAGGGCCGGGAGGAGGAGGGGGCGGTCGGCGGCGCAAAGGGTATCGCCCGTGGCGGTCTGGGAGAGCTTCGTCACCATGCCGATGTCGCCGGCCCCCAGTTGCTGCACGGCTATCTGCTCCCTGCCGCGGGTCACGTAGACGGCCCCGATCCGCTCCTCCGTACGCCGGGATGGGTTATAGACCCGGGAGTCGCTGCAGAAGACACCGCTGTAGACGCGGAAGAAGGACTGCCGGCCTACATAGGGGTCGGCCAGCGTTTTGAAGACCTGGACGGCCAGAGGACCGGCCCCGTCGGGGCGGAGTTCAATTTCCTTGTCTTGCAGGAGATCCTGGGCCTGCACGGGCGGACTTTCGGCTGCCGAGGGGAAACAGCGGAGAACGGTGTCCAGAAGCGGCTGGATGCCGACATTGCGCGTCGCCGATCCGCACAGCACGGGGACAATCGTCCCGTTCCGGACTCCCCGGCGCAGGCCCTGGACGATCTCCTCCTCGCCCAGTTCTTCTCCTTCCAGGTACTTTTCGATCAGGGCATCGTCCGTCTCGGCGATCTTCTCGATCAGGGCCAGACGGTATTCCTCGACCTGATCCTGCATCTCCGGCGGGATCTCGCCTTCTTCGAACCGGCCGTCGCGGCGGTCGCCATAGAGGAAGGCACGCCGGCGCAGGAGGTCCACGACCCCCCGGAAGGATACCTCGGCCCCGATAGGCAATTGCAGGGGGATAGCAGCCCGGCTAAGCATCTTCTGAACCTGCTCGAGGGTGCGGAAGAAGTTGGCGTTATCGCGGTCCATCCTATTCAGGAAGATCAGCCGGGGGATATTGCGCCGGCCGGCCAAAACCCAAGCCGTCTCCGCCCCGACCTCTACCCCGGAGGCAGCACAGAGGACCAGGACGACGCCGTCCACTACCCACATCGCGGCATAAACTTCGCCCAGGAAGTCGGCGTAGCCAGGGGTATCGAGCAAATTCACCTTCGCTTCGGCCCATTCCAGGGGCAAGAGGGTCGTGTTGACCGACATGCGGCGTTTCAGTTCCTCGGCATCGTAATCGGAGACGGTGTTGCCCTCATCCACACTGCCCAGACGGCCGATCGTTCCGCTGTCATAGAGCAGGGCTTCCGAAAGAGACGTTTTGCCGGCCCCTCCGTGTCCGAACAACCCCACGTTATAGATTCGATCGGTCGAATACGTTTTCATTCATCTACCTCCAACGTTTCGGTCTGGAACAACGCCGGCCCCCTCGATGGGAACTGAGTCCGTCCTGCCGCGGCGGAGGCTACGCCCAGAAGGACGCCCGGGCTACAGCCCATTTGAAAGGTCCGGAGGTTATCCTGCCGGGGCATCTGCCCGGCACCCTCGGGAAAAGATCGCCTGCTTCCAGACATCCCGACCTTTCCAGGATCAGCCGGCATCCGGTATTATACCGCAATCTGCGTTCCGGTCAAAAACGTCCTCAGCGGGAACCGCGATACCCCAGCGGCTGAATCAGGAGAAAGCGAGCGGCGTCAGAGCCCATATTTTCCCAGCCGTATTCGGTGTCGTTACGAATGTAGAGGCTGTCACCGGCCCGGAGGTCGTACGTCTCTTCACCCACATAGCACCGCAGTTCGCCCTCCAGGAGGAAGAGCAAGACCTTTCCTTCGCGGGGGGCACGGCGGCTGCTCTTCCCTTGAGGAAAAACTACCGCCTCGAACGCATCGGGGTGGAACTCGCCTTCCGGCAAGAGGGCCTCTACCTGAAGTTTTCCCCCCAGGTCCTGCAGTTTGCGACGCTCGGCGACCCGGATCACCTCCACGGCCGGCGACTCCTCGCTGGAGAAAAAGTAGGTGATCGGCACGCCGAAGAAGTTGGCGATCTTGCGCAGATTCGCCACAGAGATATTGACCCGGTCGCGTTCCAGCCGGCTCAGGAAGGATGGGGTCAGGCCGGCCCCTTCCGAAACATCGTGCAATGTCAACTTGCGTTCCTGTCGTAGAACGCGGATCTTTTCGCCCAGGGTAGGCATGGGGTACCTCCTTTTCTACCCCGGATGCGACCGGGGCGATTTTTCTATAATTGTACAATCAGTTTTGTTTTCCGTCAAGCGATCCGAACGCGGGGGTAAGTTGCCGAGAAAAGTTTTTTCTCAGCGGGGTCAATGGCGAGGGCAAGCAGGGCCAACGCCGGGAAGGTTCAACGAGTTGGGGACCCCTCGTTCAGGAAGGGGTGAGTGAAGGGATGACCCACGGGGTTGTTTCCGTATAGCAGGCGTTGTCCTACGCCGGCTTCAGTTGCCCTGGGCTTCGCCCGGATCGCCCGTCGCCTTAGACAGCTTCCGGCCGTCCCGGAGCACCACTTCCCACACCTGATCCACCGTGTCCACGAAGACAAAGTTCAGACCTTCGCGCAGTTCAGAAGGAACTTCTTCCTCCACATCGGCCTGGTTATGGCGGGGCAGGATAACCGTCTTGATACCGGCCCGTCGGGCGGCGAGGACCTTTTCCTTGATCCCCCCCACCGGCAGGATACGCCCGCGCAGGGTGATCTCGCCGGTCATGGCCACGTCATCGCGCACCGGCCGGCCGGTGAAGAGCGAGGCCAGCGCGGTGGCAATCGCCACACCGGCCGAGGGGCCGTCCTTGGGCTGTGCTCCTTCCGGCAGGTGGATGTGCACATCCACCCGGTCGTAGAAGTCGGGCGACAGCCCCAGCACATCGGCCTGGGAACGGACGTACGAGAGGGCAGCTTGGGCCGACTCGCGCATCACATCCCCCAGTTGTCCGGTCAGGATGAGTTGCTTGTTGCCGGGCATCTTGGTCGCCTCGATGAACTGGATCTCCCCGCCGGAAGGAGTCCAGGCCAACCCGGTGGCTACGCCGGGCTGCTCGGTACGCTCGGCGATCTCCTTGTAGAAGCGGCGGGGGCCCAAGTAGTGGCGCACCCCTTCCTCGTCCACGACAATGGGGCCGGAGGCGCCGGCGGCGATCTCGCGGGCCACCTTGCGGCAGAGACTGCCGATCTCCCGCTCCAGGTTGCGCACGCCGGCCTCGCGGGTGTAATCGCTCAGGAGGAGGCGAATGGCCCCATCGGTGATCTGGATGTCCCGTTCGGTCAGGGCGTTTTCGGCCATCTGGCGGAGCACCAGATATCGCCGGGCAATATGGAACTTTTCCTCCTCGCTGTAGCCGGCCAGGCGGATGATCTCCATCCGGTCGCGCAGAGGCGGAGAGATGGTCTCCAGGATGTTGGCCGTGGTGATGAAAAACACCCTGGAGAGGTCAAAGGCCACGTCCAGGTAGTGGTCACGGAACTCTCGGTTCTGCTCCGGGTCCAGCACTTCCAGGAGAGCCGAGGCCGGGTCGCCCCGAAAGTCAGCCCCCACCTTGTCAATTTCGTCCATCATAAAGACGGGGTTGTTGGAGCCGACCCGGCGGATGGCCTGGATGATGGTCCCGGGCATGGCCCCGATGTAGGTGCGGCGGTGGCCGCGGATCTCGGCCTCGTCGTGCACCCCACCCAGGGAAATGCGGATGAATTTACGCCCCATGGCCCGGGCGATAGAACGGCCCAGCGAGGTCTTCCCCACACCCGGCGGGCCGATGAAGCAGAGGATGGCTCCTTTGCCCGCTACGGGCTTTTCTTCCTGCGCCGGCTCGCGTTGCAGGCGCAACTGGCGCACGGCCAGGAACTCCAAGATGCGCTCCTTGACCCTCTCCAGGTCATAGTGATCTTCGTCCAGAACCTGCTGGGCATGGTAGATGTCCAAGATGTCCTCGGTGCTTTTATTCCAGGGCAGAGAGGCCAGCCACTCTAGGTAGGTACGGATGACCCCGTACTCGGCCGCGGCCGGCGGCATCGAGGCCAGGCGGTTCAGTTCGCGTTCGGCCTGCTCCTTGGCCTCGGGCGGCAGGCCGGCCTCCTCCAGCGCCTTGCGCAGCCGCTCTACCTCCATCTGGGCCTCGTCCGTCTCCCCCAGTTCCTGGCGGATGGCCTTCATTTGCTCCCGCAGGAAATACTCCCGCTGGGCCTTGGTCATCTCCGTCTGGACCTGGGATTGAATCCGCTTGCCCAGTTCGAGGACTTCCATCTCCTTGGAAAGGATGGCCGTCAGTCGGCGCAGTTTGGCCTTGACGCTGTCTTCCTCCAAGATGGCCTGACGCTCCTCCAGTTCTATGCGGATGCCGGCCGCCAGGACATAGGCCAGTTGACGGGGGTCGTCTATATTTAGCACCAGGGTTTGGAATTCCTCCGACATCTGGGGCACCAAGGAAGCCAGTTTCTGGAAGAGGTCCATCAGGTTGCGCATCAACGCCTCGACCTCGAGGTCCTTTTCGACCGTCTCCGGAGCCCGCTCCACCCGGGCCCGCAGGTAAGGCTCGGTGGCTACATACTCCAGGAGGCGTATGCGTTCCAGTCCCTGGACGATGATGCGCAGGCTGCCGTCCGGAAGTTTCAGAAGTTTGGGCACAACGGCCAGCGTGCCCACCCTGTAGAGTTGTCCAAGGGGCGGACTTTCTTCCTCGGTATCGGTCCCCTGGGCCGGGGGACGCATGGCGACCAGGCCGATCAACCGCTGACCCAGGACGGCGTCGTCCACCAGTTTGACGGCCCGTGGCTCGACCACGGCCAGGGGGAAAATGGTCATGGGGAAGACGACCAGGTTCTGGAGAGGCAGGATGGGCAGTTCCGCGGGGAGGGGAGGCTCCTCCTGGGGCGAAAGCGAAGTCGGCGACGCAAGGGGTTCTCCGGCCTCATCAGAAGGCCCAAAGAAAGATTTTTCGAGAAAAGGGAACGTTTCTGTTGAATTCATAGGGCTTTCTCGCTCTCGTACAGGAAAGGCACTGCCGCCCCCTACCCTTCTTCCTCCACCTTGACCTCCACCCGACGGATGACCTCGCTTTCGCGGGTGCGTCGGGGCAGGCGGATGAGAAGGAATCCGTCGTCATAGGCGGCGGAGATGGCATCCTCCTGGACCGGCCAGGGCAGGAAAATCTGCACACGGAAGGGCCCATAGTTGACGCCCATCTGGTAGTAGGCGATACGTTCGGAGGGACGGTCGTCCGGACGGTAGCCGGAGATGAGGAGGGTCTTTTCATCCAGGACGATCTCGATGTCCCGCTCCCGCATGCCGGCCAGTTCCATCTTCACCACCAGCCCCTCGGGCGTTTCGTAGACGTCGGTGGGTGGACGCCACGTCTCGTGAGAAGGGGCACCGGCCGGATGGAGACCCCACATATCGTTGAAGAGGCGCTCCATCTGGCGCTGCATGATCTCCAGGTCTTGAAAGAAATCCAATCTTCTGATGCGCATTCCGATCCTCCGCGACCTGCGGCCGGAAGTCGGCCGTTTCTCTACGGTTGTGGCCTCCAGGACGGCCGGCGACAATCGGATGGCCCCTCCTGGAGGTGCTTCGTCTTCACGTTCAGGAAAAAGACCCGGAAAGTATTTCCGATGCGTCGGGTCAAGGCCAGCCAATTGCCCTCGGGCGACCAGGCCGGCCGTTCCAGTTCCACGGCTCCAGGATAAAGTTCCTCCACCTGCCCACCCTGGACATCCATACGGTAGAGTCGGAATTCGCCGGAGCGGTTGGAAAGGAAGGCGATGTATGTTCCATCGGGCGACCAGGAAGGGAAGATATCCTCGGCTGGGCTTGTGGTCAGCCGCTCCACCTGGCCGCTGTCCACCTCCAGGCGATAGATTTCGGTGTTGGTCAGGCCAGCGCGATTGGAGACAAAGGCGATGGATCTTCCGTCCGGCGACCAGGCGGGAGACCAGTCATCGCTCCTGCCGACGGTGAGGTTCCGGGCCCTGCCGCCGGTAGCCGGAAGGAGGAAAATCCCCCGGTCTCCCTGGCGGGGGCCGGCGGCGTAAGCAATCGAGTTGCCGTCAGGTGACCAGGCCGGATCCTCTTTCACCTGTCCCGCCTCGGCCAGGCGGAAAAGGCCACTTCCGTCCAGGTGGATGCGGTAGAGGTACGGATAGCCGGCCTCGGAGAGGACCAGGGCCAGCCACTTGCCGTCGGGAGACCAGGAGACCTGGCTATCTACGGGATGGTTGGGCAGGCCCGGCCAAGGCGTGGCTTCCTTCCAACCCCACTCCCAGTAAGAAAGACGGCCTCGGCCTTCCCACTCCTCCAGACGGCAGAAGAGGGCCAGGCGGGCTGGGACGGCCTGGGTGGGGGTTGGCGGGGACCTGGTTGCCAAAGGCAGGAAGCGGTGGTAGAGAAACAACGGGAAGATGGTCGGGGCAACGGCCGCCGGGGTAGATGTGGGCAAAGGGAGGCGGCCGAAGAAAGCAGGTGCGGCGTATTGGACCCCCACCCAAACCAGGACCAGGAGAAGGAGGACACCGCCGATGCTCCCCAGGATAGCCCAACGCCGGCGGCGTATCCAGCCCAGCAAGGGTGGGAAAAAGGACGGGATTGGCCGAACCTTGCGAGGGGGTAGAGGGGCAACCTTTTCCGGCTCGGCCGGCCGCTGGGCCGGAGCGGGGAAAGGCACCCGACGGACTGCCTGCTCCAGTGCCCGGGCCATTTCGCTGGCCGTGGCGTATCGCTCGGCCGGCTCTTTGGCCATCGCTTTGAGCACCACCTGCTCCACTTCCGGAAGGACGGCCGGATTCCAACGATGCGGAGGTGGCGGAGGCTCATGCAGATGCTGGTAGAGCAGGGTGGCCTGATTGGTGCCCTGAAAGGGAAGTCGGCCGGTCAGCATCTCGTAGGTTATCACTCCCAGGGAATAGATGTCGCTGGCCGGACTGGTTTCCCCCCGGGCCTGTTCTGGTGCCATATACTCCAGGGTGCCCATGGTTTCCCCGGAGGCGGTCAACTTCATGCTCTCCACCACCTTGGCCAGGCCAAAATCGGTCAGGGTGGCGTGGCCGTCAGAGCCGATAATGACGTTGCCCGGCTTGACGTCGCGGTGGACGAGGTTCTGCTGATGGGCATAATCGAGGGCAAAAGCCAGTTGCCGGACGATGCTTACCACTTCATCCAGCGGGAGCGGGCCGCGCTGGGCGATGATCTCCTTGAGCGGCCGGCCTTCCAGGTACTTCATCACGAAGTAATAATATCCCCCCTCCCCGCCGATGTCATAAATGGACACGATGTTGGGGTGGTCCAGGTTGGCCGCCACACGGGCCTCGCGCATGAAGCGCTGCACCAGATGCGGCTCACCCACCAGGTAGGGAGAGAGGACCTTTATGGCCACGATGCGGTCCAGTTCGACATCCCGGGCCTTGTAGACGGTTCCCATGCCGCCGCGGCCGATTTCCTCCAGGATAATATATTTGCCCAGAGCCCGATCCCGAAGATCGCGCACCCCGGTATCCTCCTCTGTCAACACCGAGAGCTACTTTTATCATATCACAACCGGCCGGCAGGAGCAAGTCCGGCAACACCCCTGACCAGGCCCGTGGAGGCAGATTCCAGCCTGGTAGCCTCCCTGGGGCCGTCGGGAAAGGAGTTGCATGGGGGAGGACCTTGCCGTAGAATAGACTGGCCGGAAAGCAACGGAGGTTCTTCCGATGTTGGAAATTCGCCGGGCCCGGCCGGAAGACCGGGAGGATGTGCTCGCTTTCTGCACCCATACCTGGGAGGAAGGCGACTATATCCCGCACGTCTGGGAAGAGTGGCTGGCCGATGAACGGGGGCCTCTCCTGGTCGGGGTGTGGGAAGGCCGGGTCACGGCTATCGAGAAGATTACCCGATCCTCGGCCGACGAGGTCTGGCTGGAGGGGTTGCGCGTGGACCCTCGGTATCGCCACAGGGGCATAGCGCGATCCCTCTTTCACTATGCGCTGGCGTGGGCCAGGTCAAACGGCGTCCGCTTTGTCCGGCTAGCCACCAGTTCGGGCAATGGGACCGTGCAGCGTATGGTCGAGGCGGCCGGCCTGCGGCATGTGCTCAGTTGCCCGTATTACAAAGGCGAGGTGCTGATCGAAGGGGAGGAGCCGGAATGCCTGTCCCAGGAGGCGGCCGGTGAAATATGGGAGCGACTGCACCGCTGGGGCGGGCTGGAGCGGACCCACCGCCTATATGCCCACGACTGGGCCTGGCAGCCGCTTCACCCGGAGCGGTTGCAGGAACACCTGTCGGCCGGCCAGGTCTGGGGCGTGCGCAAGGAAGGCCTCCTGACGGCCCTGGCCATCGTCGAGGAGTGGGGTAAGAACCCGGCGATCGGCTTCCTGGACGGGGAAAACGAGGGCGTAGTGCGTCTGGCCCGTTCTCTGCGCTTCTGGGCCCACCGCAGCCCCTCGGGCGAAATCGCGGCCCTGCCCCGTGAGGAGACGGCCCTCCTTTCGGCGCTGGAGGAAGCCGGCTACCGGAAGGTCTGGGATTTCTCCTTCTGGGTCTATGAGGGAGACCTCGGGGGTGGACATTATGGCGGATAGAGTAGCTGTTTGGGGAAGTGTATTGGTGACCCTGTCTCAGATACACCGCAGAGGACGTAGAGAAAAGGGGGCGTTTCGCAAAGCGCTTACGGCGTCCTTGGTGCCGGTAAACAGGAACAGGGAAGGGAAAGGAACGGCCGGCCCTAGAAGGCCGGCCCCGATGGAGATGGGGGGAATCGAACCCCCGTCCAGAGAGTTCACTACCGAGCGTCTACGAGCCTAGTCGGCTCTTTCCTTCTGCACCGGCGGGACCCCAACCGACCGGGTTCCCGTCGGCCGGCCGGCTTTTGTCTTTTCCCGCCCCCAGCCGGCGTTCGGGGCAGGAGCACCCCGGCTTTGCCACGCCCTTGCCGCACCCACCGAGGCGAGGTCCGGAAGGACGCGCCGCCTTACTTTTAGGCGGCGAGCGCTACAGGAGCGCGCTGGAAAGTGTTGCCGCTTATTGGCATTGCCCGTTTTTACGGGGTCAGGCGCCCCGGCTCGCAGCCCGGCCCGTTCCCTCCCTGTCGAAACCGTTGCATCCCCGCATCTTTTATTATACCAGACCTTTGCAAAAAGTCAAGTGCAATTTGCATCCGGGTAGACCTGTGCTATAATGTCCCCGCTTTCGGAGCCTTTTCCCTTGCCACCGGCGAGAGAACTTTGGAGGTTGCAGATATGTCGAGCAAGGTTGTGGATGTGATTGAACAAAAATATCTGAAGGAGAACCTGCCCGACTTTCGGGTCGGCGACGTCGTGCGGGTGAGCGTCCGGGTGGTGGAGGGCGACCGCGAGCGCCTTCAGGAGTTCGAGGGGGTGGTCATCCGCCGACGCGGGCGCGGGTTGAACGAAAACTTTACGGTACGCCGGGTCGGGGCCCATGGCGTGGGGGTAGAGCGAACCTTCCTGGCCCACTCGCCCCGTCTGGAGAAGATACGGGTGGTGCGTCGGGGACGGGTGCGCCGAGCCGCCCTATACTACCTGCGTGGACGCACCGGCCGAGCTGCCCGCATCAAGGAGCAGCGGGAGCAGGGCTAGCCCGGACGTCCGGCCGAGGCCCCGATGATGGGGGTAGCCACTCCTTCGGCGGACCGGCACCAGAGGGTGCCCGGTGAATGCAGATGCGCGTCGCCTACTTTAGCCCGTTGAACCCTGTCCCCTCGGGCATCTCCGACTATAGCGAGGACCTCCTCCCTTACCTGGCGTCTTACGCCGATATTGACCTTTTCGTTGACGAAGGCTACCGGCCGGTGAATTCCGACATCGTTGCCCATTTCCGCATCTACCCTTACGGCCGCTATCCCCGCCTGCTGCGTCGCCAGAAGTACGATATAACCCTCTACCACGTCGGCAACAGCCCGGCCCACGACTATATCCTGACTATGCTGGAGCGCTACCCCGGCGTGGTGGTCCTCCACGACTATGTCCTGACTATGCTGGAGCGCTACCCCGGCGTGGTGGTCCTCCACGACTATGTCCTGCACCACCTGATGCTCTGGCGGGCCTTTCGCCACGGCGACGGCCGTGCCTACCACGACGCCATGTTGCGCTACGGCGAGGCCGGCCGGCGATTGGCCCAACGCATGATGCGCGGACAACTGGCCGAAGAGGCCTTCCAGTATCCTCTGTGCGAAGAGGTTGTCGCCGCGGCCACCGCGGTGATCGTCCACAGCAACTATGTGGCCGGACGGGTCCGGGAAATGCACCCGGACGTCCCGTTGGCCGTGGTGCCCATGGGAGTGCCGATTCCCTGCCTGCCGGAGCGCGGAGAAGCCCGGCGCCACCTGGGCCTTCCCGAGGAAGCCCTCGTGCTGGCTTCGTTCGGTCACCTGAATCCCTACAAGCGGCTGGAGCCGGCCCTGCGTGCCTACCGCCGGCTGCGCCAGGTCCATCCGGAATCCCTCTTCCTCCTGGTCGGTAGCCTCTCCCCTCACTTTGACCTGGCCGGCCTCCTGCGCCGCCTGGACCTGGGTGAGGCTGTGCGTGTCACCGGCTTTGTGGAGATGGGCACTTTCTTGGGATACCTCTCGGCCAGCGACATCTGCCTGAATCTGCGCTTCCCCAGCGCTGGGGAGACCTCGGCCAGCCTCCTGCGCATCCTGGGGGCCGGTTTGCCCACCCTGGTCTCCCGAACGGCCGCTTTTGCCGAACTCCCGCCGGAGGTGGCCATCCAAGTGGACGTTGGGGAAGAGGAGGAAGAGGAAATCTTTGCCTTCCTTTCTTATCTGGCCGACCAGCCGGACTTTTGTCGGGTCCTGAGGCAAAATGCCCGCCGGTACGTCTCCACCCACCATACCCTGGAAGGAGCGGCCGCCGGATATGCCCGTTTTCTGGGCCGGTTGTGCGGCCGGGAGGCCGTGGAAGTACGTCCCCCGCTTTTTCTCCCCCAGACCGGCCGGCCGGCCCCTCTGCCCGAGACGCCGCCGATGGCCCCATCCCTGGAGGAAACGCTCCCGCTTGCCGTGCAACTCGCCGCCCAGGCCCTCTCCGAAATCGGCCTGGAGGAAGACGACCGCGCTTCCATTCGGGCCGTGGCCGGGATCCTTTCGGAACTGCCGGACCTCTTTTGACAGTCCTAATCCTTTCTGGTAGAATAACCATGGTAAAATTCACGAAACTCCGACCGATGGGCCGTCGAGGAGGACGGTATGGCCGGTCGAAGGGCATATTGGGTAATAGGATTGCTGGGCCTCTGGGTGCTTTTGCTGGTGGGCTGCGGAAGCCCCATAACCGCTTCCCCCGAACCCACACCTACACCGGGAGCGCGTTTCCTTATGCCTACACCCGGAGGCTCTCCCTCCCCTACCCGCACACCGACGCCGGAAGCCTTTACCTACATCGTCAAAGAGGGTGACACGCTCTATGAAATCGCCCTGCGTTTCGGCGTTCGGCTGGAGGACCTGATCGAGGCCAACCATCTGGAGAATCCGAACCAATTGCAGGTGGGACAGAAACTCGTTATTCCGCCCCCGCGTGTACCTACGGTAACCCCCTCACCCTGATTCGTTCGGTGGCCGATCCGGAGGACAGGATGTGGAGGAGGATTTGTGCGTCGGAATTTATCGGGCAATGTGGCAAAATTTATGTACAATCTTGACATAGGGTTCCATTCAATCCGTGAAGCCCAATAGGAGGCAAGGATATGGAAAAACCGCTGGAGATTCGCTGGCATGGCCGGGCCGGCCAGGGCGTGGTCACCGCCGGAGAACTCCTGGCCGAAGCGGCCATGCATGAGGGAAAGTACTTCCAGGCCTTCCCTGACTATGGCGCCGAACGCATGGGCGCCCCGGTCAAAGCCTACACCCGCTTGAGCGACCAGCCCATCGAAATGCATAGCCAGATCGAAGAACCGGATGTCGTCGTGGTGGTCAACCCCGGCCTTTTACATGTCATGGAGGTGGCAGAAGGGCTGGCGGACGGAGGCATCGTCGTGGTGAACACTCCCCTTTCCCCAGCAGAAGTACGGAAGCACCTGAACCTGGGCGGCCGTACCGCCCGCGTCTGGACGGTGGATGCCACCCGCATCGGCATGGAGACGCTTCGCCGGGACATCCCCAGCACCATTATGCTGGGCGCTCTGGTACGGGCCACCGGGGTCGTGCGCCTGGAGACCCTCATCGAACTGGTGCGGGAAAAATTGGGGGAAAAACTGCAGCAGCATATCGTCGAGGCGAACCTGACCGGTCTGAAACGGGCCTACGAGGAAGCGGTCGAGGGATAGCCAACCGAAGGACGGCCTGGATCGCCGCCGAGTAAAGGAGACGATCATGACGGAAAAATTGATGACCTGGAAAGAAGCCCGCATCGCCGGAATCGTTACAGAAGCGGGCAATTCGGTGGAGTACCTCACCGGCACCTGGCGCTCGATGCGCCCGGTGCAGGATATGGAGCAATGCACCCACTGCCTCATCTGCTGGGTCTATTGTCCCGACGCCTCCATCATCGTCGAGGACGGCCGCTGGGTACGCTTTGATTACGACCACTGCAAGGGCTGCGGCATCTGTTCCGAGGTCTGTCCGGTCAACCTCAAGAAACCCCACGCCGTTACCGGGCAGATAGGCAAGGTCATTCAGATGGTTCCCGAGTATTGATGCCGCCGGTCGAGGAGGAAACGATGGGAAAGATCGTCAAAGCGCTGCACGGGGCCATGGCTGTGTCGGAGGCGATGCGCCAAATCGACCCCGACGTGGTGGCGGCCTATCCGATCACGCCGCAGACGGCGGTGGTACAGACCTTTTCCGAGTATGTGGCCGATGGGCGGGTCGGCACCGAGTTCATCGCCGTAGAGAGCGAGCACGCCGCCATGAGCGCCTGCGTAGGGGCGGCGGCGGCTGGCGGGCGGGTCATGACGGCCACCTCGGCCAACGGGCTGGCCCTGATGTGGGAAATGCTCTATATTGCCGCCTCGCTCCGGCTACCCATCGTGATGACGGTGGTCAACCGCGCCCTTTCCGCTCCGCTGAACATCCACTGCGACCACTCCGACTCGATGGGCGCCCGCGACGCCGGCTGGATTCACATCTTTGCCGAGAACCCTCAGGAGGCCTATGATAATACCCTCCAGGCGGTGCGCATTGCCGAGCACATGGATTTGCGCCTGCCGGTCATGAGTATGCAGGATGGCTTTATCACCGGACACGGGGTAGAGCGGGTAGAAATCCTGCCCGACGAGGAGGCCAAACGCTTCGTCGGTCCCTTCCAGGCGACCTATTCCATCCTGGACGTTGACCATCCTCTGACGATGGGCTCCTGGGACTTTTACGATTACTATTTTGAACACAAGCGTCAGCAGAGTGACGCTCTGTCGAAAGCGCTTCCGATCATCGAGGCCGTCGGCCGGGAGTATGGGGAACTGACCGGCCGGCCCTATGGCATTCTGGAGACGTTCGGTATGGAAGATGCCGAGATGGCCATCGTGGTGCTGGCTTCGACGGCCGGCACAGGCCGCAGCGTCATCCGGGAGGCCCGGGCCGAAGGGGTGACCGTAGGGCTGGTCAAGCCACGGGTCTTTCGTCCCTTCCCCGATCGGCATCTCGTCGAGGTGCTGAAGGGTTGCCGAGCGGTGGCCGTGATGGATCGTTCCATCTCTTTCGGGGCGATGGAAGGGGCCGGCCCGCTCTTCCTGGAACTGGCCGCTGCCTTCGCCGTCCACGGCCTTGGCTCCATCCCGCTGGTGGACTATATCTTCGGCCTGGGCGGACGTGATACGACGCCGGGACACATCGAGCAGGTCATCCGCGACCTGCAAGAGATCGTCCGCACGGGACAGCGCGGCCCGCTGGTGCGATACCTGGGGCTGCGGGAATAAGTGGGAGGAAACGATGGCTATCAAACTCAAGGAAATCGCCGGCCGTCCGGAGAAGTTGATGGCCGGGCATCGGCTTTGTGCCGGTTGTGCCGAATCGATCATCGTGCGCCAGATTCTCCATGTCATTGACGACCCGGTGGTCATCGCCACGGCCACGGGCTGTCTGGAGATCGCCACCTCGATGTATCCGACGACGGCCTGGCGGGTGCCTTGGATTCACAGCGCTTTTGAAAACGCCGCCACCACCGCCGCCGGCATCGAGGCAATGTATAAAGCCCTGGTGCGCAAAGGGCGTATCCCCGAGCGTAACATCAAGTTCCTGGCGATTGGCGGGGATGGGGCCACTTACGACATCGGCCTGCAGTGGATTTCGGGCACCTTTGAGCGCGGGCATCGGATTGTCTATGTCTGCCTCAATAACGAGGCCTATATGAACACCGGCATCCAGCGCTCCAGCGCCACCACCATGGGGGCACACACGACCACCTCGCCGGCCGGAAACGTCATCCCTGGCAAGGTACAATGGGCCAAGCCGCTCACAGAGATTATAGCGGCCCACCATATCCCCTATGCCGCCCAGGCCAACCCTTGGCGCTGGCAAGACCTCATGGAGAAGGCCCGCAAGGCGGTGGCAGCAGACGGGCCGGCTTTCCTGAATGTTATCTCGCCCTGCCCCCGTGGCTGGCGGCATGAACCCTCCGAAACGATCGAAATCGCCCGGCTGGCCACCGAGACCTGTATCTGGCCTCTCTTCGAAATCGAGAACGGTGTTTGGAAACTGAACTACAAGCCTCGGGAAAAGAAGCCGGTGGAGGAATGGTTCCGGGTGCAAGGGCGCTTCCGCCACCTCTTTACGCCGGCCTTTGAACACGTCATTGCCGAGGTGCAGGAACGAGTGGATCGGGAATGGGAGCGCCTGCTCCACCTATGCGGCGAAGCCTGAAGCAGGATCGGGGTCGCTGCTTCCCGATGGTCTGGTCAAGATAGGGGACGGCCGGCCCTATCTCCGCCCAGGGCATCGCATTTCCGGCAGTGGGGAAACCGGGTCCAAAACGGAGGCCTCGGGCAAGGACAAGTCCGGCAATCGCCCGAAAACCCGGTGCCGGCGGGGCGCCGGCCATGAATCTGGATGGCCCGATACCCCCGCCTGGGCTACGGGCCGGGGCTTCGGGTAGACCGGGACAGGGGCAACCGGGGTGGGCAAAGGCATTGTTTCCGCCCACCCCGGCCTCGGAGAAGAGGCCGGTCAGGGGACTCCACAAACCGCAGGAAAGGCAACCGGGAGGGCAAGGACATTGCCCTCGCCCAAATCCCCCTACCGCTGCACCAGGTTGTAACTCTCCAGTGCGTGACCCCCTGCTGACAATCGCGTTAGTTTTCGTTGACATCGCCGGCCAGGTCGTCGGAGTTCTGGATACGCTTGAACTTGTCCCCAGCCGCGGGAGTGAGAGAGTAACTGTAGTAGTCTCCCCCGCCCTACTTGTAGGCCATGCCCACGACGGGCGTTTGAGCGGCAAAGCGACCGGTGTACTGGTAGCCGGCAGTGACGGGCGGAGTGCAGGAGACGGTATAGTTGTACCGGCGACCGGCAACACTGTCGGCGTCGGGCACCCAGCGGAGCCCGCAGTAGCCGCGGGCATTGTTCAGTACGATGTGACGGGGATGGGGGTGTTTCCCAGGACAACCTGTGCCCTGCTTTCCGGCCGATAGAGCAAGAATGGTTACACCCAGGATGGCCGATCCGGCCAGCAGCCCCAGGACACGTAGCGCTAGGCATACATGATAGCGGAACATACGTTTACCTCCTTTCATAGGTACTCAGAGTGTGCTTGCGCTCACTTCCGTTGCCAGCGAATGATGCGGTAGATGTCTTGCTTGTTAAAATCCCAGACCAGCGTGTAGGCGGTGCCCCCCTGATCTAGCAAGGTTTCGGTATACTGGGCCAGGGCTGTTGAAAGCGCTAGGGAAGCAATGCGGTAGCCCTTTGGGTCGTATTTATGCAGGCAGTTGACCCTTTTGTCCGTTTCCGCAACCCTGATCACGTTATCTTCGGTGGTGTAGAGATTGCCTTGTGGGTCTATGCCGACTATCTGTTCCACCGGTGACATCTCGTATATCCGCTGGCCCTGTTGATTGTAGAGGTAGCCGGGACTACCTGCCAGAGGATAGTAAGTAAACACGGGGCCTCCCAGATCAAGTAACCACCCAGGTACCGTCATAGATTTCTGCCGTTCAACATCGAATACCTCCTGAGCATTTCCTAATGGCACCGTGACAATCGCGCAGGGTTGCTGCTCGATGACCGGCGCATTTGGAGAGCTCGCATCCCCCACGATCCACAGTACTCCCTGTTTGTCCACCTTAATATCTCGGACGGGGTTCATTCCGGCAGGCTTGTGGTATTCTTGCAGAAGGCTGCCCCCTTGCTCCAGCACCCTGACGTCGCCATTGCAGTCAAGAAGGTAGACTCGCCCTGCACTGTCTGCGGCCAGATCGATAATATCCCAGCCCGGGTCATAGGCAACGTTTACGACAAATATTCCACCGGCATCAAACTTGGCGACCCGGTGGTTCACCCGGTCCAAGATGTAGATGTTCCCATGCACGTCCACGGTAAAGCGGTCGGCCTAGATACGGCCGGCCTCGGGCATCTCCCAGTAGCCCCCCCGGCCCGTCGTCCACCGAGGCGACCACCACGGTGGTGGAGACGTACACCTCCCGATCTTCCTCCGGAGCCCACTCCGCCCCCAGTACAATCGGCATTGGCCCGACGGTGGGCGTGGGCGAGGGTAGCCGGGTGGGGATAGTCCCCGCCGTTGGCGGCCAGGGGTAGCCGGGCGGGACGGGGTGATCGTCAGGGGCAAAGGGACGGCCATAGCTGCGGCGGTCGGGGTGGCCTCCGCCGTGGGTGGGGAGACCTCCGTCGGAAGTCCCTGCCCGGCCGGCGGACTGGCCCAGTAGGCCCGGCAGCCGGCCAGGAGAAAGACCAGGACGAGAAAAAGCCGGAATCTACCCATCGGGAAACCCTCCTTCGGAATGGCTCGGGGGGCAGCGCCGGCCCGCTCCCC
>FWPU01003746.1_pt1 | contig 37338 bp, 32 predicted proteins | sample 2228361 | NCBI WGS metagenome assembly FWPU01 (sample SAMEA103939777, study PRJEB20133) | metagenome
TGTCCCCCACCCGGGCACACCCCGGATCGGTACCCGATATCACCACCGTGTAGGAGTAGGGCAGGTGGATGAACCCCCGGTCGAGGGTGCTCTCGACGGCCTCGGCCACCGCCGGCCCGTCCCGGCCCAAGAGGGCCGCCGCCTCGGCCCCCGCCTCGGCCGCCTTTCCCAGGTTGTTGGCCGCCTGGAAAACAAAAAAGCCGTGAATGACCCCCACAAGCAGCAGCACGGCCAGGAAGGCGACCAGGGCAAACTCGACCAGTGCCTGACCTCGACTTTTCATCTCACTCTCCTACATCCATCATATCATCCACCCCTGCCGTCAACCGGATCGGCCAGATCGCCGTCGCCGAGGGGACGCTAATGCGGACGGCGACAAAGGGCCGGCCGTGTTTCAGGCCGGTGACAGGACTCTCGACGGGATCCCCCTGTACGTTGATGACATAGACCTCCGCCTGTTCCAGGACCTCCTCCGGGGTCATATCCTTGATCCTATAGGGCAGGTAGGGCAGTCCCTCTCGGAGGACCTTCCTTGTAGCGGCCTCGGCCCGGTCAACATCCAAGGTGAGGACGCCGCCGAGCATTCCCTCATCGTCTACCTGGAGGCTCCCGGCCCGGGCGGCCGCCTGGACGAGTTCCCCAATCGCCGCACGCTGGTGCAAGGCCGAGTAGAGAAAGAACCCGCCCAGAACAAGCAGCAGCAGCAGCCCCAGCGCGGCGGCAAAGAGGATGAGTACCTGTCCCCGCTCGTGCCGGGGATGGAAGTCCCTCGTATGGGAGAAAAGAGGGAAAGCGGCAAAGGTGAGTACCCCTCCTCGCTTGTGTCTGCACATCATCTCCTCCACGCCCGCACCGGCTTGACCAGTTTCACCCGTAATTGCAGACCGTCAACGTACAGGTGGGCCGTCTCCGTCAAGGCCCCGCAGGTATAGGTAACCGCAACGTCGGCGGTGTACTCGATGGGGATCCACGTTTGCGTCCACGGGGTGACGTTGTACTGGTTCATCGGGCTATCCTCTCTGCCCCGTGGCGGCATCCTGTGGTTGCTCCACAGGAGTACCATCGCGTCGTCGTCGGTATCGTCCCGCCAGCCGCAGAACGCACCGGGGGTGTAGAGCGTATCTTCCGGGGCAGGGAAGGGGCCGTCCGGGTCCTCCGGGTCGGGGCAGACCTGGCGACCGTTGACCTTATTCAGATAGGTTCTGACAACACGGGCGGATAAAAGACTGCAACCCGGAGGGGCCTCGGCGGCGGCCTCCCCCCAAAGTTTGATGTACAGCCGCTCCTGGTAGAGCCAGTAAAAGTCCTGAACCGTCCTGTACCAGGTTCCCGGCGGTGTCCTGGGGGAGCGGGCCAGGGCGTAGGGGCTGACGACGGCCTCCGGGAGCGGGAGCCGCGTGGGTGTGGGGGGAACGGCAGTGCCGGTAGGCAGGGGTGTGGGAGTGCCCGGCAGGCACTCGGTTGGCCGAGGTGTGGCCGTGGGAGTGCCCGGAGGCGGAGGCGTTGCCGTTGGATGGACGGTGCAAGAGTCGCAGGCGTAGCACTTTCCCTCTTCCCCGAAGAACCAGTAAAAGTGGGTCGGGTCGATCTCCCACGTGCACTCGTAGACCATGCCTCCCTCTTTTCCCCATCCGGGGTCCTCCGGAAAGACCGGCCGGGCCACCGCGTTCACGTACCACCAGCCCTTCGCCCACTGCTTGATGCAGTTTTTGTCGTTGCAGCGGGCCCGCGGGTCGGCGACGGTGTGGGGGTCAAACCCGTCCGGCGGATTCCCGCCGCCAACCCCCTTCTCTCTGTTCCGCCGCGCGCTCCCGCACTCATACCAGGCGTAGGCCTTGCTCAGCGCCCAGTCCGTCCAGCACTCCCCATCGGCCTCGGGACAGCCCGAGTCCTCCATCACATACTCTACTTGCACCCAGTCACCTGCACACGATGTGCCGGGGTCGGGGAGGTCGTCATCCGGCACGCTGCACACATACCGGGCGGGGCCGACCTGAAGGGGTGCCGCCTGCGCACTCCGGGGCGGGGTACGTCCCGAGAGGGGCAGGAGGGCCGCTGCTGCAAGCGCAAGCACGAGGACCGAGAGGAGTACGGTACGCCCGTACCGCCCTTGCGCTTTCGGGTTCCGCTCCTTGTCTTTCCTTTCGTCCATTTTTCTACCTCCCGGCGATGATCATAACTGTATGGTAGTCCGGCCCGAACCACACGGTCGGCCCCAGGACGATGGCCACCCTTGTCATGGGCCGGCTCGTCCATTGCTCGGGATACCACCGGCTCCACCCGGCCGCGCAGGGCGGGTAGGGGTCGCCGTCATAGTCCTCCCAGTTGTAGGCAAAGAGGCCGTCCTGGGCATTGCCGGGCACGAAACTGAGCGGTATTCCCCCCTCGTCAATGAGAAAGGCCCCGTAGGGGGCGATGGCGGCCTCGATCTCTGCGTCGTTTGGGGGGAGTCCGCCGAGCCAGTGCCGTTCCTCGGCGTACCGGGTGGCATAGTCGGCGAAGGGCTGAAGGACGGCGGCCAGTTCCGCGTCGTATTCCACGGGGGGGAGGCCGGCGTCGGCCCGGATGCAGTTGGCGTTGGCCAGGAGGATCGAGAGAATCTCTGCCCGGTCGGGTTCGGGGGGGAGGCCCCCGCCGCTGCCCCCGCCCCCGCCTGCCACCGGGGTCGGGGTGGGCCGGTCGCCCAACTCCCCCTCCCAGTCGGAGACGCGCCAGGTGCCGCCGTCCTCCTCCATCGTAAAGACCCCCTCAAGGTACTGGAGGTGAACGTTGTGTTTCTTCCCCACCACGGTCTGGGTGATGTTCGTGGCGATGGAGAGGTAAGCCGTTGAGCCCTCGACACCGAGGTAAAGACCTGCCGGCAGGCAATGACCGAGACCCCGTCCACATCGAGGTAGGCCGGGGCGTTGCAGCGGGCCAGAATCTCCGCCCCCGGATAGGAGGGCAGGCCGGGTGGGGCAGCGGGGTGCCCGGTCGGTTCCGGGGAGGGAGCGACGCTGCAGGAGGTGGCAGAGAGCACCGCCAGCCCCCCGATCAACACAACGACAAGACCAACCCAACTCGTCCTGTTCATCGAACCTTACCTCCTGCGACAAAGGATACCCTTGGTGCTTCCTCCTTCCCCCTGGGGGGGAACGGACGCCGTACAAGGACGGTATGCAACAGAACGCCCGGTTTTTCAAGTGGTGAAAAAGATGCGTTATTTATCTTGAATATTGAAAAGGAGTCCCCTTTTTGTCCTTTTCCCAGTCTGTGGTATAATGGAAAAAGTAGATGGGCTGTTTTGCCGGCTCCCGTGGCCGGAGAGCGTGCGGCTTTCGCCTGTAGTGTAGGCGGAAAGGAGGTGTGCCGGAAAAATTTGCGAGACCGACCTGTTGAAACCCCGCAAGGAGGTGTGAGGACATGCGCAGGACCGTTTTCTCTCTCATAGCCATCGGCCTGATCGTGGCGATGCTGGTGGGGGCCTGCGGGCCCCAACCCGGCGCAGGAATCAAGGTGGGACAAGTCACCGACGTCGGCGGCATTGACGACCGCTCCTTTAACGCCACTTCCTGGAAAGGCGTCCAGGACGCGATGGACAAACTGGGCATCGAGGGACAGTACCTGGAGTCGCAGCAGCAGACCGACTATGAGCGCAACATCAACGAGTTCCTCAACCAGGACTATGACCTGATCATCACCGTCGGCTTTTTGCTGGGCACGGCCACAGCCCAGGCGGCCAAGGCCAACCCCGACACCAAGTTCGCCATCGTGGACTATGCCTACCCCGACTGCTGGCCGGGGGCCGAGGTGGGCAAGGACTGCGGCTCCGATGTGCCGCTGGACAACGTCCTCGGCCTGACCTTCGCCACCGACGAGGCGGCCTTCCTGACCGGCTACCTGGCCGCCGGCATGACCAAGACCGGCAAGGTGGGCATCTTTGGTGGCATCCCCATCCCGCCGGTGACGATCTTTATGGTCGGATTTGAGCAGGGCGTCAAGTACTACAACCAGAAGCACGGCACGAACGTCGAGGTGCTGGGCTGGGAGACCGACCCCGGCGCGGAAGGCTGCGGCAACGGCTCCTTCACCGGCAACTTTGAGAGCACCGATGACGGCCGCCGCCTGGCCGAGTCGCTGATGGATGAGGGCGCGGACATTATCGTGCCGGTGGCCGGCCCGGTCGGACTGGGCTCCGCCGCCGCCTGCAAGGAGCGGGGTACCATGATGATCGGCGTGGATACCGACTGGTACGTCTCCGCCCCCGAGTTCAAAGAGGTCTACCTGACCAGCATCCTCAAGAACATGGATGTGGCCGTCTATGACGCGATCCAGGCGGTCGTGGACGGCACCTTCCAAGGCGGCGTCTACCTGGGCACGCTGGCGAACGACGGCGTCGGCCTGGCCCCCTTCCATGACTTTGACGCGCAGATTCCCAAAGAGTTGAAGGACGAACTCGACCAACTCCGCCAGGACATCATTGCCGGCAAGGTCAAGACCGGCTGGTCCGACTGCCAGTAGGCGAATCCAACCCGCCCGATTCGGGAGGCGGCGTAGGGGGTCCTGCGCCGCCTCCTTTTCGAGCCGACCAAGCACAATTGAACGTTCAAAAGAAGTTTTCCTGCTGGTTCATCCATGGGTGCTCGGCACGAACTTGACCGTGTACCAAGAACCTATCCGAAAACCCGTAGGCCGGCCTTTCTAGGCCGTCCGGGCGGGCAGGAAAGCCCACCCCCCGGTGGTTTTCGTTCTACATACGGCCGGCCGCAAGTTCGTACCGGGCTTCTTTGGGCAAATAGAGGATGATTTTCTGCAAGTGAAGCAACGCGAATAAAGGAACGAATGTACTAAACGGCCATCCAAAAACAGAGCGGGACGGTCTGGAAAGGCCGTCCGGACAGAGGAGGGTGCATGGCGCCGATTCTGGAACTGCGGGGGATTACCAAGGCCTTCCCCGGTGTTCTGGCCAACGACAGGATCGACCTGACCCTGGAACAGGGCGAGATTCATGCCCTCCTGGGGGAAAACGGGGCCGGCAAGACGACCCTGATGAATATCCTCTACGGCCTGTACACGCCCGACGAAGGGCGCATTTTTTTGAACGGCCAGGAGGTCGAAATCCACAGCCCCAGCGATGCGATCGCCCAGGGAATCGGGATGGTCCACCAGCACTTTATGCTGGTCCCGGTGATGACGGTCGCCGAGAACGTGATGCTGGGGGTGGAATCGCTCCTGCAGCCCTACTCCTGGAAGGGGGTGCTGCGCTTCAGTGGAATCGTCGGCGGGACCCTTTCCCTCCTTTCCCTGATTCACCTGCTTACCACCGGCCTCTCCTCCGACAGCGGGCCGATCCTCCTCTCTTGGCTGCCGACCATGCTCCTTCTGCTGGCCGGCAGTGCGCTCACCTATGGCCTGGCCGCCTTGCTGACCTGGCTGCTGCAAAAACACTTGCTCTGGTTCCTCTTGGTGGACAATCTCTTTCGCACCCTTCTCCTGGGCCTGCTGGCCTGGCAGTTTCCGGCGGTCCGTCTGGCCCTGTTCGGGGAGGCCCCCACGGTCGGACGGTACATCCTGGCCGGCCTGCTCATCCACCTGGCCGGCACGGCCCTGGACCATGGCCTCGTGGAGACGCTGCGCTCCTTCCTCAACCGCCGCCAGGTGGCCGCGCAGATTCGCCAGATCTCCCAACAGTACGGGCTGGAGGTGGACCCGGAGGCCTATAGCAAGGACCTGCCGGTGGGCCTGCAGCAGCGGGTCGAGATTATCAAGGTGCTCTACCGTCGTGCCGACATCCTCATCCTGGACGAACCGACGGCCGTGCTGACCCCCCAGGAGGCCGAGGAACTGTTCGGCATTATGCGCTCGCTGGTCCGCCAGGGCAAGTCGCTCATCTTTATCACGCACAAACTCAAAGAGGTCCTGGCCATAGCCGACCGCATCACGGTGCTGCGGGCCGGCCGCGTCGTCGGGACGACCACCCCGGCCGAGACGACCGAAGCGGCCCTGGCCGCGATGATGGTCGGCCGGGAGGTCATCCTGACGGTGGAAAAAGAGCCCGCCCGCCCGCAGGAGATGGTCCTGCAGGTGCGCGACCTGCACGTCAACGACGACCGGGGAACGCCGGTGGTGAACGGTGTCTCCTTTGAGGTGCGGGCCGGCGAGATTTTGGGCATCGCCGGCGTACAGGGCAACGGGCAGACCGAACTGGTCGAGGCACTGACCGGCCTTCGCCCGATCGAGTCGGGCGAGGTGTGCATCACGGGGGTCACCACCACCCGCGCCTCCCCCCGCCAGATCACCGAACTGGGGGTGGCCCATATCCCCGAGGACCGGCAGCGGGATGGGCTGGTGCTGCCCTTTCCGGTGGCCGACAACCTGGTGCTCTGCACCTACTACCGCCCCCCCTTTGCCCGGGGAATTACCCTCCAGGAGAAAGAGATCCTGGCCACCGCCGAACGGCTGGTGGAACGCTTTGACGTGCGCACGCCGGGGGTGCTTGTACCAACGGCCAACCTCTCGGGGGGCAACCAGCAGAAGGTGATCGTGGCCCGCGAACTCTCCCGACCGGTGCGCCTGCTCATCGCCGCCCAGCCAACCCGCGGCCTGGATGTGGGCTCGATCGAGTATATCCACCGTCAGATGATCCGACAGCGGGACGAGGGCTGTGCCGTGCTGCTGGTCTCCTCCGAGTTGGATGAAATCCTGGCCCTGTCCGACCGGGTCGCCGTAATCTACAAGGGTCGCTTTATGGGGGTGCTGCCGATTAAGGAGGCGGACAAAGAACGGCTGGGGTTGCTGATGGCGGGGGTTCATCCAGAGGCGGCCCCGACGGAAGCCATTCCCTCGGGAGAACAGGTCCTATGAAGAGAACCAGAAACACCCGTCCAGAACAGGAACGGCCGCGCCGCCGGCAGCGCTGGGGGCAGACGCTGGGCATACCGGCCCTGGCCCTGGTGACCGCCCTGCTGGTCAGCGCGGTCTTTATCGTCGCCTCCGATCCGGCCGTCTACCGGGCCTTTTCGCGGGGCATCGCTCCCGGCTTTTGGCAGATCGGGGAAAGCATCGGCCTGGCCTACGGTTCCCTGCTGGAGGGCAGTTTCGGCAACCCTGCCGACATAGTCGAGGGGGTGCAGGTCCTCCTGCAGACGGGGGACGGCTCGGTCCTGCGCGATTCGCTGGACGAGATCAGCGAGGGGCTGACGGCGGCGGTGCCCTACATCCTGGCCGGCCTGTCCGTCGCCCTGGGCTTTCGCTGTGGCCTCTTTAACATCGGCGCGGAGGGGCAACTCTTTGTGGGGGCGCTGGCCTCGGCCTATCTCGGCTATGCCTTTACCGGCCTGCCGGTCTATGTGCATCTCCCTCTGGCCCTGCTGGGCGGCGCGCTGGCCGGCGCGCTCTGGGCGGCGATTCCCGGCCTGTTCAAGGCCTGGCGGGGAGCCCACGAGGTCATCACCACCATCATGATGAACTATATCGCCTTCCGCCTGGCCGATTATCTCCTGACCGGCCCGATGAAGCGCCCCGGCTACAGCCCGGTTACCCCGATCATTGAGGACTCGGCGAAACTGCCGCGCCTCTTTGATCCGCTGCGCTTTCACAGCGGCTTTTTCCTGGCCCTGCTCATCGCCGCGGCGGTCTACTGGTTCCTCTGGAAGACGACCCTGGGGTTCGAGATTCGCACCGTCGGGGCCAACCCCAACGCGGCCCGCTATGCCGGGATGAGTGTGACGCGCAACTTTGTCCTGGCGATGGCCCTGAGCGGGGCCCTGGCCGGCCTGGCCGGGACGAACGAAATCCTCGGGGTAAACTATTTTATGGCCCAGGCATTCTCCTCCGGCTATGGCTTTGACAGCATCGCCCTGGCCCTCCTGGGAAAAAGCCACCCGTTGGGTGTGGTCCTGGCCTCATTGCTCTGGGGGTTCCTCCGCTCGGGGGCCAAGCGGATGGAATCGCGAGGGCATGTACCGATTGACATCGTCTTTATCGTCCAGGCGTTGGTGATTATCTTTGTGGCCGCTCCGGAGATGGTGCGCTGGCTCTACCGCATCCGGGCCGAGCACGAGGTCGAAGAGGCGATCTTTACCCGCGGTTGGGGTGGCTAGGAGGCGAAAGCGATGGCGAAACGGACACTGGCTCTGACGGCAGGTGCGCTTGCCTTCGCCGTGGGTGCCCTCCTGTCCCTGCCCTTTTTGCCCGTTGGGGTCTGGGCCTGGGCAAGGGGGGCAGGTTTCCCACCGCTACCCCTGGCCCTGATCGGGCTGGGGATACCCCTGGTGGCCGGTGTCCCCCTGCTCAGGCGGGGGGCGGCCTGGCTTTCGGAGAGGAGGGCCCTCATCGCCCGCATCGAACTGGCCCTGGGCGGCCTCTGGGCGTTGGCCGGCCCGCTCGCCGCGCTCAACTCGTCACGCGTCCGCCTGCCCATTTCGCCGGCCAGTGAGAAGCCGCTGGCCCTGCTGGTCATCGGGTTGCTGCCGCCACTCCTGGGGTTGCTCTACATGGCCGAGGGTCGGCGGCTCTGGCCGGCCGGCCCGCTGCGCACGCGGGCGCAGCAAAAGGCCGGCTGGGTCTACCTGGGAGTGGCCCTGCTCCAGGTCGTGCCGGGCATCGTTGAGGTGACTGCCGGGGAACCGGTCCGACTCCTTTACTGGCTGACCCAGGCTGCCTCTACCGGATTGCTGGCGGCCGCCCTCCTGGAGCGGCCGGTCCAGGGGATGGGGGCCTTTTTCGTCTCCCTGGGGCTGAGCATGGCCCTGCTCTTTCTGCCGACGACTGAACCGGGGCAGGTATCTACCTTGGTCCTGAACCCCGCCCGGACCTCGGATGTCTGGCCGGTGCAGCCGGTCTCCTTCCCCACCGGGGCGACGGTTGCGCTGGTGGTTATGGTAACCCTGGCCCTGGGGTTGTGGCAATCGCTGCGCGAACACCGCCGGATGCGGCAGTGGTTCGGGGCCGGCCTGGGCCTGCCGGTGCTCCTGTTTCTCATCCCGCTGGCCCTCTCCTACGGGATCGGTTCGGCCGCCTTTTTGCTGATCGTGTTCCTCTTGACCCTGGCAATGGCGGGCTGGCAGATTCTGCGCCAACCTCGGGAGACGAACAGCGTCCTGGGGGCGATTCTCTTTCTCTTTATCTTGGCCTTTCTGCTGTGGGCGGGCCGAGGCAAAGAGTTCAACTTTACCGGCATGCTGATCAGCATGGTCGGAGCGGCCACACCGATCGCCCTGGGTGCGCTCAGCGGGGTGTGGTGCGAACGGTCGGCCGTGATCAATATCGCCATCGAGGGGATGATGCTCTCGGCGGCCTTTACCGGGGTGGTCGCCTCCAGCGCGACCAAGAGCCTGCTCCTGGGGTTGCTGGTGGCGGTGCTAACCGGGGGGTTGCTGGCCGCGCTCCTGGCGGTCCTTTCGATTCGCTTCAAGGTGGACCAGATCATTGCCGGCACGGCGATCAATATCTTTGCCGTGGGGGCGACCAGTTTCCTGGGGGCACGCCTGCTGGTACAGCGGCAGGACCTGAACGCCTCGGCCAACTTTGGACCGGCCTCCCTGCCGCTCCTTTCGCGCATCCCGGTGATCGGCCCGGTGCTCTTTCAGAACAACCTGATCATCTACCTGATGCTCCTGCTGGTGGTCGTCACCCACGTGGTCCTCTTTTACACCCGCTGGGGGCTGCGCAGCCGGGCGGTAGGGGAGCACCCCCAGGCGGCCGACACGCTGGGGGTGAACGTCTTTCGGACGCGCTACATCAACGTCATCATCGGGGGCCTGATCGCCGGCCTGGGCGGGGCTTACTTTACGCTGGGCTCGGTGGGTCGCTTTGACGAGGTCATGACGGCCGGCCGGGGCTTTATCGGGCTGGCGGCGATGATCTTTGGCCGCTGGAACCCCTTCGGGGCCTTTGCCTCGTCGCTCATCTTTGGCTTTGCCGACTCGCTCCAGGTCAAGTTGAGCATCCTGAAGGTGCCGATCCCCTCCCACTTTTTGCTGATGGCCCCCTACCTGGCCACGATCGTCGTCCTGGCCGGCGTCGTCGGGCGGGCCGAGCCGCCGGCCGCCGATGGGCAACCGTACGAGAAGGACTGACCTAACTACAGTTGAACGGTAGAACGTTCCACATTGAGCGTTCAAAAAAGGTACCTACTCAGCCGCACACCCATGTTCACCGCCGAGACGCGGAGGACGCAGAGGTTTTGTGTTTTCAGAGGACCAGGGGGGGCTCTACGGCCCCAAAAGTATCCCTCTGCGTGCTCTGCGACTCTGCGGTGAACAGTTACGCTCCGGGTTCAGCACCCCGCGGTTTCAGCGGACCCGCAGAACGATACGCACCTCATTATGGGGGCCGAGGGAGAGGGGGGCAAGTCCGAAGGCGGACGGGGCCAGGCAGTTGCCGATATCGGGCAGGGTCACCGCCCGGTCGTAGGTGTACTCCAGGTCGGCGGTTGTGAACCGTTCCGGCTGCTCCTGGCCGGCCGGGAAATAGGCCAGGGCCACCGCGTAGGTCCCGGAGACGGGCAGGGTCAGGGAAAAGGTGCCGTCGGCCTGGGTGGTGACGACCTTTTGCCAGCCGGCCTCGCCGGTGACCAGGAGGGCGACCTGGCCGAAAGGTTGTCCCTGGGGATCGTAGAGGATGCCGCTGAGGCGGGGTGTGGGCAGGTCGGCCCGACTGGAGAGGGTCTGGCCGATCAGCTCCAGCGGCAGGAGGGGGACGGGGCAGGGGGCCAGGCCGGCCGGAGCCACCGCCGCCGGGGTGGCCGCCGGGGTCCCGGCGATGCCCCTCTCTCCGGTCATCCCTTCTGTCTTGAGCGCAACCTCGGTCGGGGCGGCCAGGTAGTCCTGGGCTGTGTCTGCGGGCGGTGCGCCGGCCAGGGGAATCCCCTGCTGCGCCCGCCAGGCCGGGGAGAGCACAAGGACCAGGGTAATACCGAGCACCAGCGTGGCCAAAGCCGAGGCGACCGGCAAAAGCCGCCGCCAGAGAGACAGGCGACGACGGCGGGTGGGCAGATGCTCCCGGATGCGCCACCAGAGTTCCCGCGAGGGTTCGCCCCGGGGAAGGGCCCGCACTCCCAGGCCCAGGCGCCGATAATCGGCCAGGACCTGGGCACAGTGGGCGCACTCTTGCAGGTGGGCTTTCACCTGCTCCCGTTCCTCCGGGGAGACCTCATCGTCGGTATAGGCTGAAAGCAGCAGTTCCCATTCTTCGTGGTTCATCATTCCTCTCCTGCCGTCTGGCTCAGGAGATGGCGCAGCATTTTCCGGGCCCGGTGCAGGCCGAGGCGCACCCCGTTGGCCGTCGTGCCGACGATATCGGCGATCTCTTGATAGGTGAGGCCGTCCAGTTCGCGAAGCAGGACAAAGGCCCGGTAGCGTGGCGGCAACTGCTCCAGGGCCCGGCGGAGCCAATCCAGGCGTTCCCGCTCCATCGCCGCCTCCTCCGGGGGGCGGACGACCGGCCCGAACGGTTGCGAAAAGCGGTCCTCCAAGGGGGAGGTGCGCTGCCCCTTGTACTTTCGCAGGTGGTCCAGGCCGATTCGGTAGACGACCTGCCGGAGCCAGTAGACCAGGCTTTGGGGCTTTCGAAGCGAGGGCAGTTTGTGAAAAACTCGGATAAAGGCTTCCTGTAAAACATCTTCGGCGTCCTCAGGATTCCCCATCAGGCTTTGTGCCAGACCAAAGAGAGAGGTCTTGTACCGATGGTAAATCTTTTCAAAGGCGGTCTCATCGCCTTGCCGGGCGGCCTCGATCCAGGATAGTTCCTCTTGATCGGTCACGGGCGACCCCTCTTTAAATAGACGGAAAAAAACGGTCAAAATTTCGCCTGCCGGCGGCAAAAGGGTCCTTTTCCAAGATTTCTCCTAGCCGGGCCTGCGGGCCAGAAAGAGCATCCGCTCGGCGTTATCGTCATACGGGTCCAGGTCGTAACTGCCATAGAGCCCTTCGATGACAAAGCCGGCCCCCCGGAGCATCTGCTCGGCCTCGCCCCGGTGAAGGTAACGCAGGGGGAAGGAGCGGGCCGTGCGGACGAGCCGGCCGTCCTCTTCGATCAGGTCGTAGATAAAGGTGGCCGTGATCGTCTGGTGGGCAAAGTCGGCCTGGCGGGCGACGAACTTGAGGAGAGGCCGGCCACTTGCCGGGTCCACCAGGACGCGGTCCAGGAGCAGTTCCCCTTCGGCGGGGGCCAGGAGGGTCGGATGGGGGGAAAAAAGGTCCACCACCAAGAGCCCGTCGGGGGCCAGGTGATGAAAGGCCCGCCGGAGGGCCTGTGCCTGGCGGGGAGCGGTCTCCAGGTGCATCAGGGTGTTGACGGCCAGGATGGCCAGGGCAAACCGTTCGGCGAGGTCCAGGTCGAGGATGTCGTTACAGAGGAGGCGTATCCGCTCCTGGACGGCGGGAGGGGCCGAGCCGAGGTTGTGGCGGGCCCGCTCGAGCATCGCCGGGAGGAGGTCCACCCCGACGACCCGATACCCGGCCTGAGCCAGGGCCAGCAGGAGCCGGCCGCTGCCGCAGCCCAGTTCCAGAATCGGGGAACCGGTGCGCCGGGCCAGGTTTAGATACAGGGCCAGGTCCTCCTCAAAGGCGCCCTGATCGAGGTCGTAGCAGTAGGCAAATCGCTGCCAATCGTCCACCATGCCTCCTCTCGGACGGGGGTCTGCGTCCGGGTTTAGTATAGCGCAAGGAGGCGTTCTGTGCAAGGAGTTGGGGCGGCCCCAACCGGGCCGCCCCAACCGGACCCCGACCGCGATCTCGGGGTCTACGGCCGCACCTCCAGCCGGCCGCTGCCGGAGCGGCCCCACACCTCCGGCCGGTACATCAGGTAGGCCTCGGTGGGCAGGGCGTGGAAGGTGCCGGCCGTGCTTGCCCGGGCCAGGTAGGTAAACTCGTGCCGGCCGGGGCCGAGTTCGGTAAAGAAGAGGGCCACGGCGTCATCGTAGACATCCTTGCGGCTGTAGGGGTAGAGGCCGAACTGCGGCTCCGGCTCCCACCCCTGTCGGGCCTCGTAACTGGTCGTGGCCAGTCGCTCGTTCAGCCCCTCCAGGCCGGCCGGCAGGGGGTCGTAGAGGATGACGTAGGCACCGCTCTCGGGCATCTCCACGGTCAGGTGGACCTCGACGAGCGTGCCCAGCGGCACCGGGCCCTCGATGGGCCGGCCGTCCTGGTAGCGATAACTCCGCCGGACGGTGATGACGCCGGCCGGCGTGATCTCTTCGCGGGCCACGTAGGTGCGCAGCCAGCCGGTGGCATAGAGCCGGGTGTCGCCCCCGTGGAGCAGGCGGAGGCGGTTCTCCCCCGGTCGCAGCCGCTCGCCGGGGATGCGCACCGTCACCGACTGGGCCGCCCCGGTAAAGACCCCCTCGGCGACCGTCTCCCCGTTCAGGTCTATCCGGTAGGTCTCTTGGGAGATCTGGGCGACCGCGCTGATGACGTAATCGGAGAGGGCCAGCAGCGCGTAGGAGGTCTCCTGGGTGGTATGCCAGGCCATGCCTTGCCGCTGGCTCATCAGCCAGCGCACGACCGGCGGAATCAGGTCGTGCTCCGGCCGAATCTGCACCAGGGCATCCAGGGCCAGGGCGGTTGAGCGCACCGAGGAGGCCATCGTCTTGTCCTTATAGTTGCCGTCCACGATTCCGGTCTCCCAGTAGGCCATCTCCCCCTGGACCGTGGCCTGGTCGGCCAGGTCGTCCACCAGGGCGCGGGCGGTGGCCTCATCGCCGCTCAGGTGGAGGGCCAGGGCCAGGGCGGCCTGGCTGAAGGGGTCAACGTTGCGCTCCTCGCCGCCGAGCAAGCGGGAGGCCAGTTCCTGGGCGCGGCCTGGCTCGGGCCGGCCGGCCACCGCCAGGGCGTAGAGGGCGTAGGCGGTCGTGCGCGGGTCGGCGCGGCCGAGTTGGTCGTGCAACCAGTCGGCGCCCCGGTCTATGACTGCTCGGTCCACCTCAAAGCCGGCCTCGCGGGTCATGGCCAGGCCAAAGAGGATGTAGGCGGTCTGGTAGTCGTGGGAGGGGTCGTCGAACCACCACCCCCAGCCGCCGTCAACGTGCTGGAAGCCGTAGAGTTTCTGCCGACCGACATCCACCATCTTGGGCAGATCCGCCTCCAGTTGGGCGTTCTCCACCCCCAGTTTCCGAAAGGCCCGACCGACCAGCGCATTGGGGAGCACACGGCTCATCGTCTGTTCCGTTCAACCGAAGGGATAGCCGGTCAGGTACTCCAACCCATCGAGCAACGAGGAGAGGATCGAGGGAGCCAGGCGCACCTCCAATGCGGTGACCTCGGGCATAAAGTCGGCCGGCAGGGTGAAGCGCTCGACCCGCTCGCCGATGACCTCCCCGGAGAAACTGCTCACCTCGGGGATGGCAAAGGGGACGACGGGGATGGTGTGCTGGACGGCGTCGCCGAGATCGGGCCCCTGGGCGTAGGCGGTGAGGGTGACGGGGCCGAGGGTGTCGGCGGAGAGGGTCCAGGCCACCTCGGCGGTCTCGCCGGCGGCGACGGTCAGGGTGTGGGTCAGCGGGGTGTGCGGCGTCAGACCCTGGGGGAGCAGGCCGGCCTCGACGGGGACGGCGGCCGGGCCATCGTAGTGGAGGAAGGCGGTCAGGGTGAAGGTATCCCCCTGAACGAGGAAGCGGGGCAGGGCCGGCCGTACGACCAGCGGCTGGGTGACGGTCAGGGTGGACAGGCCTTCGCCGAGGTGGGTGTCGGCGGTGACGGCGCGGGCGGTGAGCCGCCAACGGGTCAACGAGTCGGGCAGGCGGATCGAGACGACCGCTCGGCCCTGCTCGTCGGTGAGGATGGTGGGGTTCCAGTAGGCGGTGTCGGGAAAGTGCCGCCGGGGGTTGCCCACATCCATTCCGCCACCACCGCCACCGCGCTCCGCGCCGCCCTGGAGCACGCGCACCGGCTCCAGCGAGTGGTAGGTGCGTACCAGGTTCGGGCGGGGCTGGTAAAAGGCGTCGAAGGGATGCAGGACCAGTTCCTCGGAGAGGGCATAGATCGCCTCGTCTACCATGGCCAGCGAGACCTCGGCCTGGACCGGCCGGCCGTCGCCGTCCCGGACCTCGATGGTGATGAGGGCCTCCTCACGGATGCCGTACTCGGGCCGGTCGGGGGTGATGGCGACCTGAAGCCGCTTTTCGGGCACCGGGACGGAGAGTTCGCCGGTGGCGATGAGCAGGTCGGCGTCGGGGAGGCTGATGTCGGCCCAACGGTGCCGTTCCTCCCGGTCCGTTGGGCGGTAGACCTGCACCGTGACAAAGATGTTGGGGGAGAAATCGGCCTCGATCGGCAGGGGGATGGTGGTGACGGTATCGCTCAGTTCGATCGGAATCATCCGTCGCACGCGGCCCCGCTCCAGGGTGAGGAGGGCCGGCCCGGTCACCGGCGAGCGCACCTGCAGTTGGGCGACCTCGCCAACGGCATAGGAAGACTTGTCCAGGAGGAGGTGCAGGCCACCGCCCTCATCCGCGCCGGACCAGGGGGCCTGGCCTGAGGGGTCGTACAGCGTGAGCCATTCTTCCACCCGTTGGTCCCCCTTGGTGGCGGCCACCCGGAACCAGCCCTGCTTGAGCAGGACGAACGGGGCGTCGGCCAACCCCTCCTCGTCGGTGGTCACGGTGGTCTCGCGCTCCAGGTGGGAATACTCGTAGGTGGAGGGGTTCCAACTGTACACCCCCACGCGAACGGCGGCCCCGGCGACGGGGTTTCCCTGATAGTCGCGCACGGCCAGGCGCAGGGGAATCTCCTCGCCGACCTTGTAGACGGGTTGGTTCAGCAGGATGGTGATTCCCTGGCGGTAGCGGTGCACCTGAAAGGTCGCGTGGCTGCTCACCTCCTGGCCACTGCCGTCGTCCACGACGGCTTCCAGGGAGTAGGTTTCGACCGCCCCGCCGGAGTCGGGCAGGGTGATGCGGGTCTGCCAGCGACCCTGGGCATCGGTCGTGCCCTGGACCTTGCCCCGCTGCACGACGACCCAGCAGGCCCCGCTGTCCCAACTGCAGGACCAGGGATCGTATGCGCTGCGGTAGAGGTTCAGCGAGACGGCGGCCCCGGCGGCCGGCCGGCCAAAGTAGTAGCGCGCCTCCACGGTGACCGTGACCGGCTCGCCGCTCAGATAGTCCGGCCGGTCGGTGGTGACGGTGACCTCATAGTCGGGCTTGCGGTAGGCCTCCACCTTGAGGGCCTGGCGGGTGACCTCCTCGCCCACGACTACCTCCAACTGGTAGGTGCCCAGGGTGCCGCCCTCGGCCAGGAGGAAGGAGGTATGCGCCGTGCCCAAGGCGTTCAGCGGGACCTCCTGGGTGCTGAGGATGTTGTCGCGGGCGTCGCGCAGGCGGAAGAGGATGGTGCTGCCCTCGGGCAGGAGGGAGTAGCGGGCGTCGTCATCGGCCCGAACGATCGCTTTGGCGTGGACCTCCTGGCCGGGGCGGTAGATCGGCCGGTCGGTGTAGAGGTAGACGCGATAGCGGGTCCCGGCCGGCGGGATCGGGTTCCAGCCCCACCAGGACCACCAGCCGCCGGTGGCATCCCACTCGGGGCCAAAGCCGCAGATCGTCCACTCGCCCTCCCCCTCGCCCAGGACGAGGAGGGGGTCGGTATCCTCGTGAACGGTCGTCTCGAACCGGCCCTGCTCGTCGCTGGTCGTCTCGCCGACCAGTCGGCCGGAACGGCTGTAGATGCGGAGGGTCATCCCGGCACGGGGGGCGCGGGTAGCGATCGCGCTGACCTGGCCGGCTACCTGATGTGCGGCCGAGGAACCCCGGCCCATGCCGGCCTCTTTGAGGAGGATGGTGTAGTGGGTCAGGACGACGATGAGGGTATCCTGCTCTTCTTTCTCATCGCCGATCGTCAGGACGTAGAGACCGGGGGGAAGGTCCTCCGGCAGGGCCAGTTCCCCTTCAGGGGTCGCGGCCTTCCACCGGCGCACCCGGGGCAGTCCTTCTGTGGAGACGGGGATTTCCCCTTTGAAGGAGGAACTGTACTCCGCCAGGAGCCACTCCGGCGTGACCTGGTAGAGGGCGGCATAGACATAGGGAGTGCTGTTCCACTGGCCAAACTGGACCAGGCGGGGGCCGGCCGCGTCCACCACCTGCAGGTTGGGGCCGTAGCCAAAGTTGACCGAAATGCGCGGGGCCGGCGTGTGGAACTGGCGCCGAATCGGTCGGCGCAGGAGCGGCGTGCCGTCGGCGGCGCGGGCGGATGGTTGCAGGGAGATGGTGTAGGTGGTGTTGCCATCCCAGCCGACCGTGGGCAGAAAGCGCAGCGTGTTCTCCTGCCACTCGATCTTGCCGGTCACCGTCGGGGTGATCTCCAGGGCCGCCTCGACGCTCTCCCGGTCCACCGGTCGGTCGAAGGAGAGGACCACCGGGTCGTACCAGGAGGCGCTGTTCTGGGGGGAAAACCCGATCACGGCAGAACGGACGGAAAAGTTCCAGCGCGGTGAGGAGGGCGAGGGGATCTCTAGAAAAGCGTGCAGCGCCAGGGTCAGGGTGTAGGTCGTGTCCAGGGCCCATTCTTCCTCCGGCACCAGGTAGACCTCCGTGCCCTCCCGAACGACGGCATCGGCCTGCTCCGGGTCCGGGCGGGCAGTGCAGTCGGCCCACTCCAGGTGGAAGGGGGTCGGGGGCTCCAGGTACAGACCACCTGCCAGCCGGTCGCACTCGACCGGCTGGGCCAGGTAGAGGATGACCGCCGAGGAAGGGGCCAAGCCGTCCCTGTCCCTCGTGGCAAAGCCAACCCAGGCCGGGGAGAGGGTGGAGAAGGTAACTTCGGACCAGGGGTTGCGGACGTTCTTCAGGGTCACCCGGTAGTGGGTGGCCGGCTGCCAGGCCGGCCGGGGGATAAAGAGAAAGGTTTGCTCATCCTCGGTCTGAAAGTGGCCCTCGGCCGGCGGCTCCAGGACAACGTTGCCCCGCAGCCACCCCAGGGAGACTGGCCGGTCAAAGGCCAGGCGGAGGGGAGCGTTCAGGCCCACCTGTTGGAAGGTTGGCCGGGGGGCCTCCGTCGCCGTGGGGGGTGGATACCCTCTTGCCGGGTCGGGAGAGGGGTGGGAAGCGCCATCATCGAAGGAGCAGGCGACCACGGCCGGCAGGACAGGGACAGGAATGGCCGCGGGCACAGGGGTGGGCACGGGGGTCGGCGGACGGGGTGTGGGTGGCGCCGCGGTCACGGTGGGGAGGACCTCCACCACGGCCGGAGGGCCGCCCCCGCGCAGGGCCGGCAGGAGGGGGAGGAGCAACAGCAGCAGCAGCCCCATCCAGACGGCCGGATGGACTTTTTGAAAGAGCGGTTTCGAAAGCAGTCCCTTCATGGTTTTCACCTCCTATGGAACACTGTTGACGGCTGATTGCGCTTTTATTGTAAAGAAAAAAGGGTGGCGACTCTCGACAGAGAGAGGGCGTCGCCCCTACGAAAAGGCGACGGTCGGCCTACGGGGGCGTCGGGGAAGGGATGGGCTTCTCAAGGGGGCGTTTTTCTGGTACAATAGGAGCCGGTGCCCATTTGCGGCCAGGATTGGACCGGTTTGAACACGGCGAACACACAGATGTCGTTCTGGCAGCAGTTTCGGGAAGAGGTCAGTCTGGCCAACTATCGTCCCCGGCCGGCCGAGGGGGTTGTCGTCGGCCGGCCGGCGGCGGACCGTTACGTGCTCAAGAACCCCCAGGCGGGGACCTACATGCGCCTTTCGCCGGAGGAGTATGCCCTGTGGGAGCAGATGGACGGCCGGCGCACCGTGCAGGAACTGGCGGTGGACTATTTTCTCCAGCACCAGCGGTTAATGCCGGTGGCCGAACTGGTACGGCGGTTGCGCAGCGGCCACATGCTCACCGACCCGCCGGCGGAGGTGCAGGGGCAGCTGAGGGAGGCGGTTCGGCGGCAGCGGGAGCCGTGGGGCCGGCGGGTCCTTGCCCTGCTCTGGGGGCACCCGCTCTACCTGAAGGGGATAGACCGCTTCTTCCGTTGGGGCTACCGCTGGGGAGGGCGGCTGCTCTTTACGCGGCCGGCGATCTGGCTGCAACGGCTGATCGCCCTGGCCGGCCTGGCCGCCTTTGTCGTTCTCCTGCTGGCCGGCAGGCAGGGGTACGAGGTGTTCCAGTCCGGCCGTTCCTACTTTTGGGGACTCGTGCTCCTGCTGCTGCTCAACCTGGTCACCCTCAGTTTGCACGAGAGCGCGCATGCCCTGAGCACGATTCACCAGGGTTGCAGCATCCGGCGGGGCGGGTTGATGCTCTATGTGGGGTTGCCCGCCCTCTTTGTGGACACGACCGACACCTGGATGGTAGAGAAGGAACGGCGCATTCAGGTGGCCATCGCCGGCCCCTGGAGCGACCTGGTGGTGGCCGGCCTGGCCTCCCTCCTGGCCCTGCCTCTGTGGGCCGGCGGGCCGATTGTGCTCAAGATCGCCACCCTGGCCTACGTCAGCGCCTTGTTCAACCTGAACCCACTGCTGGAACTGGACGGCTACTATGCCCTTTGCGACCATCTGGACCGGCCGACCCTGCGACGGGATGCCCTGAACTTTCTCTGGCGCGACCTCTGGGGGCGGTTGCGCCGCCGGCAACCACTCTCCCCCCAGGAGCGGCTCTACACGACCTATGGGCTGCTCTCGTTGCTCTACCTGGCCGTGGTGGTCGGGCTGGTGGTCCTGTTCTGGCGGGCACAGGTCGCCCGCATGGGCGCGGACCTGCTCCGGCGCGGTGTGGCGGGGAAGGTGACCTTGGGGGTGCTGGCCGCCCTGGTGGGGGGGCCGTTGCTCTGGCTGGTGGGCCGACGGCTCTACTGGATGGTCCGGGATGCCTGGCGTTCGCTGGAGGAGCGGGGGTTGCTGGCGCTATCGGGAGTACGGCTGGCCCTGGTGGCCGGTGGTTCGCTGCTCCTGCCGCTGCTCTGGCGACTCCTGCCGTTTTCCTGGCAGGGGACCCTGCTGCCCTTTCTGCCGCTGCTGCTCTGCGGTCTGGGGGTCATCGCCCTGACTTTGTTGTTCTTTTACGAAGGGACGCCTTTTCGCCGGGGGCTGCTCTGGCTGGCCCTTTTTGCGCTGCTCCTGGGGGTGGAGAGTGGGGCCCTGCCGGCGGGGGCGTACCGCCATACGCCCCTGCTGGCTCAGGTGGCCGCCTTTCTGGCCGTGGTGGCGGCCCTTTCCGCCGACGACCTGTTGCGCAGCCGGCCGGCGGAGCGGGCCGGGATGGGACTCTTGGCCGGGGGAGGCTTCCTGCTGAGCCTGGTGCTCGCCCGGTCCCTGCCGCCGGGGAGTCCTTTTCCGGTGGTCGTGCTGGAGTCGCTCTCTCCCTTTCTGCTCGGGCTGACGCTGGCCGCGCTCCTGCCGACCCTGGTCTCCTTCTCCGGCACCCCCTTTGCCCCTGCCTGGGTCCTCTTTTTCCTGGCCCTGGCGTTGAACGGTCTGGGGCACCTCTGGCCGCTCGACCGCCTGACGCACCTCCGCCTGGATCTGGGTTGTGCCTTTTTGCTGGCCCAGGGGGCGATTCTTTATCTGCTGGCCCGCTACCACCTGCCCTATCGGAGGAGGGAGGGAAAGATTTCCCCAACGGTTGGGACCCATGGGCAGTTGCGCCGGGCCTTTGCTCGCTTTTTCGAGGATCTCTTTGCCCTGTTTCAGGACACCTTGGGCCGGCGTCGGGCGCAGGCTGTGGATGACCGGTTGGACGTCATTGCGGTCACGGCGAACTGGCCGGTCATGGTGGACCGGGGCCGGGTGCGGGAGAGTGTGGAGGTGGAGGAACGGCCGCTGGAAGACCTGGCGTTCCTTTACCGGGACCTGCTGAGCCGGGCGCTCGAGATGATGGAGGGGTGGGCCGGCCGGCCCTTTCTCCGACGGGCCGTACAGGCGGCCTACGACGACCTGCCCTGGGGGGAGCGACAGGTGCTGGCCCGCCATATCCTCCGGCACACCCCCTGGGGAAAGGCGGTCTCGGAGGCGTTTTTCCGGGATTGGAATCAGGACCTGCGGTTGCTGGCCGGCGTGCCCCTCTTTTTCGGCGCGGACGAGGCCACCCTGGAGCAGGTGCGGGCGGCCCTGCGGCGGGAGCGGGTGCCGGCCGGCAGGGTCATCACCCGCGAGGGGGAGCCGGCGAAGGCCTTGTGGATCGTCGCCACGGGGGAGGTGGAGGTGTGGAAAGGAGATGCGGCCGGCTATGAACACCTGGTCGGTGAGTTGCACCGGGGGGACACACTGGGTGTAGAGGTCCTCTCGGGCATGGGGTTCTATCAGGCGACCGGCCGGGCCTCGGTGGAGAGCACCCTGCTCCGTCTGGAGCGAGCGGCCCTGGAGGGGATTTCGGCGGAACCGGCCCATCCTGCTCAAGTAGTGCAGGCGCGGGCCCGTCTGCTCTCCTGGCTGGTGGGGCAGGACCTCTTGCAGGGGGTTTCCTGGCAGGACCTGCAACAGATGGCTGCGCGGATGGAGCGGCGGCAGGTACAGGCAGGGGAGGTGCTGTTTCAGGAGGGCCGGCCGGCCGACTTTTACCTGATCGAGGAAGGGACGGTCCTGCTCGTGGTCGGTTGGGGCACTCCTGGGGAAAGGATGCTCTCCCGGTTGGGTCCTGGGGAGTGCCTGGGGGAGGAAGGGGCTCTGTTCGGGCGGGCCGGGGGGACCGCCCGGGCGACGGAAGAGTGCGTCCTCTGGGTCCTGCCGGCCGGGGTGCTGCGCCGCTTCCTGGATCGTCCGCCGGTCAGTCCTCCGTCCCTCTACCTCCCTTCCGGGCCAGGAAGAGGGCCTCGGCCAACGCCACCAGGAAGAAACTGAGCAGGGCGATCGGCCAGGTGAGCAAGCCCATGCTGCGGGCGATGGCCAGGCCGACCAGGTAGAGGGAGAGGAGGCCGGCCTCCCGCCAGGCCCGCAGGAGGTCCCGCCGGTGCATGCGCGAGGTAAAGATGCGCAGGCCGATGGCGTAGGAGAGGGGAGCCAGAATTGTGGTCAAGGCGATAAAGAGCAGCGGGAAAAAGTACCAGACCTGGACGAGGGTTTCCGGGTCTGTCGGCCCGACCTGTACCTGCTCGTAGAGAATTGGGGGAAGGGGAACAAAGGCGATGATATAGCCCAGGCCGGCCCACCCGAGAACGGCATAGGGGCCGAAGAGGGGCCAGCCTAGACGTAACCCGATCGGGACGAAGGTCAGCGCGGGGGCCAGGAGCAGGAGGAGATAGTAGGCGATCCGCCAGGGGGCCCAGAGGTCCGCGATCGCACTGACGTCAAAGATGAGCAAAAAGTAGGCCCAGGTGGCCCAACAGATGCCGGCGGTGACCGCCAGCGGCCAGCGTAAGGGGCGTTCTTTCTCCATGGTCCCGCCTTGACAGAACTGCCTGGGAACGGCTATAATGTCGCTGGGCAGATGGTGGTTGCCAGAAGAGACCCGTCAGCCCAGGATAGACTGTTTTGCCAGGCACAGGCAAGTCGTACCTTTACATTCCAGAATCACGGTGCGGCCAGGATCGGTTCACTGCTGGGAATCTGCCCCCATTGCTCGGCCGGCCAGTAGGTGAACCAGGCCTTGCCGACGATGCGGTCCAGGGGCAGAGGTCCCCAGTTTCGGGAATCGCTGCTGTTGCCGCGATTATCCCCCATGACAAAGACCGCCCCTGGGGGCACCTGGACGGGGGCCATGTGGCCCATCTGTCGTTTGGCCGTGTCGGAGAGGTACGGTTCTTCGAGGGGGACACCGTTGATATAGACCTGGTTGTTGCGCACTTCGACCGTTTCACCGGGCAGGCCGATGACCCGTTTGATAAAGTCCCGACTGGTATCGCGGGGGTACTCAAAGACGACAATGTCGCCCCGCCGGGGCAGGTGAAAGAGGTAAGCCAGGTGAGGTTCTTTTTCCCCGCCGGGCAGCCGGCGGGAGAAGAGGTTGAGGTCAATGTGGGCATAGATCAGGCGATTGACCATGATATATTGGCCGGTGTGCAGGGTTGGCTCCATACTGCTCCCGTCCACGCGAAAGTTTTGGACGACGCTGCGTACCAGGAAAAAGATGAGCAGGGTAAAGAGGAGCGTTTCCAGCACATCGCGGAGCATATCCCGCAGGGCCGGGGAAACCGGTTCTTTCCCCTCCCCGGCCGGTGGGGCCGGCTCCGCGAGCGGCGGGTTCAACGGTATCGAATCTTGCGAAGGCCAGGACGACATCTACACTACCTCCGGCACTTTCGCACATTATAACACAGGTCGCAGGGGATTGCCAGTTGGAGGATAACGATGCAGGAAGCGTTGCTCTATGATCGGTTGGATGACCGGCAGGTTCTCTGCCGGCAGTGTCCCTGGCGTTGTCAGATCGCGCCGGGGGAGTTGGGCCGTTGCCGGGTGCGGCTGAATCAGGAAGGGACCCTTTTTGCGCCGAACTATGGGCTGATCTCGGCGGCGGCCGTCGAGCCGATCGAGCGACGGTGGATTTACCACCTCTTTCCGGGAACGGTGCTGCTGACGCTGGGGGGATGGGGCAACAACCTGCGCTGTCGGCATCGCCCGGAGCCTGCTGCCATCCCCCAGGAGCAGGGGAAGCGGCGTTTCCTGGACGCGGAACGGGCCATCTCCTTTGCCTTGGAGCGCAACTGTCGCGGGCTGGGGTGGGGCTATGAAGAGCCGGCCGTCTGGCTGGAGTATGTCCTGGACGGAATGAAACTGGCCAAAGCCAACGGGCTGTACACCGCGATTCTGACGAACGGCTTTATCTCCCCAGAGGCATTGGACCTTCTGGGCCCGTACCTCGACGCCTACATCGTCCAGTTGCTGGCCGCCAGCGCAGGCCCCTATGAGGAGGTGTGCGGGCTGGAGGAATGGCCGGCGATCCTGGAGGCTACGGCCTATGCCCGGAAGCGATGGAACTGCCATCTGGAGGTGCACACGCCACTCCTTCCCGGCGTGAACCAGGAGGACAACCTCCTGCGGGAACTGGCCGGATGGATTCGGGATCGTGTGGGCAAGGACACCCCCTGGCACCTGATCGGGCCAGAGGCAACAGAGGATACGGTCCCGGCGGAGGAACTGGAATGGGCCCGGATGGTGGGGGTGGAAGCCGGCCTGGAGTATGTCTACCTGCACCGCCCTGGACAAGCCCCGACCTCCACACTGTGCCCCTCGTGTGGGCAGGTGCTGATTCAGCGGCAAGAGACCTACTATGTCAAGTTGAGCGGTATCGAAGAGGGCCAGTGCAGCCGCTGTGGGCATCCGATTCGCCTGCAGCGCTCGATCTTTAAGTAGGGGCAGGAGGAAGCAATGGTTCGAGCAGGTCGGCCACGCGAAGTCCGGCCCTCGCCGATCGCGGGGACCTGGTATCCGGGGACGCGGGAATCGCTGACGGCGATGCTGGAGGAGTTTTTCCGGAACGTCCCCGCGCAGGAGGTTGCGGGGCAGTTGGTGGGGTTGGTCGCGCCGCATGCCGGCTATGTCTATTCGGGGCAGGTGGCGGCGTATGCCTACAGTTTGATGGGTCGCTCGGCCCGGCGGGTGGTGGTGCTGAGCCCCTCGCATCGGGGTCCGGCCGGCCGGTATCATGTCACTGCCGACCGCTTTTACGAGACCCCCCTGGGGCGAGTCGAGGTGGACCACGAGACGGTCAAGCGGTTGGCTGAAACGCTCCCCATTGAACTGCTTTTCCGGGACCTGGAGCACTCGTTGGAGATTCAACTGCCCTTCCTGCAGTACCGGTTGGGGGAGTTTCTCCTGGTCCCGATCATGCTGGTCAACCAGTCGTGGGAGGATTGTGTGGCCCTGGCCGAGGCGTTGGACCGTGTGCTGGGAGCAGAAAAGCCCCTGCTGGTGGCCAGCACGGACCTCTGCCACGCCTACAATTACGAGCAGGTGCAACGGAGCGATGCCGCCGTGCTGAAGGCACTGGAAGACGGGGAGGCCCGTGCCTTTTGGGAGACGGCTTGGCGGTTACAGGGGGCCTGTGGGTATGGGGCGGTGACGACGGTGTTGTTGACGGCACAGCGGTGGGGGGCAGAACGGGTGGTCATTCTGCACCAGACCAACTCGGGTGACGTCACCGGGGACTGCAGTGGATATGTCGTTGGGTACGCGGCGGCGGCGATCGTGGGGCCGTAAGGGCACGGTTCAAGTTCGTGCCGGCCTTATCTGGGATAAAGAGCAGCTGCTTTTCTGCAAGCAACCCGGGAAGGGCCGGCCGAGGAGTATGTGGTTTCGCAAGTTCGAATCGGCTTTGGGTAAAGAGCGGACGCCTTACACAACCCGAAGCGGATAAAGGAGCGGGTGCAGGAGGTAGACTGAAGTGGCCTTGATTAAAAAGATCGGTGTGCGGCGAGAGGAAATGCCGGAAGAGGTGTCCGCAGAACAGGTCCCGGCGGCTCCTCCGACCCGGCGCATCAGGGACGAGACCCCGGCGACCGAAAGTCCGGCCGCCCCGATAACGCGCGAGATAGCCGAAAAGAAACCCGAACCCGCAGAGGAACGCCCGCGCCCACCGACCCTCATACCCGGCGACCTCTTGCAGGAGCGCTACCAGATCGAGACGATTCTCGGAATCGGCGGGATGAGCGTGGTCTACAAAGGCCGGGACCTGCGCTTCAAGACGGTCTACCGCCCCTGTGCGATCAAGGAGATGATTGACCGGGGCTCCCCGGAGGGGCAGACACGGTCGATCACGCTGAAGAACTTTGAACGGGAGGCCAGTCTGCTGGCCACCCTGAACCACCCGGCGATTCCCAAGATTTACGACTATTTCACCGAGAGGGGGCGCATCTACCTGGTGCTGGAGTTCATCGAGGGCAAAACGCTGGAGGACCTCCTGGACGAGTCGGAGGAGCCCTTTTCCGAGGAGGAGGTCGTCCACTGGGCCATTGATATCTGCGATGTCCTCTCCTACCTGCACAACCACAAGCCGGAAGCGATCGTCTTTCGGGATATGAAGCCGGCGAATGTGATGTTGACGCCGGAAGGGAAACTGGTGCTGATTGACTTTGGGATTGCGCGCATCTTTGAGGAGGAGCGCAAGGGGACGATGATCGGGACGGAGGGGTATTCTCCGCCGGAGCAGTACCGCGGGGTGGCCGAGCCGCGAGGGGACCTCTATGCGCTGGGGGCGACGATGCACCACCTGCTGACGAGGAGCGACCCCCGGCTGGAGACCCCCTTCACCTTCCATGAACGCCCGCTCAGCCGGTTGAACCCCAAGGTGTCACCGCAGTTGGAAGCAGTGGTGATGAAGTCGCTGGAGTACGACATCAACCGCCGGTGGTCCTCGGCGGCGGAGATGCGGGCGGCGTTGATCGACCTGGCGCACATTGACCTGGAGGATGCGTCTCGGAAAGGGGTGGCGGCCGGCCCGACAGCGGAGAAGGGACGGCTTCTGTGGGCCTTTCAATGCGAGGAGGAGGTTCGGGCCACGCCGACGGTCTATGGGGGCATTGTCTACGTTGGGGTGTATGATAATAACCTCTATGCGATTGATGCTTCCAGCGGCAAATTTCTCTGGAAATTCCCGACGCAAGGAGGAATTTGTGCGACGGCCTGCCCCTGGGAGCGGGTCGTTTTGGTCGCCTCAGAGGATGGCACCCTCTATGCGGTAGACGCACAACGAGGACGACCGCTGTGGAATGTGCGCACAGGCGGACCGATTCGTTCTTCGCCCCGTGTCTTTCACAACCACATCTATGTGGGGTCGGACGATCAGAGCGTTTATGCCTTCAGCCCACGGGGAGGGGAGCAGTTGTGGTCCTACCGCACCTGGGGGCCGGTGCGTTCCTCGGCTGTGCTGGCGGAGAACAGGATTTGCATAGGGTCGGGCGATGGACATGTGTATGCGCTGGATGCCGTGCAGGGAGAGTTGCAGTGGAAATATCGCACGAACAATCCGGTTGTCTCTTCGGGGGCCGTCCATGACAACCTGCTCATCGTGGGTTCCTGGGACGGCTATATCTACGCCCTGGACCATCGCAGTGGGTGGCCGGCATGGAAGACGCGTACGGAGCGACGGGTCACCTCCTCGCCGGCGATCTATGCCAACCGGGTCTATGTGGGCTCGGCGGACGGCAAACTCTACTGTCTGGACCTGACGAACGGCCGGCAGTTGTGGGATTTCGATACAGGTTCATTTATTACCTCATCGCCCTATGTGGTTGAGGGGAAGGTCTACTTTGGAGCCGGAAACGGCCGGGTGTACTGTTTACAGGCCGAGTCGGGCAAGGAGTTGTGGTCCTTTCCCACCGGCGGCCCGATCACCTCCTCTGCGGTGGTGGTTGAGGGGGTGCTTTATATCGGGTCTACCGATCAGAAGGTGTATGCCTTGCAGGTATGAGCAGGCCGACGGAGGGGCCGGCCGCTCGCGATGAAGCGCACAGGAGAACGGTTCGATGCCATTCTGGAAACGCCGTCGGGTTGAAAAGCCCCATCCTGTATACAGGCCGCGAGGGATTGCCTTCGGGCTGGCCCGCGACATCGGGCAGGTTCGCACCAGCAACCAGGACCAGGTCTTTGGCCTGTTGAGTTCTTTGCCCTCGATGGGGCGGCAACTTGTGCTGGGCCTTTTTATCGTGGCCGACGGGATGGGCGGGCACAGGCAGGGAGAGGTAGCCAGCCAGCGGGCAGTGGAGATTGTGGCCGACCATATACTGGAAGGTCTGTTGATGCCGGTGTTGCGGGAAGAGCCGCCGGAGGCGATTCAGAACCTCCTCCAGGAAGCCCTGCAGACGGCCAACCGGACGATTCTGGAGGAGGCCCGTTTGCAGGGGAGCGACATGGGCACCACCCTGACGGCGGCGTTGCTGGTGGGGGAGCAGGTCTATGTGGCCCATGTGGGGGACTCGCGTCTGTACACCTATGGAGAGACGGGCCTGCGTTGCCACACGCGGGACCACTCGATGGTGGCCCGGCTCCTGGAACTGGGGCAGATCACGGAAGAAGAGGCTGTGGGGCACCCGCGGAGGAACTATCTCTACCAGTCCATTGGGCAACAGGAGGAGATCGAGCCGGAGGTTTCCTCCTTTCCTGCCGAGGGGTGCACTCATTTGCTCCTGTGCAGCGACGGGTTGTGGGGGGTAGCCGGCGAGGAGGCCCTTGTCGAGGCCCTTACCAGGGGGGAGGAGCCCCAGGCGATCTGCGAGCGGCTGGTGGAAAGGGCCAACAAGGCTGGCGGGGAAGACAACATCTCGGTTATTGTGGTCGCCTTTCCCCCCCGCGGTACTCCAGACGACTGAGCAGTTGGCGGAAATCCCCGTCAAAGTTCTCCAAAAAGTTGTGCAGATCGAGCAAGTCATCGCTGCTCAGCGGGGACAGTTGGGCAAACCGCCTCTGCTCCTCGGGGGACAGTTCACCGTGGGCCATCGTCGCCAGCCCCATCAGGGCGGCGGTATGGCAACTTGGGCAATGCAGGAAAAAGACCCAGGTGTCGCCTACCTGTCCGACCAACCGGACGTCCTCTTTGTGGAAGGGCTGCCTGCATTGGAAGCACCGGGGCACCACCTGCAGGACGAGCCGCCAGAGATCCTCTCCTGTTGTCACCCGGTCACCTCATCAGGTTCCGCATCCTCATCTTCCAGTTGCTCAAAGAACTCGCGAAAGAGTTCCAGGTCTTTGGTTTCCCCCTCTGCCGGGGGCTCCTCCAGGCGCAGGCCGGCCTGTTCGAGTACCTCCTCCTCGACAAAGATGGGGGCCTTGGCCCGCACGGCCAGGGCAATGGCATCGCTGGGGCGGGAGTCCACCTCGGCATAACGGCCGTTGGCGTCAAAGATGATGCGGGCGTAGAAGGTGTTATCGCGGATGTCGTTGACCAAGACGCTGTTGACCTTGGCCCCCAGCGTCTCGACAACAGAGCGGAGCAGGTCGTGGGTCAGGGGCCGCTCCATCTCGACGCCCTGCATCTCCAGGGCGATGGCGTCGGCCTCATAGGCCCCGATCCAGATCGGCAGGTAGCGATTTCCTGCAATTTCTTTGAGCACCACAACCCGGTACTGGCTGATCAGGCTGACCCGCACGCTGTGAACGGTTACCTCAACCATGGTCCCTCCTGAATCGCCTTGCGCCGATTCGTCTTGATCTCAGGTTGCCTCCTGGGGGCGGGATTGTTTCACGTGAAACATACCGCCGGTCAGTCCTCCGCCGGTTTGTCCCCGGCCGACCCTCCTTCGGCCAGCCGGCCGGCCTGTTGCTGAAAGAGCTCCTGCAACCCCTGAAAGGTCGCCCGCCCGCTCTGCTCCAGCAGGGCCAGGCGGTTCTCCAGGTGTCCCAGGAGCCGGCCCAGTTCCTCCTCCCGGCGGACCAGACGCTCCTCCAGGGCGTGGTAAAACTCTTCGATCCGGCGCAGCCAGGCGTTCTGAGCCTCGCTGCGCCGTTCTTCTGCCTGGCGTAGTTCGTCCCATTCCCGCCGGGAGGTCTGACGCAGCGATTCCAGCCGTTCCTGTCCCTGGAGGAATCGCTCCACCGTCTCGCGCTCCAGCCGCTGGATCTCGGCGGCGATGCGGTCGGCCTGTTGGAGGAACTCGTCGAGCCGTTCGCCGATCGCCTCCACCTCCGCGCTGCCCTGGCGTTGCAGTTCCTGGAGGCGGTTGTAACGGGAACGAAGGTCCTGGACCTCAGCGCGCAGGTCGGCTCCCAGCCGTTCGATGTCGGCGGCCTGCCGGCGCAGGTTTTGCCGCTCACTGTTGATCTCCTGGCGAACCTGTTGAATCAGTTGCTGTCGCCCTTCTTCCCCCTCCGAAAGGCGGCTGAACAGGCCATCCAGACGGGCCAACCGTTCCTCCTGGAGCATGCCCCGTCCCCGCAGCTCCTCGAACCGCTTTTCCAGTTGGCGGAAGGTTTCCCCGCCCTCGGCAATCTGCTGGCGGGCCAGGCGTAGCCCCTCCTGGAGGTCCTGCACTTGGGCGATCACGGCCAGCAGTTGCCGGGCCGGCTCTTCCAGGCGGCCGCGCAGTTCGGCGACCTCCTTTTGGAGGGCCTGATGGGCGCGCTGGCGGGCCTGCTCCTGCAGGCGGGCCTCTCCGGCCTGGGCCTCGATGCGGGCCTCCAGTTGGGAGACCATCTCCTGGGCCTGGCGGGCCTGCTCGATGGCCAGTTGGGCGCGGGCGCTCTGCTGCTCCAGGCGGTTGCGCAATTCGTCCACCTGGCCCTGGAGGTAGGCCAGTTGCGAACGCTCCTGCAGACGGCGTTGCTCGGCTTCGATCTGCTGGCTCAGATCCGTCATCGCAATCTCCTCAGCAAGGCCGGCCAGGGAGGTCAGGGTTGGGGCCGAAGATAAGGCGGCAGGAACGGCCACCACTCCTCCGGCGAGTGCTGGACCCGTCTTTCCAAAAAGTAGTACGGCGAAGGCCGGGGCGGTACCGGTTTCCGCAAGAGGCGCATACCGGCTTCCTCCAGCGTTCGCCCCCCTTTGCGATGGTTGCAGCGCACACAGGCCGTGACCAGATTTTCCCAGGAATGGTTGCCCCCCCGGTGACGGGGAACGACATGGTCGAGCGTCAGGTGCCCCCCGGCCTGTCCACAGTACTGGCAGGTGTACCCGTCCCGGCGAAGGACTTCCCGCCGGGTCAGGCGCACATGCGGCAGGGGCCTCCGGACCAGATGCTTCAACCGAATCACCGATGGACAATCAAATGTCTGGGAAATTGTATAAATCAAGCGGTGGTTTTCAACGACAACTTCGGCTTTGTCGCAAAAAAGGAGCACCAGGGCACGTCTGAGCGGACAGATATTCAGCGGTTCAAAGTTCTGATTGAGCACCAGAACGTGGCTGTTCATCGGTTCCTCCGGTCGTGCCCGATTCTGCTAGCTGCATTGTACTACAACCTACGACCCTGCGCAACTTGAACCCGTCTCGGACCCGGCAGGCCGGGTCCCAACCGCAGGCCGGGTCCCAACCCAGACTTGCTGCGCGATCCCGTTCCTCAGTCTTGACATCTCTGCCTCGATTTGCTACTATAACAGCGCACCGAGACCCGTTTTGGGAGGCACGATGCTCTGGTTGCCGGTCATTTTGGTACTGGGGATACTCATTCTGGCCCACGAGTGGGGACATTTCCTGGCCGCTCGCTGGACCAAAACCCGGGTGGAGGAGTTTGGTCTGGGCTACCCGCCGCGCCTTCTTACGCTGGGTGAACGCAACGGGGTGGTGTACAGCCTGAACTGGATTCCGGCGGGTGGGTTCGTCCGCCTGGCCGGGGAAAAGGACCCCAACCTCCCCGGAGGGCTGGCCGGCCAACCGCCGGGACGACGAGCCCTGGTCCTTCTGGCCGGTTCGCTGATGAACCTGCTGCTGGCCTTCTTGATCTTTACCGGCGTCTCTCTGTTCCCCCACGCGGAAGTGACCCTGGACCGCATCGGCGTGCTGGGCATCATCCCCGGCTCCCCCGCAGACCAGGCCGGCCTTCAGGGCGGTGACATTATCCTGGCAGTCGAAGGCCGGCCCGTCCAAGACCAGGAGGTCATCCTGGAACTGCGCCTCCACGGCGGTAGAGAGGCCACCCTGACCGTGGAGCGTCAGGGTCAGGTGATGACCATGACGGTCGTCCCCAGCGTCAGGCCGATTCAGGGGTTGGATCACCTGGGGGTCACCCGCTACCTACACGAGTACCCCCTTGCCGAACTCAAGCAGGTTCTCCCCGGCAGGCCGGCCTACCAGGCCGGCCTGCGTCCCGGCGACGTCGTCCTCTCCCTGAACGGGGAGGCGGTGCGCAACAACCTGGACTTTTGGGAAAAGCAGCACCGCCTGCGACAGGAACACCACCCCATCGTCTTTGTTGTGCGTCGCGAGGGTCAGGTCCTGCCCCCGATCACCGTCTATCCCCCTCCTCCAGAGGCAGAGGACCAGACCCTGGGGTATGGTTGGTGGCCTCCAACGGTGACGGTACATCCCTCCCTGGGGGAGGCCCTGCAACAAGGAGGACGCGACACGCTGGATTCGGTCCTGCTGGTCGTGCGTCTGCTCTCAGCCCTCGGGCACGGTTCTGTCCCGCTCCAATCGCTCGCCGGCCCCCTGGGCATCGCCCAGGCCACCGTCGAGGTGGCCCAGGCCAATCAGATCGTCGGCGTTCTCCGCCTGATCGGGATGCTCAGCGCCAACCTCTTTGTGGTCAACCTGCTTCCGCTGCCGGCCCTGGACGGCGGCCGGCTTGCTTTTGTCCTGCTGGAATGGCTACGCGGCGGCCGGCGCATCCCTCCCCACTGGGAAACCCTGGTACACACCGTCGGCATGGCCCTCCTCCTGGGACTGCTCGCCCTGGTCACCTGGTTTGACCTGCTGCGGCTACTGGGGCTGTAGGGATCAGGTGAATCGCGCTCTTTTTCAACGACACGGTGACCTCCCGCCCCACCGCGATTCCCAAGCGCTGGTGGGCATGGAGCGGCAGAAGGATCTCCAGGTCATAGTCCCGGCCGGTGCGGTCCGGCAGGACCTTGAAAAAGAGGGTATAGTGGCTTCCCCGCGAGACCTGCCCCACAATGCGCCCCTGGAGGAGGTTTTCGCGGATATTCTCCCGCAGAGGGCGGTCGGGGCGGACGATCATGACCACCTCGGGACGGATGCAGAGGGGGACGCACCGGCCAGCCTATCCGGGCAGGGATATTGTAGCACAGGGGATGGGGGGGGACAAATTGACGGGAGTGGCCAGATGTACTATCATAACTTGCCAGGAGGGGCAACCGACCGGAATTCGGCGGGCCCATAGTAGGGGCGCAAGACAACCGGCTTCTAAACCGGCACGAATAAAGGACCGGACACAGGTAAATCTACCTCAATCGCCGTCGCTTTAAAAGTGCAACTTTTTGACAAATCACTGCCAGTTTTCGGAAACCTTTCTTCCGCTTATTGACACATTCGTGCAATAAATCGAAATCTGCCTGTGTCCGGTAAAGGAAAAGGAACGAATGGTTTCGCCTGGACGGCAATCTCCCCGTTGCCAGGGGGCACACGGCCCGCCATTCGGGGTGCCCCACGGTTTATGACCGGCTCCGTGTCCCTCCTTACATCTCCCCCTCAGGAATGTGGTATAATATCCCCTACGGGGGGAAGGGGACTAGAACGGCCCTCAGGGTCAGGAGTGTGCAGATGAGCGGTATGGATGAACGATGCAACAGCGGGTGCAGTTGCCTGCCGGAGGAACGGGTCGTCGAGTTGAGGCAGCGGTTGAACCGTCTGGAGGGGCACATCCGGGCGATCGGGCGGATGCTGAGCGAGGGGCGGGACTGTCAGAGCCTGCTCCTGCAGGTCGCTGCGGTCAAGTCGGCCCTCAACCAACTCACAGCCAGGATGCTGGAGGGCTATATTGACGGCTGCCTGAACGCAGACACCCTCCCCGAGGAGGAACACCTGGCACAACTGAAGGGCGCGCTGGGTCTGGCGCTCAAGTTTTCATGAGGTGAGCGATGCGAACATCCTTTCGCCTGGGTCGGTTTCTGGGGATTCCGATCCGCATCCATTACACCTGGTTTCTGATCTTTCTCCTGGTGGTGCTCTCGCTGGCGCTGTTCGAGTTTCCCCAACGGGTCCCGGGAGCCTCCCCCCTGGCCTACTGGCTGGCCGGGGTCGGGGGCAGCCTGCTCTTTTTCCTCTCCGTGCTGGCCCATGAGGTCGCCCACAGCCTGGCCGCCCGGTCGCGTGGGGTGCCGGTCCACGACGTCACCCTGTTCATCTTTGGGGGAGCGGCCGGCCTGGAGCGGGAGATGGACCGGCCGGAGGACGAACTGCTGGTGGCCGGGATCGGCCCGATCACCAGCCTGGTGCTGGCCGGCCTGCTGGCCCTGCCCTACCTCCTCCTGCGCACCCTGGGCCTGGCCCCGCTGATTCGGGAGGCGCTGGGGTATCTGGCGATCCTGAACCTTGGGCTGGCCCTTTTCAACCTGCTGCCGGGCTTGCCGCTGGATGGTGGGAGGATCCTGCGGGCCGTGGTCTGGCAGGTAACCCACAACTACCGGTGGGCCACCCACGTGGCCGCAACGGCCGGTCGGACGATCGCCATGGTGATGATCGGGGCCGGCGTCCTGATGGCCCTGGCCCCGGGCGGCTCTTTTCTCAACGGCCTCTGGCTGGCCTTTATCGGCTGGTTCCTGGACAATGCCGCTGCGCAGAGTTATCGGCACGTGCTCCTGCAGGAGTCGCTGCGAGGGGTCACCGTCTCCGACCTGATGACCCCCGAATGCAACCGCATCCCCCGAGGTCTCAGTGTAGCCGACCTGGTGGACCGCTACATCCTGCCCCAGGGGCAACGCTGCTTCCTGGTCACCAACGGCGAGGTTCTGGAAGGTCTGGTCACCCTGCACGGGGTACGCGGCCTGGAGCGGGAACGCTGGCCCTGTACCCCGGTGGGGGAGATTATGGTCCCCTATGAGCGGCTGGTCGTGGCCCATCCGGAGGAGGACGCCTGGGAGGTGTTGCAACGGATGGATGCCCGCAACGTCAACCAGATGCCGGTGGAGGAGGCCGGCCGGCTCCTGGGCCTGATCGCCCGGGAGAACCTGCTCCGCTATGTGCGCATTCGAGCCGAACTTGGAGGGTAAGGATGTCTGACCAAGAGCACCCCGTCTACTATTTAGACCACGCAGCGACCACACCGCCCCGACCGGAGGTCGTCGAGGCGATGCTGCCCTATCTGCGGGAGGAGTTTGGGAACCCCCTCAGCCTGCACGCCTTTGGGGAAAAGCCTCGCCAGGCGGTGGAGGAGGCCCGGGAAAAGGTCGCCGCGCTGATCGGCGCGCAGCCCCGGGAGGTCTATTTCACCTCCTGCGGCAGCGAGGCCAACAATATGGCGGTCAAGGGGGTCGCCCTGATGGCCCGCAGCAAGGGCAAGGGCAACCACATCGTCGTTTCGGCGATCGAGCACCAGTCGGTACTGCATGCCGCCGAGACGCTGGCGAAACTGGGGTTTGAGGTGACCCAGGTGCCCGTGGACCAATACGGCCTGGTGCATCCGCAGGCGGTGGCCGAGGCCATCCGGGAGGACACGGTGCTGGTCTCGGTCATGCTGGCCAACAGCGAGATCGGCACAATCGAGCCGATCGCCGAGATCGCCCAGGTGGTCAGGGAGAGGGGCATCCCCTTCCACACCGACGCCGTGGCCGCGGTGGGGCACATCCCGGTGGATGTCAACGACCTGGGGGTAGACCTGCTGAGCCTGGCCGGCAGCCAGTTCTACGGCCCCAAGGGAGCCGGGGCCCTCTTTATGCGCCGGGGCGTGCGCATCCTGCCCCTGATTGATGGCGGGATTCAGGAACTGGGCCGGCGGGCCGGCACCGAGAATGTCCCGGCAATCGTCGGGCTGGGCGTGGCCGCCGAACTGGCCGCGGCCGACCTGGAGGAGCGGGCCGGCCGCCTGCGCTCCCTGCGCGACCGCCTGATCGAACGGTTGACCGGCGAGATCCCCCACCTCTACCTGACTGGCCATCCCGACCAACGCCTGCCCTACCACGTCAGCGTGACGGTCGAGTATATCGAGGGCGAATCTATGCTGCTCTTTTTGAACATGCAGGGGGTCGCCGTTTCCAGCGGCTCCACCTGCACCTCGCGCGCCCTCAAAGCCTCCCACGTCCTGACGGCGATCGGGGTGGACGCGGCCCTGGCCCAGGGGTCCCTGGTGCTGACGATGGGTAGAGACACCCAACCGGAAGCGGTGGACTATGTGCTGGCGGTCCTGCCGCCGATCGTGGAGCGGTTGCGACAAATGTCACCGCTGTACGCTCAGAAATAAGCAGGAGGATGTAGATGTACACAGATATCGTGATGGACCACTTTATGAACCCGCGTAATGTAGGTGAGATCGAGGACGCCGACGGGGTCGGCTCGGTGGGCAACCCCATCTGTGGGGATATGATGACCTTTACGATCAAGGTAGAGGACGGTCGGATCGCCGACGTCAAATTCAAGACCTTTGGCTGTGGGGCGGCAATCGCCGTCTCGAGTATCGTCACCGAGATGGCCAAAGGCAAGACGCTCGAAGAGGCCAAGGCGATCAGCAAGCAGCAGATCGCCGAGGCGTTGGGTGGGCTCCCCCCGCAAAAGTTGCACTGCTCCAACCTGGGGACCGAGGCCTTGGCCGCGGCGATCGCCGACTATGAGGCCAAAATGGCCGCGAAAAAGGCATAAGTGGAGGAAAAGATGCGCGAAGAAAAAGAGACCGTTTGCTGCCGCTGTCCTTTCTGTGACCAGGCGATGGAGATGCCCTTCCCCTTTTGCCAGGACTGTGGTGCGGAACTGCGCTACTGCCCCGCCTGCGGCCAGGTGCTGCCCCAGGATGCCCAGATCTGCCCGAACTGTTCTACCTCCCTGGAGTGAGCCGTGAAGATTCAGCCTGACGACACCCTGGATTGTGTGGGGATGTACTGCCCCGTGCCGATCATCGAGACGGCCATCCGAATCGCCCGCCTGGCCCCCGGCCAGGTCCTGGAGGTCGTGGCCGATGACAAAGGAATCGTCCACGACATGCCGGCCTGGTGTCAGAGCACCGGGCACGAGTTCCTGGGCCTGGAGCAGGAGGGCGACGAGTACCGCGTCTATGTGCGGAAAAAGGTTGGATGAAGGGACAAGGATGCGCCTTCTGAAACAAAAGGAGGGCGGCTCCTTGCCAGGCAAGGAGCGCCCCGGGAAACCAGATCTGGCGGCCCAGAGCGGTTCAGGTTTCCTGGGCCACAAACCTCGTCGTGCCTGCGCCGGCAGACGAGCAGATCTGACGGCCCCGACCGGTTCAGGAGGACTAGTCGTGGCGACCGAGCGTGGCGTACTGCGGGCTGGTGGGGAAGAGGGCCCTCCCCTGCCGCAGACCGCCGCTGACCTCGGCGAGGGCCGTGGCATAGGCCACATCGGCCTCATCGAGCCAGATGCGCCAGCCGTCCTCTCCCAACATACGGATGTAGCCATCGCGGGCCCAGCGGGCATAGTAGTTCTTGGAGAGACCGTAATGACGCTCGGCGTCGGAGGCACTGATCGGTCGGCCACGCAGGTGTTCCCACTTTCGCCGGTCTAGCCGCTTGCCCACCGATTTGGCCTCGGCCTCGATGACCAGAATCTCCCCCTCAGGGGAGCGCTTGGACCCGATTACCTCGTCCTTGACCAGCTTCTCCAGGACGACCTCCTCGACGCCAAACTCGGCGGCAGCCTTGGCAATTGATATCCACTTTACCGGCATCAGCACACCTCCTTTCCAAATCTATCCGAATGACCTAACCTTATTATACCAGATTCAAGAGATTTTTTCAAGTGCCTCTGCCTCATTCCATGAACTTTTAGAAAATTGCCCTTCTTGGCCCCAGGGTGCTTGTGAGCCACAAAAGGTAACTCCTGGTACGTGTTGGGGCACGGCATGCCGTGCCCCAACACAGGGCTTTTCCCCTGCGACCGGGACGGTCGCAAACCCAGGGGCGGTCGCGTACCCGGGAGCGGTCTTTTGCGACCGGGACGGTCGCAAACCCAGGGACGGTCTTTTGCGA
>FWPU01003747.1_pt1 | contig 37322 bp, 33 predicted proteins | sample 2228361 | NCBI WGS metagenome assembly FWPU01 (sample SAMEA103939777, study PRJEB20133) | metagenome
CTTATTGGTCAATAGTTTTTTGAAATTTTGAAAAAACAAAATTCTGCCTCAATGCGGAGTTTTGTTTTTTCATTTTAAACCAATTACCAATTTTATGCACCATAAAGAACTAATATTGATATTAGATTTTGGCTCTCAATTTACCCAATTAATTACCAGAAGGGTTAGAGAAGCAAATGTTTATTCTGAAATATATCCTCACAAAATCTCTCCTGAGAAAATTAAAAAACTTAATCCAAAGGGAATAATATTTTCAGGTGGACCAATGAGTGTTTATGATGATGTTGCGCCTGATGTTGAAGATAAAATATTTGAAATGGGAATACCAATCTTGGGAATTTGTTATGGTTTGCAGCTAATATCCAAAAAGTTAAACGGAAAAGTGGAAAAAGCATCGGACCGGGAATATGGTAGAACTGAATGTGAAGTTATCAAAGAATCAGATTTGTTTGAAAATGTCAGGGAAAAATCTATCGTTTGGATGAGTCACGGAGACAATGTTACAATGCCGCCTCCAGGATTTGAAATTATTGCCGTATCAAAACATTCACCTGTTTGTGCAATCGAAAATCCTGATAGAAAAATTTATGGAGTACAGTTTCATCCCGAGGTTCATCACACTGAAGAAGGTTCAAAAATTATCAGAAATTTTCTTTTTAAAATTTGTAAATGCAAAGGTGATTGGACACCAGCAAATTTCATAAGTAGCAGCATTCAGGAAATAAAGGAGAAAGTTGGTTCATCAAATGTAATTTGTGCATTGAGTGGTGGAGTTGATTCTACAGTAGCCGCAGTTCTTGTTAAACAGGCAATTGGTGACCAGTTAATATGTATTCACATTGATACCGGTTTGATGAGAAAAAATGAAAGTGAAGAAATCAGCAACCTGTTCAATTCCAAATTAAATCTTGGTCATATTCATATTGATGCATCAGAAATATTTTTAGAGAAACTTAAAGATATTTCAGACCCTGAGCTGAAAAGAAAAATTATTGGTAAAACTTTTATAGAAGTTTTTGAAAGAGAAGCCCGTAAAATTGAAAATGTAAAATATCTGGTTCAGGGAACTCTTTACCCTGATGTTATAGAATCTGTTTCGGTAAAAGGAGCTTCAGTAACAATTAAAACTCATCATAATGTAGGTGGGTTACCCGAAAAAATGGACTTAAAACTAATTGAACCTTTCAGAGAATTATTTAAAGATGAAGTGAGAAATGTAGGTCGCGCACTAAATATTCCAGAAGAATTTATTGAAAGACACCCGTTCCCCGGTCCGGGTCTGGCAGTTCGGATTATTGGTGCAGTTGATAAAGAGAAGCTTGATATTTTAAGAGAAGCTGACGATATTTTTATCAGAGCAATTAAAAAAAATAATCTGTATAACGAAATCTGGCAGGCGTTTGCTGTGCTATTACCGGTCCAAAGTGTTGGTGTAATGGGTGATTCAAGAACTTATGAAAATGTTCTTGCTTTGCGCGCTGTAACTTCTGTTGATGGAATGACTGCAGATTGGTATCCGTTTGAACATGATTTTCTTGCTGAGGTATCAAATACTATCATAAACAAAGTAAGAGGAATTAACAGGGTTGTTTATGATATTAGTTCTAAACCACCTGCAACAATTGAGTGGGAATAGAAAATGAATGCAGATGAAATAAAAAAACTCAGGCAATTAGCCGACAATTATGTCCTGGCTAAAAAATATTTACACGCCGTTCAGCTTTATCATCGTTTGCTTGATGAAACCGGCAGGCTGGATTTCAAATTCGCCCTTGCAGAAGTTTATTTTCATATGGGGTTCAAAGAAGCATCAGATAAATATTACATTTCAGTGCTTGAAGATTTTCCGGATAACGACGAAATGAGACTTGAAATTTCTTCTCTACTTATGAGTAGCAAGAACTGGGATAAAATTATTGAAGTACTATCTTTAGCCGATGCATCAAAAAAACCTGAAGTAAATTTTTTTCTTGCTTATGCATATATGAAAAATTATGATTATAAAATCGCAAAATATTATCTTGAATCGTTCCTTAAATCAAATGGTAATCCTGAACTAAGAACGGAAGCAATTTATTATTTAGGAATTTCTAATTATTATCAAAATGAATTTCAGGAAGCGATTAAAAATTTTAAAGAATCTGAATTTCATCAAAACAACAACCCTGATTTCTACTTTTATTTGGCATCTTCATATAGATTGCTCGGAATGTTTACACATGCTTCACTTTATATTACTAAAGCTTTAAGATTAAGTAAGAAAAAACCAACAATTCTTTTAGAAGCAGCAAAAATTTATAATAAATTAGAGCAGTTTAAGAAAGCTGGTAAATATCTTCGTATGTATGAAGAGATTTCCAACAGAGTTCCGGATGATTACCTGCTTACTTTAGCAGAAACATATCTGGGACTTAAGCATGTTAAGGAAGCCGAAATGGTAATCTCATTAATTAGTGAAGAAGAATCAAATAATCCTGAAGTGATTGAAATTAAATCCAGAATTGCAACAATGTCTGAATCAAAATGATGAACTTAAAAAGTATTTTATTCATTCTGCTGCTATTATTTCTGTCGGCGAAATTATCAGCACAGATAGATTATGATCAGAAATTTAGTGAGGCATTAAAACTTTTTAGTGAAAAAAATTATCATTCTGCTTTGGTATTATTTCAGCAGATATCAGACAAGGAAAATAAAAAACGAACAGTTGCAGAATTCTTCGTTGTAAAAATTCTTATCGAGCTTAACAGGTTTTCTGATGCTGAAAAGATTGCACTAAATTTTATCGAAAGATTCAGTGAAAGCAAATATACTGATGAGGTTTCCGTTCTTTTAATTAAAAGCTGTCTTGGGCAGAAAAAATACAAATCTGCCTTTAAATATGCTGTTGAACTTATTAAGTCAACAAAATCCACCTCATATAAAATTGAAGGCAAATCTATAGCCGGGGCGATTGCAAAAAATTATCTATCAAGTTATGATCTCAAAAATTTTGCAGAAGAGGAAACAGATAAAAAAATTAAAGCTTTTATTTTATTTACTCTTGCTGAACTATATTCAATTGAAAGTGAATATCTGAAAGCTGAAAATACGCTTAAAGAAATAATCGAAGATTATTCTCAAACGGATGAATATTTTCTTGCAAAGAATTATAAATCCGGTACTAACATAGCGAACAAATCTGCTGAAAATGTTATTGCGGTTATACTTCCGTTAACGAATTCCGATGGTGCAGTAAACAATGTTGCAATTGAAATGTTGGAAGGAATTAAGTATGCTTTTCATGAATTCAATTTGGAAAGAGATAACAAAATCGGATTGTTAGTAAGAGATTCAAAAAGAAATAAAAATCGAATTGAGAATATCATTGATGAAATTAACTCCAATGATAATATTAAAGCCGTAATTGGACCTGTTTACAGCGATGAGTCTGAAATAGTCGTTTCTGCATTAACTAAAACAGACCTGATTTTCATTTCCCCAACTGCTACTGATGAAGACCTAACCGAGAATAATGACCAATTTTATCAGGCAAATCCACCATTTACAGTTCGCGGAAAGGTATTTGCACAATATGTTTACTTGAAAGAAGGTAAAAAAAACTTTGCTATATTAAATTCATTAGATGGATATTCACCAATTCTTGCAAAATCATTCGCAGATGAATTTCAAAGACTGGGTGGAAACATTTTGGTTAAAGAAACCTATCGATCCAAATCAATAGATTTATCCAGACAGATATCAAATTTAATTCCTCATCTTGGAAAATTAGACGGCATCTATATCCCTTTATCTGACCGGAATGATGCTGAGATAATATTATCAGAAATGCTGAAGCAAAATATTATTATTCCTGTCTATGGGAATCAGGATTGGTTAAGCGCAAAGGGACTTGAGACTTCAAGTACAATTAGTAATACATTAAAAATAACTTCGGACTATTTTATAGATTTTAATGAAAAATCGTTTATTGATTTTAATAGTGAATTTCTGAATACTACCGGAAGAGAGATTACAAGAAATGTTTTATATGGTTATGACACCGCAAGATTTCTGACCACAGTTTTAAGATCTATTCAACCCTCAAGAAATATAATTAAGCTTAAAATTGATTCGGGTTTAAAAAGTTTTGGTTATCATAATAATATTTCATTCAGTAAGAAAAAACGAAATCTTTATTTGAATATTCTTGGTTATTCTAATAGTAAATTTTTTCTGATCGAAAAATATCGGGGAACAGAATAAAGGAGGCGACTATTTCACAGAAAGTAAAAGATCTACCGTTGGATGATCGTCCAAGAGAAAAATTAATTTTAAGAGGTCCGCAGAGTCTATCAGATGCTGAGTTAATTGCAATTTTACTCCGCACTGGTATGAAAGGTAAATCAGTTTTAACAATAGCGCAGGAAATGATTAACCGCGAAGGTAATCTTGCAGTTCTATCATCCAAATCCCACTCAGCTTTAACCAAAACCACAGGAATAGGAAAGGATAAAGCTGCCACTTTGGTTGCCGCATTTGAAATTGCAAAAAGAATTCTTCATCAGCAAAAATGGTTGTTTGACAAAAAAATTACTTCTCCCTCAGATGTTGCAGAAATTTATATTCCCTTGCTAAAAAATGAACTTAAAGAGCAGTTCTGGGTGTTGTGTCTTAACACCTCAAACAAAATTATTAAACAGGAAACTATATCCGTAGGAAATCTAAACTCCAGCGTAGTTCACCAAAGAGAAGTTTTTAAGGTTGCAATTGACAACAATGCAGCAGGTATAATTTTAATGCATAATCATCCGAGTGGAAATACGGAACCAAGTAATGAAGATATCGTCATAACAAAAAAATTGGTTGAAGCAGGCAGAATAATGGATATTCCGGTTTTTGATCACATAATAATAGCGGGAAACAATTATACAAGTTTTGTTGAAAGAAAGCTTATTTAATTAAGAAAAATTTATTAAATTACAATAGTGAACAGAGAATATCTTTTAACTTCTTATTTTCAATTTGTAATTTTGCATAGGTACTTTATCCATAAACAAACAAATACCGGAGGTAGTAATGAAAATGGTAAATAAAATGAAATCGGTTGTTGTAATTGGCGTGTTAGCCGCAGCAACTGTATTTCTGAGCGCTTGCGGCGGTCTTAGTGAAGCTCAGATCGCTGAATTGAATGCTTTAAAAAGTGAAGTTCAGTCTTTAGAGAATGAAGCTAATTCACTCAAAGAAGAAAGAGCAAAACTTGAAAAGCAGATTGCTGAACAGGAACGAAAACTTGCTGAATGCCAGAAACAAAAGGATGAAACAAGAGCAAATCTTGAAAAACTTCCTAAATAACTAATTAACAAAGATTTTAAAAAAGTATCGGAGGAATAATAATGAAGAAATTAAATTTAATCGGCATTCTTTCCCTGTTATTCGTCTTCTCTGCAGTAAGTTTTGCTCAGGAGATGACTGAAGAACAGTGGGAAGCTGAAATGAGCAGACTTAAAGCTAAGAAGGATGCTCTTGTACAGGAAATAAATGCTTTAAGAACAGACATTGATAACCTTAAAGCTAAAAATCTTCAGGATCCTGAAGAATGCATTGATGAACTCTATCAGATGGTGGGTGCTAACAGAAATGATGTTGCTAATTTCAGACAGGCAGTTAATGAACTCGACGGCAAGATCAAAAGAAAAGAAGGTCCAAAAGCTGACAGACAAAAAGACCTTGATGCTTTAAAAAGAAACAGAATCAGTGCTCTACCTGAATTCTTTAACAAAGTTCATGTTGATATGCAAAGGGCATTAGACAACTGGGTTGAAGAACCAAAAGAAATTATGTACACTGTTGTTAAAGGTGATCATCTTTGGGGAATTGCAAAAAAGAAAGAACATTATGGTAATCCTTTCGCATGGCCAGTAATTTATAAGGCAAACAGAGACAAAATAAAGAATCCGGATTTAATTTATCCTGAACAGGTATTCAAGATTCCAAATCTTACTGAAGAAGAAAAAGCTAAATACGAAAAGATCAGAAAGAACTGGAAACCAGCACCTGTTCAATAATCGGTTTGATGATAATAATTAAATATTCTGAAAGCCCTTGTCTTAAGTGATGAGGGCTTTTTGTATTTAAATGGTATGGTATGACAGTAGTAGAAAAAAAAATAATTCTTTCAAATGTTGATTTAGCATCTTTACTTGGGGTTAATGACATAAATCTCAATCTTCTTGAAGACAAATTTAATGCATCCATAATTGTGAGAGGTGATGTTGTAACTGTTAAAGGTGTATTAGAAGAGGTCGAAGCAATCGATAAGATTTTGAAAGAGATGGTTTATGTACTGAACACGAGTGGTAAATTAAGCATAAACGATGTTGAAACAATTCTTAATCTTACGGTTGAAGGTAAGGAAGTAATTTCTGAAAATGATTTTGATTCAATAATTCTCTATACTAAAAGTGATGTAGTTAAAGCGAAAACCCCCGGACAGAAAAAATACATTCAGATGGCGCAGAAGAACGATATTTGTTTTGCTATTGGTCCCGCAGGAACAGGTAAAACTTATCTTGCTGTTGCTCTTGCAGTTTCAGCTCTTAAAAAGGGCTTGGTCAAAAAAATAATTCTTGCCAGACCTGCCGTAGAAGCAGGCGAAAGTCTTGGATTTTTACCAGGAGATTTTCAGGAAAAGATTGACCCTTATCTTCGCCCGCTCTACGATGCTCTGGATGAAATGCTTCCAACCGAGAAACTTCGTGGATATATTGAAAAGGGAATTGTAGAAATTGTACCTCTTGCATATATGCGTGGAAGGACCCTGAATAATGCTTATGTTATTCTGGATGAAGCACAAAATGCCACTGCTCTTCAAATGAAAATGTTTTTAACAAGACTTGGCTCTAATTCTAAAGCTATTATTACGGGAGATATTACTCAGATTGATTTGCCGGCCAAATCAAAAAGTGGATTGATTCAGGCAAAAGAAATTTTGCAGGGTATTAGCGGTGTTGGGTTCGTTTATTTTGACAAGGAAGATGTCGTCCGTCACAAATTGGTCAGAGATATAATAAATGCTTATGAAAAGCATGCTAATGGGAATGGAGATTAAGAAAAGTCTGAACTTTTACTTTCATTCCAGTATTTATCCATTTCTTCGAGATTTGAGTTTGATAATGATTTTCCCTCAGATTTCAACTTAGCTTCAATGTACTGAAATCTTTTGATAAACTTATTGTTAGTTAGTCTCAATGCTTCCTCCGGATTAACACCTAAGAATCTTGCATAATTAACCAAAGCAAAGAAAACATCACCAACTTCTTCCTCTAATTTTTTTGAAAGTTCTTTTGATTGTTCTTCCGAAGGAGAATTCCTCTTTTCCTCTTCAATCTCGTGCATCTCCTGAATTTCTTCAATTACTTTTTTCCATACATCAGCTTTATCGGTCCAGTCAAAACCTACTTTTGCTGCTTTTTCCTGTAAACGATGTGCTCTTTGAAGTGCGGGTAAATAAGGGGGAACACCATCAAGTACGGATTCTCTTCCTTCTTCAAGCTTAATTTTTTCCCAGTTCTTCTTAACTTCATCGGAGTTATTCACTTGAATGTTTCCAAAAACATGTGGGTGTCTTCGTATAAGTTTTTCCTTGATTGTTTCTATTACATCATCAATTCCAAAATAATTTTGTTCGTCTGCAATTACAGTGTGAAATATTACATGAAGCAAAAGATCTCCTAATTCCTTTTTCAGTTCATCAAAATTTTTTTTATCAATAGCTTCTACAACTTCATAGGCTTCTTCAATTGTTGCTGATTTTATTGAATCATTTGTTTGCTCTCTGTCCCACGGACATTCTACGCGTAATCGTTTAACTATCTGAACTAATTCATTAAATTTGGCTTGGGTCATTTAATCTCCTTTTTTTGTGACCAAAAATAGTTAAAAATTATAAGTAAAATTTCGGAGAATACAATGTTTGAAGAAAAACTTAAAGAGCTAGGTTTTGAATTACCAGAAGTTGCAAAACCTTTAGCTGCATACATCCCCGCAAAAAAAGTAGGAAATCTAGTAATGACTTCCGGGCAGGTTCCGGTTGTTAAAGGTGAAATTAAATATGTTGGTAAAATAGGGAAAGATCTTACTGAAGAAGAGGGACAGAAAGCAGCTCAGATATGTGCTTTGAATTGTCTTGCAGCAGTTAAGAATATAATTGGAACAATTGATAACATCGAAGAAATACTTAAACTAACTGTGTTTGTAAATAGTGCCAATGGATTTACTGCACAACCTAAAGTTGCAAACGGTGCATCTGAACTTATATCAAAAATATTTGGCGAAAAAGGATTACATGTGCGAAGTGCTGTAGGAGTGAGTGAACTTCCTTTAAATGCTGCCGTTGAGATTGAAATGGTTGTGAGGGTTAAATAACTCTATTCATAATTTTGGCAGTTTATAAAAATTCAAGGTAATATCTTGAAAAAAAAATTAATTTTTTTGACCGGATTTATGGCATCGGGAAAAAGTACGATTGGACCAATTTTGGCAAATACTATTGGTTGGGACTTCCTTGATCTTGATAAAGTAATCGAGCAGAAAGCGAACAAAAAAATTGTAGAAATTTTTAAAGACAACGGTGAGGAATATTTCCGTAAACTCGAATCGGAGACTTTGCTCGACCTGATAAAACTTTCCAAACATGTTATTTCACTTGGCGGAGGCACGATCGAGAATGAGGGAAACTTAACAGAGATTAAAAAGAACGGAATTTTAATTTATCTCGAAACCTCCCCTGAAGCGGCTTACCGACGGCTCAGATTTAAGCGGGACAGACCTGCACTTCTTTTTAAAGACGGTGAACCTACTAAAGAGGAATTTGTCAATCGTATATCAACAATATTAAACAGGAGATTGAAATTTTATAATCAGGCAGACTTAAAAATTAGTACTGATAATAAATCCATTGGAATTACTGTTGACAAGCTTGTAAAAATTCTCAGAAAGGAATTTCATATTGAAGAAAATTGAAGTAAAAACTCATAACAAATCATATAGTGTTATAATCGGTAAAGATGTCTTTAGCATCATCAGAAAAGATTTGCTTAAAAGCAATAGTAAAACATTGTTTATCTGTGACAGCAATGTTTACAAATTATATAAAAATTATTTAGATGATTTAATCCAATCTGACAATAAATTTCACTGCTATAACTTTTATCCAACAGAAAAAAACAAGAATCTAAAAAGTGTTGAATTAATTTATAATTATCTGACTGAAAATAGTTTTTCAAGAAGGGACATTATAATTTCAATCGGAGGAGGGATAACTGGTGATGTTGCTGGTTTTGTTGCTGCGACTTTTATGAGGGGAATTCCTTTTTATCAGGTACCTACAACACTCTTATCCATGGTTGATAGCTCAGTTGGGGGAAAAACCGGTGTAAACTTAGGTAAGTTTAAAAATTTCATAGGCAGTTTTTATCAGCCACAGAAAGTTTATTCAGATTTGAATTTTCTTTTAACTTTACCTTTCAGGGAAATTATTTCAGGGGCAGGCGAAATCTTTAAATATGCATTTCTTGGTGACGAAGATAATTATTCTAAGATAAGAGATAGTCTTTACAAAATAATTCTAAATAAAGAGTATGATGAAAAACTGATTGAAAGATGTGTTAAACTTAAAGCATCAGTTGTTCAAGATGATGAATTCGAAATTTCAGGAGTAAGAAAAGTTCTGAATCTTGGCCACACATTCGCTCATGCATTCGAGTCTGCATTAAACTTTCAGGTTAAGCATGGTGAAGCAGTTATTGCCGGCATATTTGCCTCTTTAATTATATCGGAAAAACTCGGACTGATAACAAAACCTGAATTACAGGGATATTTTTCAGACTTTAAATTCCTGCCCGTCAATAAAAAAATACTTCAAGTTGATACGCAAAATCTTATTAAATTTATGAAATCTGATAAGAAAGCTTCTGATGGAAAAATTAAACTTGTCCTGGTATCGGAACCAGGAAGCATTTTAATTGATATTTTGGTTAATGAGAAATTAGTTAAAAAATCACTTGAAGAATTATTTAAAGTATTCCGAACGGTTTAAAAAGAAAACTGTTGGATGGTGAGGGCGACATCCAACAGTTTCGTGTGTCATTTTTGGAGGGATGCTATGCTTAAACTATTTCGATTAAATTATGACAATGTTAGTGCCATTTATTTCGCTTTTTCTTTTATGGATTTTTGTTAATTTTTTTATCAGTAAAAGTCTTTTTAGGAAATATTTACAGGTATTTTTCGCTTTTTACCACGATTAAATGTAAAAAAGGAGGTTTAGTTATGTCAGAGATAAGTGTAATTGAAGAAGTTGATTTAAAAGAAGCAATTTACCATTTAAAGAATGAATTGAATGCAGTTATTTTAGCTCATTATTATCAGGAATCGGAAATTCAGGATATTGCTGATTTTGTGGGCGATAGTCTTGAGCTTGCTAAGAAAGCCAAAACAACTGATGCGGATGTAATAGTTTTTGCCGGTGTTCATTTTATGGCTGAAACAGCAAAAATCCTGAATCCGGATAAGTTAGTACTGATTCCCGATCCTAAGGCGAGCTGCTCATTGGCAGAAGGTTGTCCAGCAGATGAATTTAAGAAATTCAGAGAAGCTCATCCCGAGCATATCGCAATTACATATATCAACTGCACTGCCGAAGTTAAAGCTTTAAGTGATATTATTTGCACTTCAAGTAATGCAGAAAAAATTATAAGTCAGATACCCATTGATAACCCGATTTTGTTTTCGCCGGATAAAAATCTGGGTAAATATCTCATAAAGAAAACGGGTAGAAATATGCTTTTGTGGGAAGGGAGTTGTATTGTTCATGAAACATTCAGCGAAAGAAAAATTTTAGAACTTAAAGTAAGATTTCCTGAAGCTAAACTTATTGCACATCCGGAATGTGAAGAGCCAGTTTTAATGCATGCTGATTTTATCGGATCAACAAGCAAATTGTTAAAATTTGTTCAGGAAGATTCTGCAATTAGTTATATCGTTGCGACTGAAACAGGAATAATCCATCAGATGAAAAAAGTTTGTCCCGAAAAGATTTTTATTCCTGCACCTCCACAGGATGAATCCTGCTCTTGTAATGAATGTCCATATATGAAATTGAATACACTGGAAAAAGTTTATCTTTGTTTGAAAAACAAATTTCCTGAAATTCTTTTGAATGAAGAGCTTCGACTCAGAGCATTAAAACCGATTGAAAGAATGCTTGATATGAGCTGATTATTTGCACTTTCTTAATTGAATCTTGAAAACAGTTCCTTCGTTCGGAACAGATGATTTTACAAAAATTTTTCCGCTGTGATAGCCTTCAATTATTCTTTTTGATAGACTTAATCCCAAACCCCATCCGCGTTTCTTAGTACTGTAACCTGGCCTGAAAACATCTTTTCTTCTTTTCAGATCAATACCTTTTCCATTATCGGCAACTTCAACTTCTGAAAATTTTTTTCCTTCAATTATTTTAATTGAAATTAATCCTTCCTTTGATTCAATAGCATCAAGAGCATTCTTTATCAGATTTTCAATTACCCACTCAAATAACTCAGAATTTATCATCGCACAAAGGTTTTTATCACCATCTATAACTAATTCAACCCTTTTACCTGTTTGTGGCAGTCTTCGGTTGAAATAATCAGTAACTTTTATTACTTCGTCATACAGGTTAGAGGGTTTCAGGTCTGGTTTACTTCCTATCTTTGAAAAACGAATTGTAATCTTATTAAGTTTTTCAACATCATTCGAAATTTCTTCTGTAATATCTGATACTTTTGACGGATCGCTGTAGTTTAATTTCAACATTTCAAGCCAGCCCATAAGACTTGAAATTGGAGTTCCGAACTGATGTGCGGTTTCCTTTGCCATTCCTACCCAAATATTGCTTTGTTCAGATTTTTTAACATAGCTGAATCCGATGTAACCGAGTAAAATAAACAATGCTGCAATCGTAATCTGGAGATATGGATAAAACTGAAGTTGTTTAATCAGATCAGAATCGCCATAATGAATTCTTGTCAGAATTATAGTATCAGCATAAGTAATATTTATCGGAGGATGAATCTCATCCATTTCTTTCATCATTTCATATAAAATTTTTTCCTGCTGCTCCTTCGAAAGTGTCGTATCAAGTCTGATATTTCTCAGATCTGATTTACTATCAAGATTAATGTTATCATTTTTATCTGTGAGGATAAGGGGAAAATCTATTGGTTTAATAATATTTTCAAAAAGAAAAGTAATATCAGCATCCGGATTATCCGAATTGGCGATGTATTCAATTCCTTTAGCATAAAGTTCAACAATTTGTCTTTCCTTTTCCTGAAGTTTTGAAACTAATTGGTTAGTATAGTATAGAGTTCCAAAAGCTATTGCCAGAGCAATCAGTATTAAAAAAAGTTTTAAGTTTACCGAGGCAGGTCCACCTGACATTTTCATATAGTATAAAGTTTTTTTTGAAAGATCGTATCAGAAATAACAAAAATCCAGATGATAAAATATATCTATCATTTTACCCAGAATGTCTGTTTTCTTTTAGGACCAACTGAAACTATACTAATGTTAATTCCGGAATGTTTTGAAATAAAATTCAGATAATCTTTCGTTTTTGATGGTAAAGATTCGTAGGATGTACAGTTGGAAATGTCCTCAAGCCAACCATCTATTTCTTCGTAAATCGGTTTAACATTATTTAATTGATCTACATTCGTTGGAAAATTTTTTAATCTTTTACCATTAAGCTCATAACCGATACAAACTTTTATCTTTTGATAGTTGCTAAGTACATCAAGTTTAGTAACTGCAGCCGAAGTAATTCCGTTGATCATTTTTGAATAAGATACAAGAAAAGCGTCGAACCAGCCACAACGACGAGGGCGACCAGTTGTTGCACCGAATTCAGCACCTATATTTCTGAGTTTTTCACCTTCTTCATCTGTAAGCTCTGTTGGGAAGGGACCGTTTCCTACGCGCGTAGTATAAGCTTTAACAATTCCAATAACAGAATTAATCCTTGTTGGAGGAATTCCTGTTCCGGTACAGGCTCCACCCGAAGTCGGATTGCTTGAAGTTACAAAAGGATAAGTGCCGTGATCCACATCGAGAAATGTTCCCTGTGCACCTTCAAGTAATACTGATTTTCCATCATCAAGTGCCTGATTTAGAAAAGCAGGAACATCTTTGATGTATTTATCAATTGCTTTGTCAAATTCCAGATATTGTTTAACAATTACTTCAACATCAAGTCCTTCGTGGGAGTAGATTTTCTGAAGTAAATCATTTTTTTCTTTAAGATTCAGTCTTATTTTTTTCTCAAGCTCAGTCCGGTTGAGAAGGTCAACAATTCTGATTCCTTTACGTGCATATTTGTCGATGTAGCAGGGACCGATACCTCTACCGGTTGTTCCGATTTTCTGCTCACCAAGTTCACTTATTGAATCGAGAAGTTTGTGATATGGCATTATTAAATGTGCATTTTGACTGATAAACAATCTGCCATCAACGCTGATTCCATGGGATTCGAGAAGTGCTATTTCATCAAGCAGTGCTTGTGGATCTATTACAACACCGTTACCAATTACGCAAATAACATCTTTTCTTAAAATTCCGGAAGGAATAAGATGAAGGATATATTGTTTCTCTCCGATCATAACAGTATGACCGGCATTAGCGCCTCCCTGATAACGGGCAACGATGTCAAAATTTTCACTCAGTATATCAACAATTTTTCCTTTTCCTTCGTCGCCCCACTGAGAGCCGACTAAGACGGTTGCACTCATTTGAATTCCTATTTAGATGGGATTTGATTGAACAAAGTGAAGCTCCGGTTATTGGCCGGAGCTGATGAAATAAAATTAATTACTCTCCTAAACTTTTTACTGCTTCGTCAACAGAATTGTAGGTCTCAAAAATTGTAATAAGTTTTGTAATAATAAGAAGACTTTCGATTTTATCTCCAACATTTGCAAGTTTTAAATTTCCGTTTTCCTTTTTAATAGTTGTTAAACCACTAATCAACATTCCCAATCCGGAACTATTCATAAACTTTACACCGGATAAATCAACGATAACATTTTTTTTACCTTCATCAATAAGCTTATGTAAGAGCTGATTAAACTCTTTCGTATCATCTCCTCCCATTACATCGCCTTTTAGCTCAATAACTACCGCATTGTATTTTTCATAAGTTTTAATTTTCATAAAAATCTCCTAAAAATGTTTTTGTGAAATTAAATAAGCATTGATACTCATGCAAGCTTATTTCATCATATTTATTTGCCTATTATCATTTAAAGGGACTAAATTTATTTTTGTAGCGTATTTTAGGAACAACTAATTTCAATTGCCGTCTAAACACTATGAATTCTGATAATAATAAAGAAGATATGGAACAGCCCAAAATATTGACGCTTGATGATGACTTTTCGTTAATCAAGCAATTCATCGATGGTGACGATGATGCCTTCAAAATTCTTGTAAACCGGCATAAAGAAAAAGTCCGGAACATTATTTACCTTACTCTGATGGAACCGGATGTTATTGATGATATTGCTCAGGATGTATTTATTACAGTATTCAGAAATCTCAAGCATTTCAGGTTTGAATCTCAATTTACAACATGGCTCTACAGAATCACCGTTAATAAATGCAAAGATTATCTGAGAAAGAAAGCTGTTCGAAGAATTTTTACTCCTATTAAAGATGAAGAAGAAGATATTGCATCTTTTAGAATTAATGAGGATCCGGATATCAGGGAAATAGTTAGAAATTCTATAGCGAAGCTTCCGGATAAACTCAGAATTCCATTGGTTCTTAGAGATATGGAAGGTTTTAGCTATCAGGAAATTGCAGAAACACTTAATTGTGAAATAGGAACTGTTAAGTCGCGAATTTTCAGAGCAAGGGAAGCACTCAGGAAAATTCTTGAACCTCTTGAAAAGGAGTTGTTTGTATGAAAAATTATCGCTACGATTTTGAAATGCTTTCAGCTTATTTAGATGGTGAATTATCTCTTAAAGAGAAGATTTATATCGAAGAAAAAATAAAATCTTCTCTCGAACTTCAGAGAAAATTAAATGAACTGAAAAAATTAAGGGAAGTAACCAGTGAATCGAAACCGGTTCTGGACGAGTCATATTATTTCGAACAGAGATTAATGGCATCGTTAAGCTCTTCTAAAAATCATTCAGACAGAATTAAAAAGTGGCTGCCGGCTGTATCTTTTTCGGCTATTGCTGTTGCCCTGATATTTGTTTTAAGTATCAACCCTCAATTAATAAAAAATTTAATTGAACAACAAAAAGGAAATCTTGCTGATTTTTATAAATCAAATCTTAAACCGTTACTTTATGCAGCAAATCTTTCCAGTGAAGATATTTTTAACTTTGCTCTGAATGAAGAACTTCCGCTCGATCCTTCAAATTCTCAGATTCTTAAATTAAGTTATGACCAAACTGGCAAAGAGTATTTTGAGATTAAACAGAATACGGAAAATAAATCAAAGGATAATCTGATAAATTTTGTGAATGCACTTGAACTTAGTGAATTTGAGAAGAATCAGATGGATTCGTTGTTAAGTGAATATTCAGAAAAAATTTCTTCTCAGATTTTAGTTAGTGATAAAAATGCTATAGCAATAAATCCAAATATATGGAATCTGCGAAAAGCTGTTCTTGCAGATATTATTGCCTTTGCAAAAAAGCATGGCAATGAAACTTTTCAGAAACTTGCTCCGGTTGATAAGATTCCATTGTCAGATAAAAATATTGTTTGGCTTGAAAAAGTAAAAACTGAATCACCAAAAGATTTTATTATCATCAGCCCTGATACGGTCTTTTCAACTGAAATTAATATCGATCTTGCTGAGTTAAATAAGGATATCACTACTGCTGCTGAAAACATAAAGAAAATTGAAAAAGAAAACCGTAAGCATAAAATAATTTTTAAATTTAAATCAGATAGTACTTTTGCCGAATTGAAAGATAAAGTAAAATCTGATAAAAACTTTCGAATATTTGTACACGATAATGGTGTTCAGGTTCATCTGGAAAAAATTGAAATTCCTGAGATAGAATTACCGAATTTTGATTCAATTGCTTCGATAATAAGTGAAGCTACAAAAAATATTACACTTGTAAATGTGGGTTCACCCACTCTACCTGAAATTCCCGTTTCCGGAAATTATCAGGTAAAAAGAGAAAACACATATAATACTTCATTTAAGTCTCACGAAGTAAATATTGATTCTGTAATCGAAGAAAATAACAGGAGGATTGAACTCAACAGGAAAAAAAGACAATCAAACAACAAGCTTAATAATGATTCTTCTGCAAATGAAATTAAAATAATGGTTGATAGTCTAATAATTAAACAGAATGAGGAGTTGAGGAAGCAGATTGAACAGTTAAGAAAGGAAATTGAAAAATTCCGACAGGATATGCAAAACTTAAAGAATAAAGAAAAGATTGAGCAGTATGAAGAAATAATAAAAATGCTTGAGGATCAAATAGAAATCTGAATCATTAGTTAATTTGTATTCCATTTATCCGCCAATTCTGCCGCTGGTTTAGTTTAAATCCGCCTGTAAAACACTTCTTTGCGAATTGTCTGCTTTAGCTTAATTTTCTACCGAATAAGAAATACTTAAAATGTATCTGAACAGGATTTCAAAAAATATTCATTTAACCGTAAGCTTAACATCAGTTACCATATTGTTTATTCTGGGAAATTTTCAACCTGTTAACAACTTATTATTCCTTTCTTTACTTCAGGATATTGTATCAATTGCTTTGATTTTTTCCCTCTCAATTAAGATTAAAGACTACATCAGAATTAACAAGATATCTTTTCTTAATCTGACTTTTATGATGGCCGTTATCCTCGGCATCTTTTTGATGACAATATGGATTTCTCCGATGTTTATGGATGATCTGATTGAAAAAATAAAAAGAGAAACATCTCTTTTCAGTTTTGCCTCCAACATCGCAGGAATTATTTACTACAGCACCTTTGTGTTGGGTGTAACTTTTATTTTCGTTGTTCTTAAAGAATTCTATTTTTCTAAAAGAATAAAATACAATCCAATATATTTCCAACTGTTAATTGCCTTTGCGCTTCTTTCTGCTTTGTCGCTTACATTGCTAAGTGAGGTTAATCCTGCAGTCTCAACAGCATTTATGGTAGTAACAATTCTTCTTATTATCAGGAATTCATTCGGTATTTCGTGGATAGCATTTCTGAACAAAAAAGAAAAGTTTAAACTTTTATTCACCTCACTGGCAATTGCTATTCTCGCTTCTGTTTTAGTTGGATACTCTGCTTATCAATCACTTCATACTGAAACACTCAGGACTTATTCGTCGGGATTCAATAGACTTTCACTACTGATTCTGATTTATGCATTGGTTTACTTTGGTGTTCTCTTTTTTACGGTTTTATTCCATTTACCAACAGCCGAAGCATTTGACAGAAAAGCAGAGGAAGTTTCTTCATTACAATTATTTTCAACTTTAATAAATCAGGTTATTGATATTGATGATCTGGCTGATACCATAACTGATTTGACACGAAAGGTCAGCTCTGCTGATGCATCCTGGATAGTTACAAATAACGGAAACAACTTTGAAACAATCTCACAAAAGAATATTTCAGAGAAAGATCTGAATGAAATAAACAATTATTTACTTAGCAAAAACGAATGTAATAATCTTACAAAAGCGAAAATTTTTTCATTGGATAAATCATACATAAAATTAAAATTAAGCGAGCACATAAACTCAGTTATTATCTCTCCGTTAAGAACTCAAACTGAAATAAAAGGATATTTACTTGCGGCCAGAAAAAATGGTCTTCTGTTTTATGATGATGAAGCAAAGGCAATTAACGCTTTTTCCGAGTATGCATCAATTGCACTTGAAAATTCAAGATTGCTGAAACAATCAATTGAAAAAGAAAGACTTCAAAAAGAACTTGATGTTGCTCGCGAAATGCAGCGAAAACTTCTCCCTGCAATTAATCCGAATTTCAGTGAGCTGGAAATCTGTTCTATATTTATTCCCGCTTTTGAAGTAGGAGGCGATTTTTATGATTATTACACTGAAAATAGCAATGAATTTTCTTTTATAATTGGCGATGTTGCAGGGAAGGGTATATCTGCAGCTTTCGTAATGGCTGAAGTCAAAGGAATTTTCGAGTCACTTTCAAGAATCTTAATCTCACCAAAAGAAATTCTCATAAGAGCCAATAGAATTCTTTCAAGAACTTTACATAGAAAAAATTTTGTAAGCGCTTTATATGGGAAAATAAATTTTAATAATTCAGAATTTGAGTTTGCTCGCGCTGGTCATTGCCCGGTTCTATTGATAAGAGATGGTGAGATTGCCAAATATCAACCAAAGGGATTGGCTTTGGGTTTAGATTATACAGAAAGCTTTGCCGAATTTTTAGATGATGTGAAAATTAAACTGCAAAAAAATGATATACTTATTTTTTATACGGATGGAATTACTGAATCTAAAAATAGTCGCAATGAAGACTTTGGAGAAGAAAGATTTATCGGGGCAATTAAAAGCAATCTTGATAAAGATATTGGACAGATTGCTAAGGAAATAATTTCAGAAGTTTCAATATTTACTGATGGCTATACTCAATATGATGATATAACTTTACTTATATTAAGATGGGTAAAAAATTAAAAGGATAAATAAATGGCAGAATTTAACACAACACTTAGAGAACACGGCGAGATCACCATCATCAAATTAAAAGGTTATCTTGATGCTCACACTGCACCTGTTCTTGAAAATAAATTTAATGAACTTATAAGCAACAATAAATATAAAATTGTTGTTGACTTTAAAGATCTTGCTTACATAAGTTCAGCCGGATTGGGCGTATTTATGGCTTATATTGAAAAGGTTCGCGAAAATCAGGGAGATATTAAACTTGCTTCGATGAATGATAAGGTTTTCAACATATTTGACCTTCTCGGGTTTCCGCTTCTGTATGAAATTTTTAAAACTGAAGAAGAAGCAATTAAAAAATTCGGTGAGTAATATTTTGAAAACAAAAAAGTTAATAGTCAAAAGCAGAACAGAAAATCTTTCAAAGATCAGAGATTTTATAAGTTCTAATGCATCTGAAGCGGGATTCAGTAATGACGAAATTGATAATATTATTCTTGCAGTTGATGAAGCTTGTACAAATGTTATTAAACACGCTTATAAATTCTCACCTGATGAAGATATTCTGATTGAGATAAGTTACAATAAATCTGCTTTTACTATTACAATCGAAGACAATGGGATTTCATTTGATCCGGATGTTGTTCCTTCTCCCGATCTCCGCAAATACTATCGCGAACATCGTGTCGGAGGACTTGGAATGTATTTGATGAAAACTTTGATGGATGAAGTTAAATATAATTCTGTGCCGGGCAAGTATAATCGTGTTTCACTTATAAAGAAAATTAAAGCTGCATAGCGATGTCAGAAGTTGAAAGTTTAAAAGTTAAGAGAAACTTAACAGCACTTATTGAATTCAGTAGAGTAATTAATTCAAGTCTGGATATCCATTTTATTCTGAATAATGTTTTACTCACTTGTCTCGGAAAATTTTTAGCAATCAGGGGTTTGATTGCTCTAAAGGAACAGAACAAATTTCAAATAAAACTTACCAAAGGTATACCCGGCGAAGTTTTATCAAACTTTCCTGTTATCATTGCCGGGAATGATTGCGATTTAAACGAAGAAATGAAAAGATTTTTTGATGCTGCACACATAAAAATCTGTGAGAAAATAAAATCATCAAATGACTGTATAGGATTTGTTTGTCTGGGTGAAAAACTTAACGGTAAAGAATTTAGTGAAGATGATAGAGAGTTTCTCAGAACCATTCTTAATATAGCAGCAACAGCAATTCAGAATTCATTAGTTGTAGAAGAATTAAAAAAAGTCAATCGGGAGCTTGACTCGCGTATTCAGAGATTAAATTCATTGTTTGAATTGAGTAAAGAGTTCGGGTTGTTCTCCGAGTCAACAAAAGTATCCCGATTACTTGTTTATTCCCTGATGGGTCAATTTCTGGTTTCGAATTATGCCATTCTCAATTTTGAAGGTTCTGCGATACAGGTTCTCGAATCCAAATTTCAGATTGATGAACTTTTAACAAGACTAAGGCATTATGATTATCTGAAGATTGACAACCCGCTCAACAGAGAAAAGTTAGAAAAATATTTTCCGGCATTGTTTGAAATCGGTGTTAGTTTAATTGTTCCAATGCAAATTCAGGGTAAAGTAAAAGGATTAATACTCCTTGGTAAACGTGTGAATAATTTTGATTATTCCGATTACGATATTGAGTTTATTTATTCTGTCGGAAGCTTGGCAATAATATCGTTGGAAAACAGGCGATTGTTCAAAGAAGCTTTGGAAAAACAGAAACTTGAGGAGGAACTTGAGTTTGCACGGGAGATTCAGCAAAATCTTTTACCATCGCATATCCCATCAACAAATAATTTTGATATAGCTGCAATTAATCTACCTTCAAAACAAGTAGGTGGAGATTATTTTGACATTATTAAAGTTGATGAAGGAAAATATATTATCGCTATTGCTGATGTTTCAGGGAAAGGAATTCCTGCATCATTACTAATGGCTAATATGCAGGCATTTCTGCAAGTAATTAGCATGCAAAAAATTGATATTGCAACGGCAACGGGTTTGATCAACGATTTAATTACAAAAAATACATCCGACGGAAGATTTATTACTTTCTTCTGGGCAGTGCTTGATGATAATGAAAGGAGACTAACTTATGTTAATGCCGGACACAATCCTCCTATTCTTGTTCGGAATAATGAGATAGTAAGATTATCAGAAGGAGGAATTATTCTTGGTGTGATGAAAACTATACTGCCTTATAACAGCAACTCAATACAGCTTGAAAGTGGAGATAAAATAATTATGTTTACTGATGGAGTTAGCGAAGCACTAAATCCATACTCTGAAGAATTTTCTGAAAACAGATTGGAACATCTGGCTTTAGAAACAAATTCGTTTTCCGCAGGTGATACATTAAACAGAATAAAGATTGAAATTGAAAAATTTGCAGAAGGTGCTCCACAATCCGATGATATAACAATGATGATTATAAAGGTTAAATGATGATGAACAGAATCAGAGCATTTTTATATAGGAATAAAGTGCATTTTGTTTCATCGATAACAATTATTCTCGGCATAATTGCTTTGGCAAATATTTATGTTTCGTTGAATGTAAATGTTACTTCAAATGATGAATGTCTTTGGGTCGGGAAAAGAATTACTAAAGATAGTGTAGCATATTTTTTTGACTATGTAAAAGAAGATGGAGTTGCCTGGAAGGCAGGTATCAGAAATGGAGATCAGCTTTTAAGTATAAATAATTATGTTGTCATAAATGATCAGCAGGCACAGATGGTATTGAATTCTGTTAAAAGTGGAGATTATGCTGATTATGTGATTAAAAAACCTGATGGAACTTTACTTAACACAAAAGTTCAGGTTAAGAAGCTTCTTAGTTTTGGCGCACTTACTTTTAATATCAGTGCATTGATTTGGTTGTTGATTGGTTATGTTGTATATCAGGCAAGACCAGATGGCAGGCAACAAAAGTTATTTCTTTTGTTGTCTTTCTCATTTGTACTAACAACTTTTTTAAATTTTTTCCCGCAAAACATCGGACTTTTTGATTTAGTACATAACTATCCTGTTGGCAGTTTATTAATTTATATATTCGGTTCATTGGGTGCATCTGCATTACCATTTACCTTTCTTTACTTTATCTGGAATTTTTTCAAACCTTTGGAATTTGCTCAGAAGAAATGGGTTAAATTGTTGTTTATAATATTGCCGGCTTTACTATTCGCTTTTTCACTTTCGTTAATAATGAATTTCTATAATCAGTCATTACTTGCTTTATCCGAATTCAGAAAATTTCAGAATCTTACATCCATTATAAGTTCAGTTACATACATTACTGCTGGAGTTACATTAGTTGTAATATTCATTAAGGAAAAAGATAAACATCAAAGGAAACCAATTCTTTTAATTATTCTGTCTTTTGTTTTAGCAATTGTTGTGCAGATTTATTTAGCAACAATTGCCCCGGCATTGGCAGATACAATTTTTAATTCGCCTGAATACTACCTGCCAGTGATTTTACTGACACTTATTCCTATGATTTTTGGTTATGCGATTTTCAAGTATCATTTGCTCGATGTCAGTGAAGTTGTTAAGAATACAATTTTTTACAGTGTTGCCACTGCTACGGTCGTTGCAATTTATTTTTTGTCGATATATGTATTAGGACATAGTTTAAGCAGTTTGATTGGATTTGGTAACGAAGGATTTATTGCAGTTGTCCTTTTTATGATTTTTGCAGTTCGTTTCCAATCAACAAAAGAAAAAGCTCTTAAATTTATCACACAGAAATTCTATCCCGAAGAGTTTGCTTTTCAGAATGTGTTGATAAAATTCAGTAATGAAATTTCGACCGTAGTGGGAAAGGAAAATATTCTTAATCTTACATTAAACACTTTTGTTAATTCACTTAAGCTGAAAAAATTTGCAATATTACTCAACAATACTAATTCGGGACAATTAAAACTTGTTCGTCAGTTCGGATTTAAACGAATAAATTGTGAATTGGATAAGAAAACCATTCAGAATTATTATGACGAAATTTCCCGGTTAAAAGTATTTCCTGAAATCGGAAGAGATATCTTTCAGAAGTTATTTGAGGATAAAGCTGAAATTTTAATTGATGAAGATGTTTTTACTGTTATACCGCTGATAGTAAAATCTAAAGTTATAGGAGCAATGTTGTTTGGGTTGAAGTATTCTGGTTCACAATTTTCAGGTAAAGATATAGAGTTACTTTATGCAGCGGCAAATCAGTTAGCTGTTGCAATTGAAAATGCTCGTTTATATCAGACCGAAGTTGAAAAGCAAAAAATTGATCATGATCTTGAACTTGCCAGAAATATACAGAAAGGACTTCTACCTTCCTGTATCCCAAATTTGAATGGATTTGACATTTGTGGTGTTATGATTCCCGCAATGCATGTTGGGGGAGATTATTATGATTTAATTCCAATAGACGAAAATAAAATTTTTGTAGCGGTCGGTGATGTTTCGGGCAAAGGATTATCTGCGTCTCTTTATATGACAAAACTCCAAACAATAATGCAGCTTTATTGTAAAAGTGGTAGTTCACCGAAAGAAATTCTGATTGAAGCAAATAGACTTCTTTATAACTCTCTGGATGCCGGTTCATTTATTACAATGTCTTTAGCTTTGTTTGATAAAGAAAAAATGCAAGTTAAAGTATGCCGCGCCGGGCATTTGCCACTTCTGATTACAGAGAATGGAAATTCAAAACTATTAAAAACTAAAGGAATTGCTCTTGGATTGGATGAAGGACCATTGTTTGAAAATAATCTTGAAGAAATAGAAATTGAACTTAGGGATAAACAGATTTTTGCATTCTTTTCAGATGGAATAACCGAAGCAATGAATGAGGATAATGAATTGTTTGGAGAGGAAAGATTATTAAAAATTTGTAATGAAAACTATCAAGCTCATTCGGCCAGCATTATGGAAATTATTGAAAGAGAAATAGAGAAATTTAAAGGCGATTCCGAGCAAAAAGATGATATGACAATGGTGATAGTGAAAACAAAATTTTCATAACTCAAATGAAAGGATTAATAATGAAACTGATTTTAACACTAATCTTTTCTTTCATTTCCATTTTCCCTCAAATCAACATTCAGGAAACACAAGTATCTAACGGAGTTGTTCATAAAAAAATTATTAATCAGAGCGATACATTGATTATAAATATCCTGAAAGTTGATATCCGGAAACCTGACATTACCATTCTTGCAGCGAAAGCAAATGAGCTTTTACATACAAAAGAAACGACCAGCCAGATGGTCGCACGATATAAACTTTCAGGTTATGATGTTATTGCTGCCATTAATGCTGATTTCTTTGAATCTGATGGCGAAGTAATAAGTAATATGATTTCGAAAGGTGAAATTATAAAAGCAGTTAAATTTTCCGACTCACCTTTTAATAACTTTACTAATTCACAATTAGCTTGCGATCAAGAAGACAATTTATTTATTGAACAATTTATCTTCAGCGGAAATCTTATTCTTCCAAACGGAAATATTGAGGAAATACATAGAATAAATTCAAAAGCAGACAGTAATTCGATAACTCTGTACAATCATTTTCAGGGAAGAACTACTCCGCCTTCATCAAAAGATTGGTATGTAATTGATTTCGTTTTGTTTCCAATACACACCACAAGCGATACTTTAAAGTATATTGCTACCGCTAAAACAACTTTAAGAAATTTTCAGATACCTGAGGAAGGAATGATTCTATCCGCAAATAATAAATTTGCATACTATCTTGAAAGAGAAATAAAAATAGGCGATACCTTAAAAATTATTTATAACTTCTCACCAAAAATCGGAAGCATTAAAACCTTAATAGGTGGTTGGCCTGTTCTGGTAAAAGATGGAATGAATGTAATAAGAAGAAATCCTTCAATTGAGGGAATCACTGAAAAGTTTTCTGAACAGCGACATCCGAGAAGTGGAATCGGGTTTTCTGCTGACAAAAGAACATTATATCTGATTACAGTTGACGGGAGACAGCCGATGAGTAGGGGAATGACACTTCTTGAATTTGCTAATCTGATGATTAGCGAAGGAATCCATAACGGATTGAACCTTGACGGAGGTGGTTCAACAACAATGGTGGTTGGAGATAAAGTTATTAATAATCCCTCAGATATCTCGGGTGAAAGATTAGTAGGAAATTGTCTGATGATTATTCGTAATTGAAAATTTATACTCAGATAAAAATGATTGGAATTTCAGAAGGAATATTTTAAACTGAACAGCTCGTAATATCGGAAATAATTTTGTTCTTGATTTGTTGTGTTTGAGTTTTCTGTGTTTGATTCATCATCGAATTTTACAACAGCTTTTCCAATAAAGTAGCCAATTACTGCTCCCATTATTGTATCCGATAACCAGTGATTATCACTATACATCCTTTGCCAACTTGTTAATAAAGAAAGTGAATAAAGTCCGATAGAAGCATAAGTATTATTAATCCGGTGTGCAAGTACTGATGACAGAGTAAAAGCTACTGTACTATGACCCGAAGGAAATGACATATAATCATTATCAGTCTGAAAAAACTTAAACCTCAAATGGCCCTCATCGGTATAAGGTCTGCTTCTACCAGAAGCAATTTTAATCAGGGTGGTCGTTAAACCAGCATAAAACAAACCTTCTAATAACATTCTGCCAGTGACTGCAAGTTCTTTATTTCGGGAGATTTTACCACCGAGATATAAGCTTCCCGTAAATAGTCCCGCATATGATATTTCTCCATAAAGTCTTCCGGCAATTGAAATATCATCTAAAGTTGGACTTCTGTGATTTAACCAAAAGTCTCTGTTATCCTGATCTAAAAAAGTAGATGAAACAGTTAAAGCGAGTATAGAAGTAAAAGTAATCCAATCTTTTTTATCAAATCTTCCAGGTGAGTTAATTAGTTTTTCTCCGGTATGTAAAAAAGATTTTAAATCATCAGTTACCGAAGGAATATTTTCTGAATTATTCTGATAAGAAGCTGCAGTTTGAGCGTGAATTGAAATATTTATAGAGACGAGTAAAGCAAATAAAATTTTCACAATATGAATTTTTAAATGAGTCATCAACATTAGTTGTGTAAAAATCCAACCGAAATTTATATTTAATAAAAAAGCCGATGAGTTATTCACCGGCTTTAAAGAAAATAATTTTATTGTTTCACGAAAACTGAACTTTCTTCCTAGTTTTTTGTGCGTAATCAAGTACCATTGCAGAAGCAACAAAAATCGAGGAATAAGTTCCGATGATAATTCCAAATAAGAGAGTAAAAGAAAAAGCTCTTAATACATCTCCGCCTAATAAAAATAAGACGAAGACTGCAAGAAGTGTTGTAACTCCTGTGATAATAGTTCTGCTCATTGTCTGGTTAATGCTTTTATTAATGAGTTCTTCAAGAGGCATAGTTTTATGTATCTTCATATTTTCACGAATTCTATCGAACACTATCACAGTATCGTTAATGGAATAACCGACAAGAGTCAGAAAAGCTGCAACAACCGGCAAATCAATTTCGAGATTTAAACCAGGAATTACACCATAAAGCACAGCATATAATCCAACAGTGATCAACACATCATGGAACAAAGCCAATACTGCACCGACTGCAAAAACAAATTTAAATCTGAATCCCAGGTAAATCAGAATAACTAAAAGTGAGAGAAGAACAGCCAGAACAGCATCCCTTTTTAATTCCTCTCCAATTTTAGGTCCCACTCGATCTTCTTTAACAACCCTGAATGCATTGTCTTTTATTTTTTCTCTCAGCACTTCTTTAATCCAGTCGGCAATTCCTACTCTCACAATCATTTGTGTATTATCGAGTTCTTCTGATACTTTTCCGGTTTGAAAACCTTTTGCAAATAGTTCTGAAATAAGGATATCGGTAGTATCTGTATTTGTAAATTGAATTGTGACGGAATTCAAGGTAGAGTCAACTATCTGATAAGGTACTCCGGGCATAATTTGTTCAATGTTTTCTTTAATCCTTTCTACCACCTTTGGATAAATTTCTTTAGGAATTTCCTGAAGTTCAGTTCTTACCAGAATTCCTGTTTCAGCACCGAAGGTTCTCACTTCGACGGCTCCAAGTCCAATATTAGTAAGATCGTTTCTGATTTTAGCTACATCCACAGGCTTATCGAACTGAAGCACTATCTCACTACCACCTTTGAAATCAATTCCAAAGACTAAACCTCGAAATGCAATATTAAGCATTCCGACCAGAAACAAAACGAGTGAAAGAATGTAGAATGTTTTCCGCATTCCCATCCAATTAACATTTAAGTTATGAAATATTCTCATTGAACTATAAACTCCTTAATCTTTTTAACCGATAGAGATTTTTGCACCTTTAGATGCGAGATAATCAAAAATTAATCTTGAAATAACCAATGCGCTGAACAATGTTGAAGCAATACCTATCATAAGTGTCAAAGCAAATCCCTGTACAGGACCGGTTCCGAATTGATAGAGAATTATTCCTGTAAAGAATGTTGTAATATTTGAATCAATAATTGCTGACATAGCTTTTGAAAAACCACTATCAACAGATGCTTTTAAAGTTTTCCCGGTTGCTAATTCTTCGCGCATCCTTTCGAATATCAGAACATTTGCGTCAACAGCCATACCTATTGTTAAAACTATACCTGCAATACCGGGTAAAGTTAATGTTGCCTTAAAGCCGGCAAGAACACTTAAAATAAAAAGGATAGTAAGTATCAGAACGGCTGCGGCAATTGAACCAGACTTTCTGTAATAGATAATCATAAATAGAGCTACGGCAAGATAACCGAATAATGCGGAGTTCAAACCACCCTGAACAGAATCCTCACCGAGCGAAGGACCAACTATTCTTTCTTCGATGATATCCACTGGTGCTGGTAATGCGCCGGCTTTTAATACAATCTCAAGTAATTTTGCTTCATCAAGATTTTCCATCCCTTCAATCTGCGATCTGCCTCCGGGAATTTTTCCTCTTACGACGGGAGCAGAGAAAACCAGTCCATCGAGCATAATGGCTATTCGTTTTCCAATATTAGCTCCTGTAATTCTTGCCCATTCAACAGCACCCTCGGAATTCATTTCCATGTTTACAATTGGTGCAGATGTATTTGGGTCTAATGTTGCAACTGCATTGGTAACAACACCACCTGTCAATTCAGGTTGTTTGTTAACCAGATACATGAAAAACACTTTTTTGCCATCTTGGGTTGTGCTAACAGGTTTAGCAGAAAACACGAATTCGACATTGTCCGGAATTTCTTTTTTAACTTCCGGTAATGAAAGCCATCGTTGAATTTTAACTCTGTCATCTTCCCTCACAAAAGCATCTGCACTTCTTCCCTGAGGATCAAGCAATGCAACAGAGAAAAATGGATGCTGTTGCCTGAATTCTTCTTCAGTTAGCTGCTTCTGAGTGGTATCTGCAGCGGCGGTTGTATCGGATTGTTTTGTTGTATCGGACAATTCTGCGAGTAATGAATCATTTCCTTTGGCTAAAACTATTGCTAATGCTTTATCAATTCTTTCCATTATCTGATAAGTAAAATCAGGATCTTTAACAAGTCTGAACTCAAGCAAAGCAGTTCCTTGCAGAAGTTGTTTAGCTTCTTCCTCTTTCGCAATACCTGGCAATTCCACAATTATTCTTCTTGAACCCTGTCTTTGAATAGATGGCTCGGAAACTCCATACTGATCAACTCTATTTCTGATGATCTCCATTGCACGGGTAACAGCATCTTCAGAATCCTTTTTTAGCTGAGAAATAATTTCAGCATCATCTTGTCTGATATTGCCAAAATATCGGCTTAGTCTAATTCCTTTTTGCTGAAGTTTTCGTGCAAGTATGTCAACAACAGATTCCTCAGAAACTTCTGCTTCTTTTTTAGCTTCAGCTAAAGCGGAATTGAAAACCTGATCGGGATTATTTGCCAGTTTTTCAAGAAGTTTCGCTGTATTGACTTCAAGAACTACGCGCATACCACCTTGAAGGTCGAGGCCTAGTTTCAGTCTCTTTAAACGATTTTCGATATAAGAAGGGTCGGACTGCTTGATACTATCTTCAACAATGGTTAGTAGTTCTTCCAATTCGCTTTTGGAAATTTTGGGATTTTGTTTTAAGATTTCTTGCTTTTTCTGTTCAATAACAGATTTTATTTGCTTGTTATTCTGATAATCCGCATAAGTTGGATATAACAGATAAATACTTAGAGCTACTGCAGCAAGAATTAAAATTATCCTGAATCTGTACTCTTTCATAACACCTGTATTTTGTTACTGATTTGGAGTTTGTAAATAATTAGCTGTCAAACTTAATCCATAAGGCGTCAAAAGTCAATTAAAATTGACTCCTTAGGTAATGTTAATATCAGAAAAAGAGCGAAAAAGCGAGATTTAATAATTAAAGCGAGTTAATAACTGCCTGCAATAAAGCCGAAAATTTCTCCTTAACCTTTTCTGCAGTTTCGGTTACTTCTGAGTGAGAGAGTTTCTTATCCGAAATTCCAGCTGCAAAATTTGTTATACAGGAAATTACTGCAGTTTCCATCCCCAAATATGATGCATACATTGCTTCGTGTACTGTTGACATTCCAACTGCATCAGCTCCAAATTTTTTAAAGAATTGAATCTCTGCGGGAGTTTCATATGATGGTCCCTTTGTATAAATGTACACTCCTTTTTTCAAATCAATTTTAAGTTCCTTTGAAACATTTATGATTTTACTCCTCAAAAAATTATTCTCAAAAGATAAAAGGTAATTTTTTGATTCAGGGTTTGTAAGTCCTATAAGTGTCGTTAATTCTTTTTTTATAAAAATGCCATTCAGTGAAGTTGCTAACATTAAATCACCCGGAACAAAATCAGGATTTATTCCACCAGCGGCATTCGTAAGAATGATTTTTTTACAGCCAAGTTTGTGTGATAAAAACACAGGCAACACACACTCACTTATTTTATATCCTTCATAGAAATGAATTCTTCCCTGAAATAACAAAATATTTTTGCCCGAGTGCACAACAAAATGAATTTTACCTTCGTGACCAACAATTGTTGAAGGTGGATAACCAGGTAATTGTGAAGTGCGATAAACTTTTTTTGATTTGAAACGATTTGCAAAATCTCCCAATCCACTTCCAAGTATTATGGAAATATCCGGATGGGGAAGATTTTCTTTTTCAAAGAAATTTAATAATTCAGAGTATTTCAATGTAAGGTTTATTTTCATCAATCAACCTGCGAAAAATAATCCCGCAAGAGTTGCAGTCATTAAAGTAGCCATTACACCACCAATTACAGCTTTAATTCCCAAAGCAGCAATATCAGATTTTCTGCTTGGCGCGATTGGTCCTAATCCTCCAATCTGAATTGCTATTGAACTGAAGTTTGCAAACCCGCATAAAGCATAAGTAAGCATCAGAATAGATTTATCAGTTGCGAGTTTACCGGTTTCAATTAAAGTTCCCATTTCTGAGTAAGCAACAAATTCATTAAGTACTATCTTAGTCCCAAGTAAGCTTCCGAAAGTTAGAGCATCGTGCCAGGGAACCCCGATTCCAAAAGCTACGACCTGCAATATCAGTCCGATAATAAGCTGGAAACTAAGTGGACTACCGAAAGTCGATTGTAAATAGTAATTGATTCCGATAATATCACCAAATCCGTTTAATAAATAATTTATCAGCGCAATAAGAGCGATGAAAGCGATTAACATAGCTCCAACATTCAAAGCGAGTTTCAACCCATCGCCCGCACCATTTGCAGCAGCTTCAATAATATTACCAGCGGTTTTCTCAACCTGTACTTTTACAGTACCTTTTGTTAATGGTTCAGAAGTTTCAGGGAATAAAATTTTTGCTATAACCATTGCAGCAGGAGCAGCCATAACACTTGCGCCAAGAAGTTGAGTAGCAAATAATTTTTGAGCTTCAATTAAAGGTATTCCGTGAGATACTGAGTAAGCACTTCCTAAAATCTGTATGTAAGCTGCCATTACACCTCCGGCAATCGTAGCCATTCCACCAACCATTACTGTAAGTATTTCGCTTCTTGTCATTTTTTCGATATAAGGTTTAATCATCAAAGGAGCTTCAGTTTGCCCGACAAATATGTTTGCAGTGCAGGAAAGAGATTCAGCACCACTTGTTCCCATTAGTTTTGCCATTACCCAAGCCATTGCCTGAACAATTCTCTGCATAACTCCAAGATAGTAAAGTATCGACATCAGTGAAGCAAAAAAGATGATTGTTGGTAATACCTGAAATGCGAAGAAAAATCCGAGCGAATTTTCTGAACCGGGAGGCAAAGCAAGATTACCGAAGACAAACTTTGCACCTTCAGTTGTGAAGTTGAGAATCAAAACGAAGATATAACTTACTCCATTAAAAAAATCTTTGGGCCAGCCGAGGATGAAGAAAAATTTTCTTAAATCTTCACCTTTAAGAATGAACAAAGCAAAAACAAGTTGGATGGATAGTCCGGCAATTACCAGTCTCCAACTTATTTTCTTTTTATTGTTCGAAAGAAGAAAGGCAATTCCGATAAGAACAGATATTCCTATAATTCCGCGAAAGAGTGATTCGATTATCATAAGTTTTCTCTAAGATTCTTCTGGAATGTAATGACATTTGCGACATCGTGCTTCATAAATATCAGAAGCTCCGACAACAACTCTGTCTTTGACTGCAAGTTTTCTTTGGGTTTTATTTGCCGGATTTCCGCAAACAACACAGATTGCATGAAGTTTGGTGATATACTCGGCAACTGCAAGAAGCTGCGGCATCGGTTCAAATGGAACGCCGCGATAATCCTGATCAAGTCCGGCAACAATTACTCGTTTACCTCTATTTGCAAGTTCAATACAAACATCAATCAAATCATTTGAGAAGAACTGAGCTTCATCAATTCCAATAACCTGAGCATCTTCAGAAAGATTTAGGATTTCTTTTGCCTCTTTGACTATTACAGAAGGCATTGATTGTTCGCTGTGAGAGACTATTGAATCTGAAGAGTATCTGACATCAATTTCTGGTTTGAAAATTTTCAGTTTTTGTTTTGCGATTTGAGCACGCTTTAATCGTTTAATCAATTCTTCGGTTTTCCCTGAAAACATGCAACCGGCAATTACTTCAATCCAGCCGGTTCCGTTAGGTATTGAATGAGGTTCCATTAAAATTATTTCCTGTTGTTTAATTCTTTATCACCAAAAGCAAGTGGAAGTAATTCACTTGATTTGAAAATTTTATATTCTCCCTGTCCATTGATAAGTATGACATCAATATTTCCACATAAATCTGAAATTACCTGACGACAGGCGCCACAAGGTGAAATATAGTCAACTGTATCAGCTGATAAAGCAATTGCCTTGAATTTTCTTTCACCTTCAGAATAAGCTTTGAATATTGCATTTCTTTCAGCGCAGATTGTTAAACTGTAAGACGAAACTTCAATATTGCATCCGGTGTAAATTTTATCATCCTCTGTGATAAGTGCTGATCCGACTCTGAATTTAGAGTAAGGTGAATAGGAATTCTGTTTTGCTTCGATAGCTTTATTTATAAGTGTTTTATAATCCATAATAGTGTTTCAAAAATATTTCAAGTGTTTTTGAATTCAAATTTTTAATTCAGCTTTTTCTTCATTACAAGATAAAAAGTTGGCGTAAAATATTTATTTATAAATCCAAAATTATCATTCGCAATTTTTTTGATTATATGATCGAGTCGTAATTTTTTTAACAGGGCAATTAATTTATTATGAAAACTGCTCCAGGCAATTCCTTTATTACCATTAAACAACTCACAAACTGATAAAGTAGTAAATAGAGAAATCTCAAAGTTTTTTTCAAACAAGTATTTAATTTCACTAAAAGAAAGCAATTGAGGAATATCTTTTCTGTTGTAATCAGGTTTTCTGAAAATTCTTAGAAAAAATTTTTTAATAAAATCTCTGTTGAATAATGAAAGACAAGGAATGCCCCAATGAGGGTCTGAAAGAATATTGAGAGCTGATAACCTATTTGGGGTGCTTAGGTAAATCATTCCTGAAATTCTTAGCAATCTGTTTATTTCAGATAATAATATCTCTTTATTTACTATATGTTCGATAACATCCTGAAGAATTATTAAGTCGAATGAAGAATCTTTGAAAGGCAGTAAAGTTGCATCTGAGCAAATGCTGTTATCAAGATTATAATTCAATTTTTGTCGAAGCAATCTTATTCTGCTTATATCTATACTCACAACGAAATTTTCCCCGGAAAAAATTTTTGTTGTTCCACCTTCTCCGCTTCCAATGTCCAGAATGTATAGATTTTTTGCATCAGTCACATTTTCAATAATTGTTCTTACAAATTTTCCCCGATCAAGAGAAAGTTGTCTTGCTCTTTCCCATCTTAAATAATTAGGATGGTCTTTGTTTAGCCAGGATGGTATTTTACAAACTATTTCCATTGATCTTTTCTGAATAATGAATTCATAAAATTTACAATGAGTAAGATTTCATAAATTGGCTGCAGATAGAGAATTTCATAGATTTTAAAGTTATTTGGCAGTATCGGCTCAGCTTTTTTGATAATTATAAAATCAGCTAAAAATTTTGTCGTAAAAGGAATAATGAAGAATAAAGATATTGGCATAAACAGGACTGAAAAAAGTGAGGTAATATTAATTGAATGCCAGAGAGTCAAAAGTATTTTATGTCTTAAAAGATAATGATGAGAAGTTTTCAAATGCCTGCTTTTTCTCTTGAAATATTCTTTGAATGACGATGATGGATAGGAATAGACAAAATCATTTCTATATCTGAAAGCACTTATTCTTAGTTTGTGTTTAACTGCTTCGCGAATTAATAAATCATCATCACCACTTAGCGTGTCTGTAGTTTGTCTGTATCCGCTTAGCTTGTAAAAAGAATCTTTCGTAAATGCAATACTTCTGGAAGTAGCTGAGTAAGGTAAACCTAATCCTGCTGAAGAAAAATATAGAATATAATTTCTGTAATTCTCATATGATGATATTTTGCTTACAAAATTTTTTTCAGAAACTAGTGGGGAATAACCAAATACAATATCGTAACCTTCAGCAATTCTGGCAGAAATTGATTTAAGCCATCCTGACTCAGGTTTACAGTCTGCATCTGTTATAGCAATAACCTCAAACTTAGCGTTTTCAATGCCAACCTCGAGTGCGCCTTTTTTAGCCGGTAACAATTTATCTTTTGCAGATATTAAGCGAAAATTTTCAACAACGGAGCTTTTTATTATTTCAGCTGAATTATCTGTTGAATTATCATCAACAAAAATTATTTCATACTTATCCTGTGGGTAATTAATCTTATCTAGTGCTGATAGCAGCAATTTCAGATTTTTTTCTTCATCTTTGAATGAAATGACAACAGAAATACAGTTATTGTCACGATTATCAGATTTTTTTGATAAGACTAATTTCTTTAACCCTGTTAACAGAGATAAAGAAAGAATAAAAATTCCAATTGGTAGGATAATTGAAATAAAAAATATCATAAAAATTTTTCTATCAGCTATTGCGAAGTTATCTAAAAATGTTTTAAGTTTCGTACAGAAAAGCGGGCAGAATATCTAATAGTAATTTTAATAGCGTTAATCAAATCAGAATTATCCTCTGGTTCGAGACTGCGCAAGAAATTTTATTTTCTTTAAAATTTACTTATCAATAAACAAGTATTAATTAACTAACTATCTTCAATCACAAGAGGAGCTATAATGAAAAGCACACTCATTTCATTTTGCTTTGCGGTTGCTCTGTTTGGATTAAGTATGAACACTGCTTTTGCACAGGATGTAACTGGCAATGACAGTCGTATCTGGTCCAAAATAGAAATAGACCGAAATCCTCCAGTAGTTACTAACGAAAGTCAGTATCGCTGGATACCAGTGGAACCAAAGTATGAATATTATCGTATCGGAAATACTGAGGTTACTGTCAGTCCGAATTACAGGGTTAGACCTACAAGCAACACTACTCAATCCGAATTATCAATTGATGTTCATCCAACCAATCCGAATATTTTATTCGGAGGAGCGAACACAACAAATTGGCCTGTTACTACTTTGTATGGTACGGGATGTTATTGGACCACAAACGGCGGATTAAACTGGAGTGGTTTTGATAATCCTCCAAGCTCTATGGGTTCCAACAGTGGCGACCCTGCTAATGTCATAGGAACTAATGGATATTTTTATATTGGTTACATTGATAATCCCGGAGGACAAGGCATAGCAAGGTCAACCGATTTAGGTACAACCTGGACGACATATACCGTAACTCCAAATCCCGGAAGTTTAGCAGATAAAAATCATTTAATGATAGACAAGCAAGTTGGTTCACCCTTCGAGAACAGGCTTTACGATGTGTGGACTGATTTTGGCGGCACAAATGATAATGATGCAGTTATTAAGTTTTCATCTAATTTTGGTGTTAACTGGAGTGCTGCAACAAATCTTTCAGCATCATTAAACCCAGGCAGTCACGCTCAGGGTGTTAATGTTCAGACCGGACCTAACGGAGAAGTTTATGTAGCTTTTGCAATATATGATAACTGGCCAGGAGGTGAAGATGCAATCGGTTTTGCTAAATCAACTGATGGTGGAGTTACCTGGACAAATTCCAGAATTTATGGTGCTCTTACACCAAATGGTAATTTCAACTTTGGAATAAGAGGAAACATAAAGCCAACATCAATTCGTGTTGCTTCCTTCCCTTCGATGGCGGTTGACAGAAGCGGTGGACCAAATAATGGTTACATATATATAACCTGGCCTCAAAGAGGAGTTGCTCCTGCAGGTAGTGATCCTGATGTAGTGATGATTCGCTCCACCGATGGCGGTGATACCTGGAGCTCACCTGTTCGAGTAAATGATGATGCTTTGAATAATGGTAAAGATCAATATTTCCCCTGGTGTACGGTAGATCAGTCTGATGGTAATGTTTATGTAGTTTTTTATGACAACAGAGAAACAACAAATGACAGCACCGGAGTTTATATGGCTGTTTCTTATAACGGTGGAACTACTTTTACAAACTTCCGTGTCAGTGATCAGAACTTCAGACCAAAACCTATCGCCGGATTGGCAGGCGGATATCAGGGTGATTATATTGGAATAGCCGCGGCAAATGGTAAAATTTATCCTTTCTGGATGGATGACAGAACAGGAAACTATCAGGCATGGATTGCTGAAGTTACAGTAGGTCCGCCTTGCCCGGTTGATGCTGCAAGTAATCCAACTCCTGCAGATGGAGTAACCAATGTTCCTGTAAATATTGCACAACTTGAATGGACAAATGGTTCTGGTGCTACTCAGTGTGAAGTCTGGTTCGGTGAAGGAAGTAACCTTACTCAGATTTACGATGGACCGGTTATTTCCTCAATCGCTGTTCCTGGTCCGCTTCAATACAATAAATCGTATGGCTGGAGAATAGTTGGTAAGAATGATACCTGTAGTGTTGGAGGTCCATTCTGGTCATTCAGAACTGAATTATCTCCCGGAACTTTATTTATTGAACCATTTCCGGATTTAGCAAATTGGACACCTGTTGGACCGCTCGGATTAACTAACTGGTCCGCTCAAACAACAAACAATGCCGGTGGACAAGCTCCACCCGAGTGCAGATTAAGTTGGACACCATCATTTAATGGTCAATCTTACCTTAAATCAATTAACATCTCTGCGCCAAATAATACTCAGCTTGATTTGATATTAAAACATTATCTTGATTGGTATGCAAACCCAAGCGGTGTTATGGGTATTGCAGTTACTTATGATGATGGTGCTACTTATACTCCTTTATGGCAAGTGGAAAATCCAACCGGCAATGTTGGACCACAAACAGTTACCACTTCTTTTACTACACCTGTAACCGATGCTGCAAATATGAAATTAGCTTTATTCTATAATGGTAATTCATTTAATATTGATTTCTGGTATATAGATGACATAGAACTAACCTATGTTATTCCGGTTGAGTTGACTTCATTCACAGCAAAAGCAGTGGATGATAATGTAGAGCTTATTTGGAATACCGCAACTGAATCAAATAATCAGGGCTTCGAAATTCAGAGAAGTATCGGCGGACAATTCGAACCTGTTGGTTATGTACCCGGATTCGGAACAACCACAGAACACAAATCATATACATTTACTGATAAGAACGTAAAAGTAGGAAATTATACTTACAGACTAAAACAGATTGATTTTGATGGGCAATATGTCTTTTCAAACACTGTTGAAGTTGAGGTAAATCCACCATTGACATTTTCATTAGAACAGAATTTCCCGAATCCTTTTAATCCTTCAACGCTGATTAAATATTCTATCGCTAAAGATGCGATGGTTAATGTTTCTGTCTATAATGCAATAGGTGAAAAGGTAGCAACTTTAGCAAATGGATTCCAGCAGGCAGGAAGGTATGAAGTAAATTTCAATGCTGGTAATCTGACAAGCGGTGTTTACTTCTACTCGATTGAAGCCGGAGAATTTAAGGCAGTTCGCAAAATGTTGCTGATGAAGTAAAATCAAATTCAAAAGTCAGAATTCAAAA
>FWPU01003601.1_pt1 | contig 37310 bp, 32 predicted proteins | sample 2228361 | NCBI WGS metagenome assembly FWPU01 (sample SAMEA103939777, study PRJEB20133) | metagenome
ATTGTCCGCTCTTGAAGCCGCGAGGGAGAGGGGTGCAGAGGTGAGGAGAAGATTCGGCGCAAGAGTTCATAACAGCCTCTAGTTGACCAGATACCCTTCGGCGAAGGCATCGAAGGCCACCGTGTTTGGCCCCTGCGGAATGACCTTCAATGTCAGTGCCAGCGATTCCCCTGGGGCCAGGCGACGGTTGGGGTCGAGATACACGCGGCGGAAGCCGGTTACGCGCCGTTCTTCGTCGAAGAGAGTCATCGTCACGGCAATGCCCTGCACCGCCTGCGCGCCCTTGTTGGCGATGGACAGCGAGACCTGATACTGATCGATCACAAACGCGCCGGAGACCTCTTGCATGGCCAGCGAGGCGAAGCGCTGCTCCACATCGGTGGCGATCTCGCCACTCTTGACGAAAGATCGCGCTCCGGCATAGCCGGGCGGCGTGCGCTCGAACAGCACGCGGTAGGGGCCAGCTTCGCCACCGGGGAGCAGCGCGCGGGCGAGCGTCGTTTCACCCATGGCCAGCAGCGCCCCGTCGCGGGCGAGCAGTTCCACTGCCACCGTGACCCCCTCGATGGCCTGCTCCAAGGGATTGTGCACCTGCCCCAGGCACATCAGGCTACCCACAGCGGTTTCATAACAGGTAGGGCTGCTCACGTTTAAAAGAGCCGCCGGTGAAGCCACCAGACTGGCGCTGTCGGTGCTCAAGAGGGGGGTAGCAGTGTAGACTGGCCACAGAGTAGGGGCAAGCGAAGGAGGAAGGCGGGTATAGCCCAACAGGGGCAGCGTCGGTTGGGGGGTGGCAGACGAGGTCCCTTCGGACGACCATACCTGACTGCAGCCTGCAACCAGGACCCCGACCCAGATCCACAACCACCGCCAGGCGAGCCGTTCCATGGGAGGCGCCAATATCCCTCAATATCCAAAAAGAGGCAGCACAGTATCCCACATTATAGCCGAAGACCGCCCGCCGGACAGCGGCAAAATGCCCGACCCGCCCCATTTTGTTGAACAATGACAAAAGCAAGCGTTGAGACAACGTAAAGGTGCAGCGTGCCGCCCGCAGGCCGCTCAGCGATAGTCCTCGCGGCGCGGATAGAACACATCCACGACGCGGCAGGGGGTCAGCGCCTGCCCGCTATGGGCTACCCCGCCGGGGATGATGGCCACGCCGCCCGCTTCTACCACGCGCGTCTGTCCTCCCACGGTCAGGCTCAGTTGCCCTTCCAGCACCCAGGTGATCTGCTCGTGCGGGTGCGCGTGTTCGGGCAGGATGGCCCCGGCCTCGATATGCCAGTGCGCCAGGGTGACGTTGGCGCCGTGCACGAACTGCCCGTGAAAACCAGGGATCACTTCGCGCACCGGTTGTTCAGTGATGCTCGTGAAAATCATGTACTACCTCCTGATTGAGAAATCAGTCAAACATTGGACGAATTGAGGTATAGCCATAAGAGACTGTGCGGAAACCTCACCCCCGCTCGGCGCTGACGCGCCTCGCTGCCCCCTCTCCGACGCGGAGAGGGGGCAAACCGAGCGCAGCGAGGCTGGGGGTGAGGTAAACTGGCGGGCCAATCATTATGTTTTCTCCCTGAGAAGCGATATACCGCACTCATGCCATCATAACACAAACAAAAAGGGCGGTGCATCGTGCGCACCGCCCCTTCGACTGGTCAGGGATTGTCTTAACTGGCAGGCACCAGAGCGAAGGTGATCGTCACCTGCATGTCTACGCGCAGGGTGCCCTCACTGATGGGCGCGGCTTCCGCGCGCGGCATACCGCCGCCACCGCCCAGGCCCATCACCGGCCCGGCGTACCCGCCGCCCTCGGTGATGGTCAGCGGCTCGCCCACGGCCAGACCAAACGCTTTGGCGAGCAACTCGGCGCGTACCCGCGCATCGGCCACCGCCAGGTCGCGGGCCTCAGCTTCCAGGGCAGCGCGGTCGGCGATGTCGAACTGAATGTAGTTGACCATGTTCGCGCCCGCGTCAACCGCCGTCGCCAGCAGCTCGCCGACTTTGGCCGTCTCGCGCACAGTCACCGTCACCCCCACCGAAACCCGATAGAGCGGTTCGGCCTGCTCTCCGCCGAACGGGACTGGCCCGTAGTCCTGATAGATCGAGAACTGATCTGTGCGGATATCTTCTGGGGCAACGCCCGCAGCCTGCAGCGCCTCCATGACAGCGTTCATACGGGCAGTAGACTCATCCATGGCGGCTTTGACATCGGCATTGGCGATGCTGACCCCCAGCCCTACCATCACGATATCCGGCGCGCCGTAGGCCGAGCCGTAGCCAGTCACCGTGACCGTGCGTGACGTTTCACTGCTCTGCTGCGGCGGCGCGGCTTTCACTTCCTGCGCCGGCAACCCCACTGCCCCGACCGTTGCTGCTGCTATCATCATCACCGCGACAATCCCGATCAGTACCTGCTTAGACCTCATCGTTTTCTCTCCTTGCACACATTGTGCCGTTACAATAGGACAGGCTAGCAGAAGCTCACCGGGTGGCGCTCTATGGCTGCACTACGGCTACGCTGCGCCCGCCTGCTGGTAACTAGACGCCGTAACCTGCTAAAAGGTTCCGCCCAGCCACAAGATGACGGAAAAACTCGCCCCCACCTGCGCGGATCGCGGCGGAACAGACTCAACAAGGAGATTCCTGTGGCCCTCTACGGCTTGATAACGCTGCTCACTGGGGCAGGTCTATTGATAGCCGCCCTGGTGCTGATCACCTGGCTGCACCGACGCTATGGCGTGCCCTATGCCTTGCTGACGGTGGGCATGATCACCTATCTGGGAGCGCTGTTCGTCCAACTGCTCGTGGTACGCGCCTTCGACCAGGGAACACAAAGCATTCTGCCACTGGGGGTGCTGGCGCTGGGCGTGGTAGCCAGTTTCAGCGAGGAGACGGCGCGCGCCCTGGGCTATCAGTGGCTGGCCCCTGGCGCAGTCAGCCGTCCGCAGGCGCTGATGATCGGGGCAGGACACGGCCTGACGCCCGCCCTATACACGGCGTTGATCGCGCTGAACGTGGGGCTATCGGCGCTGGCCGGAGCGAACGGCGGCCATGATCTGACCCTCGCTGACATGAGCCGTACCCTGGCCGAAGCGCTCAACAGCCTGTTGCCGGTAACGATGCATATGGCGCTGAGCTGGCTGGTGCTACAGGCTTTTCTGCGCGGTCAGGTCGGCTGGATATTCGTCGCCATTTTCGCCCGCGCTGTGGTGGAGATCACCGCTGTTCTGCTCGGCCCGCCAACAGCGTGGGGAGTGGTGATCTGGCGGGGGATGGTCGCGCTGGCCGCTCTGGCGCTGATCCGCACCCTTGCGCCGCCGGTGACCGAACCAGGCAGCAGTCTTCAGCGATAATTGAAAGCTGCCCGCGTTCCTCCCTTGTATCCCGATGGCCAGGCAGGGGCTTCGGTCAGCGCTTTGTTGAGCAAAATCGCGTAAATTCTGACGTATAATGAAAGAGCAGTGGCGGCACCCTCGAATCGGCAGCAAGGCTCTTCATCCGTGGGGGCGGGTGGGGCGCATATGTTCAACCCAGGAGTGACATATGCCAGCGCAGTTGCGTTTGCTGGTGGTAACCGGCGACGCGGGCAAGGCTCAGGCTCTGGTGACAGGGTTGCGCTCGCCCGATGTCGAACCAGTGTGGACGCTGGTAACGGATGAGCAAGGGTTGCGCGAGGGCCTGGATGCCGGCACCGACGTCGTCCTGGCCGACGAAGAGTACCTCCCCTTTGGCACATTGGATGTGCTCAAAGTCCTGCTCGAACACAGCCCTCATATCCCTCTGATCATGGTGGCTCTGGGGCCTAGCGCTGAGCGCGTGGCCGAAGTCATGGAACAGGGTACCGCGGGCGTAGTGCTGAAAGATCACCTGAACGACCTCTGTCAGGCGATCAGCGACGCCCGCGACGAATATCAACGGCGCGCTGTGCTGGTAGACCTCACCCGCAATGAGTTGCAGCGCCTGAGTCGGGCCTATCAGACATTGAGCGCCTGCAATCAGGTGGTGCTGCGCGCAACCGATGAGACCGAGTTGCTGCAAAACATCTGCGACGTGCTGACCACTGTAGGCGGCTATCGTCTGGCCTGGGTGGGTGTGGCCGAGCACGATCGGGCCCATACGGTGCGACCGGTGGCCTGGGCAGGACACGAGGACGGGTATCTGAGCGCCATCCGTGTGACCTGGGCAGAGGGCGATCCACTGGCGGAAGGCCCGGCGGGTCGCGCCATCCGCACGCGCGAGCCGCAGATCGTCTATTTCGCCGCAAGCAACCCGACCTTCGCCCCCTGGCGCGACGAAGCGTTAAAGCGGGGTTACCTCTCGGTAATGGCGCTGCCGTTGATCGTCAAGGGCGAAGTATTTGGCGCGCTGGCGGTCTATGCGGGCTATGCGCAGGCGTTCGATCCGCGCGAAATCGAACTGCTCAAAGAGACGGCGGGCGATGTGGCCTTTGGGATAGAGACCCTGCGCATGCGTCAGGAACGGGCAGAGCTGGAAGCGGCCCTGCGCGAGAGCGAGGAAATGTACCGCCTGCTGGCCGAAACCGCCCGCGACATCATCCTGGTGCACGACCTGCAAGGACGGGTACGCTACGTCAATGCGGCAGGGCTGGAGTTCGCCGGATATCGAATGAGTGAGGTACGCGGACGCAATATCCTGGAATTCCTGGCTCCGGAATATCGTGCCATAGCCGAGCGCAACCTGCGCGAACGCCAGGCAGGCAATACAGAGCGCTTCCTGTACGAAGTGGAGATGATCAATAAGGCAGGCGAGCGGCTGGTCATGGACGTTTCGTCATCGCCCATCCTGCACGAAGGACAGCCCGTGGCGATCCTGATCATCGCGCGCGACATTTCCGCCCGGCGGCGTGCCGAAGAAGTATTGCGCAGGCAGCGTGCCATGGCCGAAGCCATCGCCAACGCGGCTGCGGTGCTCAACAGCTCGCTCGATTTGCAGAGCGTGTTGCAGGGCATTCTGATCAGCGTGGGTCAGGTAGTGCCGCACGATGCCGCCAATATCATGCTGCTGGACGAACGAAAGGAACACGTCACCTTCGCCGCTCATCAGGGCTATCGTGAGCGCGGCCTGGGCGACTGGCTGGAACAGCAACGCTGGCCAGTGGCGCAGATCGCTAATCTACGCCAGATGATGGAAACCCGGCAACCTGTAGTCATCCCCAACGTGCGCGCCTACGCGGGCTGGTTAGACCTGCCGGAGACGCGCTGGCTGGGGTCGTATATCAGCGCACCCATTCAGGTAGAGGGAGAGGTGATCGGTTTCCTCAATCTGGATAGCGCAACCCTCGACTTCTACAGCCAGGAACACACCGAGCCGTTGATGATCTTCGCCAACCAGGCGGCGATTGCGCTGCGCAATGCCCGGCTCTATGCCAGCGAGAAGGAACGCAGCGCCGAACTCGAACGCCGTGTGGCCGAACGCACCCAGGAATTGCAGCAGAGTCAGGCGTTCTACCAGGCTATCGTGCAGGATCAGTCCGAATTGATCTGCCGCTACACGGCGCACGGCACGTTGATCTTCGTCAACCGCGCCTACGCTGAGTTCTTCGGGCAACCTGCTGAAGCGCTCATTGGTCAGCGCTTTCTGGCCAGCCTGAGCGCAGACGAATGGGAGGCCCTGGAAGCGCAACTGACAGCGCTCGGCCCGGAACAGCCCGTCCTGGAAACCGAGCAACGTCTGGTTGACGCGGACGGCATCGAGCGCTGGATTCACTGGATCAACCGGCTGGTGCTCGACGCCGAGGGCAGGCCGGTGGGTTTCCAGGCCGTGGGGCGCGACATCACCGCCCGCCATCATTTCGAGGAGTCGCTGCAAAAGGCGCTCGATCAAGCGGTGGAGCTGAACGAACTGAAGTCGCGCTTTGTCTCCATGGTCTCGCACGAGTTTCGCAACCCACTGGCCGTCATGCAGACCAGCGTACAGATGTTGCAGCGCTACGCCGATCGGCTGAGCGAGGCGGACAAACGCCGCCAACTCGATACCCTGCAACTCTACATCCGTCGCATGACCGATTTGCTGGAAGAAGTCCTGACCATCAGCCGGGCGGAGGCGGGCAAGCTGGCCTTCAACCCGGAGCCGGTGGACGTAGCCGCGCTGTGCCGCAACATTGTAGACGAGATCCGTACTGTGGCATCGCCTTCGCTGAACTTCACCGTGGAAGTCGAGGGGGATTGCCGGGCGGTGGCCGATCCGCGGTTGATGACACTGGCGGTGAGCAACCTGGTCTCCAACGCGGCCAAGTATTCCAGGCCAGGGGGCACGGTGCTGGTAGGCGTGCGCAGTGACGAGCAGAATGTGACCATTTCGGTAAAAGATGAGGGTATCGGCATCCCGCAGCGCGAGCAGGGGCGCATCTTCGAGGGCTTCTTCCGCGCCAGTAACGTAGGTACCCTGCCGGGCACGGGGCTGGGGCTGGTCATTGCCCGGCACTGCGTCATGCGGCATGGGGGCACGCTCACCTTCCGCAGCCGGGAAAATGTGGGGACGACCTTCACCCTGACCGTGCCCCTTCAGCCTTCCAGCAACGGTAACGGCAACGGCAAGAATTCCGCTGCTCGCTAGAGGCTGTTATGAACTTCTGCGCCGTATCTTCCCTTCACTCCTAAATCCCCTCTCCCTCGCGACTGTGCCGCGGGGCGAGGGGGCTTGTCCACTCTCGCGCAAGTGCTCCCCTTCTCCCTGTCCTGCGTGGGTTCAGGAGCGGACAACGATGGAGAAAACATCACGATCGGCCCGCCAGTTTACCTCACCCCCGCTTGGCGCTCACGTGCCTCGTCGCCGAGCGCAGCGAGGCTGGGGGTGAGGTAAACCAAGCGAGCGATCTTTATCCTCTCTCTATCCCTGTCCGCCCTTGAAACGCAAGCCCCAGAGGGAGATTCTGTGCCAGCAGGGGACGATCGGGCGGCGTCAGTCTCACACGGTCAGGTCTGTGAAGGGATGTCGCCCGGCTTGAGTTGTTCGATGCCGCGAGCCTGCAACTGCCGCATCATGGCGTAGTTGGTCATGTCGAGGTGAATCGGTGTCAGGGACACGTAACCGTTGTGCGTCGCCCACAGGTCGGTGCCTTCCTCGGTCGTGTCGCCGCTGGGGGCTTCGCCGCCGATCCAGTAGTAGGGCCGTCCATAGGGATCAATGCGGGTGATCAGCGTGTCGTTGTAGGTGCGCAATCCCTGGCGGACGACCTTAAAGCCCTTGATCTGTTCCAGAGGCAGGGGCGGCACGTTGACATTGAGCAGCGTCAGCGGGGGAAGCTCGCGGTAAAGGCCCAGGGCGACGATTTGCCGGGCGATGGCCGCCGCCGCGCTGTAGTCGGCGTCTTCCGAATGGTCAACGAGCGAGAAGGCGATGGCCGGTTTGTGCCAGATGACCGCTTCGAAGGCCGCCGACACCGTGCCACTGTAGGTCAGGTCTTGCCCCATGTTCGCGCCCCGATTGATGCCGGACACCACCAGGTCAATGGGATCCTTGACGAAGCCAAGCAGCGCCACCGCCACCGAGTCCGAGGGAGACTCCGAGGTGGCATAGGCTCGCACTCCCCCGACCGGAAACGGCACCGGGTCAATGCGCAGCGGCTTGTGCATGGTTTTGCGGTGACCAATGGCGCTGCGGTTCTCTTTGGGGGCGATCACCGTGACCTGTCCGAAAGGCAGCATGGCTTCGGCCAGGGCGGCGATGCCCGGCGCATTGACTCCATCGTCGTTGGAAACCAGGATGTGCATGGTTCTCTGCTTTCAACTCATTCTTGGGCCAGGGCGGGTTCCAGCCGGTGCACGCGCAGCGGCAGAAGCACCGGCCCATGCCTGTGCACGTCTACATAAAGGCCAGTGCCGTACAGGTCGGTGCCGGGGATGGTCAGAGCGACCGCCCGGTCGAGCATCACCAGCGCGTCAATGTTGGCCATGGTCAGCCACAGGTTGATCACATAGTCCCCTGCCGCCAGCAGCCGGTCAATGGCCGGGCACTCCAGCGCAAAACGATTGATGCCCGGCTCCATATCGAAGACGAAGTTGGTCAGGCGCTCGTCCAGGTAGGCCACACGTGCACCCATAGCCGTGAGCAACTCGATACCGATGCCCACACGAGGGATCGGCTGACGCGCCAGCACTTCCAGGCCGAGGTGCAGGTCGTGCGCGCCGCTCTGAGTGGGCAGCAGGGTCAGGCGCACATCGTTGAAGCCAATGCCGTGCTGCTCGTTCATCACCGGAAAGACCACGCCCGCCTGATCCTGCGCGGTGTCGGCCAGATAGGCCTGGATCACTTCTGCCGTCGGGCCGATCTGCTGCAGATGACCGCGTTCCAGCCACAGCGCCGAATGACACAACTGTCGTACCGCGTCCATATTGTGGCTGACGAAAAGCACGGTACGCCCTTCGCCAGCTACGTCGCTCATCTTGCCCAGGCACTTTTTCTGAAACTCGGCATCGCCAACGGCGAGCACTTCGTCCACCAGCAGGATTTCCGGATCGAGGTGCGCCGCCACCGAAAAGGCCAGCCGCAAATACATGCCAGTTGAGTAGTGTTTGACGGGCGTGTCTACAAAGCGTTCCACGCCTGCGAACTCGACGATCTCGTCGAACTTACGGTCAATCTCTTCGCGGCGCATCCCCAGCACCGCCCCGCTGAGGTAGGTATTCTCGCGGCCCGTCAATTCCAGGTGAAAGCCAGTGCCGACTTCCAGCAGCGAGCCAACCCGCCCGCGAATGCGCGCGTATCCTTCGTCGGGCACCGTGATGCGGGTGAGCACTTTGAGCAGGGTGCTCTTGCCCGCGCCATTGCGCCCGATGACGCCCAGCACTTCTCCGCGCCGCACCGTGAACGAGACATCGCGCAGCGCCCAGATGACATTGTGAGATTTGGCAGGGTGCGGTTGGCCGTTGTTGGGGGAATGCAGCGCCTGCGCCCCGCGCCGCAGAGTCGCGCTCAGGCTATCGCGCAACGTGCGGTGACGGTCAATCAGCCCGCCGATGCGATACTTCTTGCCCAGCCCGCTCACTTCGATGGCCAGGTCAGCGTCCATGTGTGTGTGGATCACCGGCATTGCCCCTTACAAGGTGTCCGCGAAGTGCGGTTCCATGCGGCGGAAGAAATACGCGCCAGACACCAGCAACAATAGCGCTATGGCCAGCGAGAGCAGCACCATCGAAACGCGCGGCTCTGACTGACCCAGCAGCGACCAGCGGAAGCCCTCTACCACGCTGACCATAGGGTTGAGGCCGTAGAGCGTGCGCCAGGGTTCTTCCAGCAGGCTGGACGGATAGACTACTGGCGTGGCGTACATCCAGAACTGAGTGAGGAACGGGACGACATAGCGAATGTCGCGGTAAAGAGCGTGCAGCGCTGCCAACCACAGCCCCACGCCCAACGATGTCACCAGCGCCAGCAACAGCGAAACGGGCAACCATAGCACTGAAGCCAGCGTGGGGAACAGACCGTAGTAGATCATCATGGCGATCAAGACCAGGAAAGCCAGCAGAAAATCGGGCAGGCCGCCCACTACTGCCGAGAGGGGGGTGATCAGGCGGGGGAAGTAGACGCGCTTGATCAGGTTGGCGTCGCGCACCAGGCTGTTAGCGCCGTTGGTCAGCCCGGCGGCGAAAAACGTCCAGGGAAGCAGACCGGCGTAGCTGAAGATGGGATAGGGAATGCCATCCGAGGGGATTTTGGCCAGTCGCCCGAAGAAGATGCTGAAGACCACCATGGTGAAGACTGGTTGCAGGATGGCCCACGACGCCCCCAGCAGGGTCTGCTTGTAGCGTACTTTGATGTCGCGCCAGATGAAGAAGAACAGCAACTCGCGATACAGCCATATCTCGCGCAGATTGAGCGCGATCCACCCGCGCAAAGGCTGAATGAGGGTGATCTGTTCGCTGGGCGCTGCTTTCAACCTGCCCGTCAACCCGTAACCGCTCACGTTTCGACACTCTCTCGCTGGATTTCAGATCAACAGCCGCGCGTCTGCTACTGTCTCACGCACCGGCTGCGGCTATTGTAACCCGCGCCCTTTCGCTGTCAACCGCGATGAACGACGCGAGAGCGTGCATAGGTTGTCAGCAGCCTGCTCGACAGGGGGCATTGACCTCACCCCCGCTCGGCGCTGACGTGCCTCGTCGCCGAGCGCAGTGAGGCTGGGGGTGAGATAAACCAACCCCCAGCAAACTGCCTGACACATTGTGCACGCCCTCACTGGCCAAGTGGGACTGGTCAAGCCAGCAGGGAGTCTATAGAATGAGAGGATACGGCGGTTGGAGAATGAGGAGACCGCCGCACATCTGCAGAAGACCTGAGGACTTGATGAGAATTCACTATCTGCTCGACGACAGTGCAGCGCGCCTCCCCCTGGCCATCCGTAGTAGCGAGAGCCTATGGGATCGCGCTGCTGAGCTGCGCAGCTCACCGGGGGTGCAACTGGTCGAACTGACCACCCAACACCTGTTGGGCACCGGCGTCACCCTGGTGGACGAGCTGGCGCACTACTTCGATCACGGCGCGCCCAGCGATTCCGACCCCTACCGGCTGGCCCAATGCTTTGCCGAGCGCACGGCGCTCGAAGACCTGCTGCGCGACGTGCGTGAGGCGCGCCCTGATCTGGTGGCCTTGCACGAAGTGACCGAGTTATTCCCGCTCGATTTCGCCTGCGATCTGCACTTCACCCTGGCGCTGACTGTAGTCGGCTATCCGGCTTTCGGCTATGTGCGCACCTACGCCGATTCCGAAGGCGAGTCTTTCTACGGGCTGGTGGTGAATCTGGCGCAGGCGCGCCCCCATATCGAGGGGCTGATCGGGCATTTCTCGCTGGAAGTGCTGATCAACACCATCCGGCACGGTTTCTTCAATCACGAAGGCTTTCTGCTGGCCTACGGCGTGTACTGTGCACAGATTGGGCGCGTGCCAGAGCGCCCCCTGGATCGCGCCAGAGAGGAACTGATGAGCCGGGGCATCGCCTGGTACCTCAGTTACCGGCACGACTTCGCCTTTTACGATCAGGTACTGGGCCTGCACGAGAACGATCTACCCGCCTATGTGGATCAGTGCAACAACCTGCTGGACAACAACAGTAAGAAATGGGCGGGGCAGAGTCTGGACGAATTGCTGAGCAACCGCCAAAGCGGCCTGCCAGCCCTGCGCTGTCTGGATGTAGTAGGGTATTTCGCCGCGCGTGCTATCGCCAGAGAATACGGCGAAGGCGCTCTGCGCGAGGCTGTGATCCGGGGGCCGCTGCATTTCATCCGACTTTACAATCAACTGAAGCTGCCCTTCCCCAAGATCACGCTGTGACTCTCTCGTTGAACAAAAGCGCGATCCGCTCAGATCGCGCTTTTTTCAGTTCCAGATGGAGACGAGGCTAGAGCGTGCTATGCGCTTTTGGGGCTCCTTGGCCCTGTGACGCAGTTGCGGGCAGGCAAGGTGCGCGCAAGAGTCCATGATGGCCTTTACGGCTGATCCGCTTCAGCTGTCAGCGCCGCGGTGCAGGCCGCGCAATAGCCCACAAAGCACGAATGCGCTGTGATCACCGTCACGCCCAGGCGGCGCGTAACCTCGGCGCGAAAGGCTTCGACGATGTCTGCTTCCACCGGCACGATTGCCCCACAGCGCTTGCAGGTGAGTGTATAGCTCTCCTGGCGGGCGCGATAGCGATATTCCTCGCGCTCTTGATCAGTCTCGACAATTCGCCCCTCGACCAGATTGAGCGTCTTGAAAAGCGCCAGCGTGCGGTATACTGTCGCCAGGCTGAGGTCAGCGCCGCGCAGACAAGCCAGCCGACGCCACCCTTCCGCGTCCTGAAAGCCGCCCTGTTCACGCATTACGCGCAGCAGTGCCAACCGCTGCGGGGTGATGCGCAGCCCTGCGCCCCGAAAGGCCGCGCGGATGCTTTCTTCTTCGGCGCTGTCGTAAAGGGGAAGACTGGTCATGACCACCCCCTGACTGACCGCTTACTTCTGGCTCTGACATCAGCAGTCTTCGTGCCCAAAGGTGATTATGGCATAAGCGCTTGTCGTTTCACAACCGCCGACAACGGGGGGTGCATTTCAGTTTTGGGGCAATGGTCGTCCTTTGGTATGCCTCGCTGCCTTCACGCCCGAAGAGGGCACGAGCCGAGCGAAGCAAGGCCGGGAGTGAAGTAAATGCACCTCAACACGGCCAAAGCCGTCAACCGCAGCTTTTCGTCGCTCCGGCGGGCTGCGCCGATCGCCCAAAATTGAATAATATTCTAAAAATTGCTTAGATTTTTATAGATTCTAGCGTTGTCAGCCCCAAGGCCCGTCGCTACAATCTGCCACAGTTCGCAGCGATTTCCGTTTTTGATCAAGAAGAGTTCAAACACAAGGAGAGCTGGCCCTATGTTCAGAAACCCGGCAATTCGCCGAGCGGCAATCGTCTTGATGACCGTCGTGATGTTGGCTGCGCTGGGCGCGCCTTTCGCCTCGGCCCGCCAGGGAGGTGAGGCCCGCACCATCGTAGATTTCGTGGGACGTCAGGTGACGCTCGAAGCGCCTCCGCAGCGGGTCGTCGGCATGAGCGCTTCCATCAGCGAAATGCTGTTCGCCATTGGCGTCAAGCCAGCAGGCGTGACGGCGGGCATGGACTTCCCGCCAGAAGCGGCCAGCCTGCCCACCTTCGGCACCGGTTATCAGCCCGACCTGGAAGCCCTGGCGGCGCTGGAGCCTGACCTGATCATTGGCAATGCACAGCTCAACATGGGCATTCTCGACAAGCTCGAAGCGATTGCCCCCACCATCATGGTCATGACCCTCAAGCCGGGAGATGTGCCCAATAATGTGCGTCTGCTCGGCCAGGCCACCTGGCACGACACCGAAGCCGAATATCTGGCCCGTGCCTACGAAGGCTACCTCAACCTGGCCGATCAGATTGGCGCTCTGCACGCCGACAATGGGCCAAGCGTCCTGATCATTGTCGGCACGCTCGATCAGCCCAACTACGGCAAGTCCGAGACCTACCTGGGCGACATGGCCAAGCACCTGGGCGCGACGAACATTGCCGACGGTGAAGCCGACGCCGGCCCATTCCCCGGCTACGCTCAACTGAGCATCGAGGCCATTGTGGACGCCGATCCAGACTACATCTTCACCATCACGCGCGGTGCGCCGACGCCCATGCCCGAAAGCATGGCCAGCGATCCGATCTGGTCGTCGCTATCGGCCTTCAAGAACGGGCACGTTTACGAGCTGGACAATCGTCTGTTCGTGGAATCACCCGGCCCGCGCTTTGTCGAGGCCATGGCGCAACTGGTTGAAATCTTCTACGGCGGAGGGATGTAGCAGGTGGGCATTGAGGCAGCTCGTCCGGCCTCGCCCCCTTCCTCACTGGTAGTAGCGCGTCGCCGTCTGGCGCTGCGCCTGACGATCATCGCCCTGAGCGCCCTGCTGCTGCTTGGGGCGATGATCGTGGCCCTGGGGAGTGGTTCGCAGTCCATCGCCCCCGCCGAAGTCATCAAGGCGCTGCAAGACCGCGAAAGTGTCAAGAAGTCGGTTGCGCTCATCATTCACGAAGTCCGGCTGCCGCGCGCGTTGACCGGTGCGCTGGTGGGCATGAATCTGGCCGTGGCAGGAGCGTTGCTGCAGGGCGTTGTCCGCTCTCCCCTGGGCGATCCCTATATTCTGGGCGTGTCGGCGGGTGGGGGACTGGCCGCCGCAGCAACTACTCTGCGTATCGAAGGTTTTCCCCAAAACGCTGTGCCGATCACGGCCTTTGTTGGCTCGCTGATCGGCGCATTGATCGTCTATGCCATTGCCTGGGACGGATCGGGGGTCACCACGACCCGGCTGGCGCTGGCAGGTGTGGCGCTGACCGCCATGATCGGGGCCATGACCACCACCGTAGTCGTCATGTCGGTACAGGGCGGCGGACAGATCATCTTCCAATGGCTGGTCGGCGGTCTGTACACGGCGGGCTGGCGGGAGTATCATCTGATCCTGCCCTACAGCCTGGCGGGGTTTGCCCTGGCCATGCTGCTCGCCACCCGCGCCAATATCCTGGCGCTGGGCGACGAGATGGCGCAGGGGTTGGGTCTGCACGTCGAATGGACGCGCTTCTTGATGAGCGCAGTAGCCGCCGTGCTGGCCGGTAGTGCAGTGGCCGTGGCGGGACTGATCGCTTTCGTCGGCTTGCTGATACCGTTCGTAGCACGGCGGTTGGTCGGGTCGGACTTCCGTTTCCTGCTGCCCGCCTGTGCCCTGCTGGGCGCGGCGCTGCTGGTCGGCGCGGATACCGCCGCGCGGGTGACCTTCCCGGCGCTGTTCAATCTGCAAAACATCGAGTTCCCAGTGGGGATCGTCACGGCGCTGATCGGCGGGCCGCTGTTCTTGTGGCTGGTGCGCGCTCGCCGGGCGCAATGGTGAGGAGTAGACGGTTTGCAGTTTTCAGTTTGGGTTCTCGGCCCCGTTAGCCGAGGAAGATTTTTCAGAGTTCAGAAAAGGAACCAATCACTGATGACTGATCACTGTCACCTGAAAACCGACCGCTGATTGCTGAGAGCTGCCTATGCCTACGCTTTCTGCCGAACATCTCACGCTGGCCTACCGCCGTGGCGCGGTCGTCGTGCGCGACCTGGTGCTGACGGTGGCGCAGGGGGAAATTGTGACACTGGTCGGCCCCAACGGGTCGGGCAAGAGCACCATTCTGCGCACCCTGGCCCGCCTGATGCGCCCCCAGGAAGGCGCAGTCTACCTGGACGGCAAAGCCATTCACCGCATGTCCACGCGCAAGGTGGCGCAGATGCTCGCCATCCTTCCGCAGAATCCGACCGCCCCCGACGATCTGACCGTGCGCGATCTGGTGTCGCGCGGGCGTTTCGCCCGGCAGGCATGGTGGCGCGCTTCCAGCCGTCACGATCGCGAAGTCGTGGACTGGGCTTTGGCCGTCACCGGTCTGAGCGAGCTGGCGGAGCGGCGGTTGACTACCCTCAGCGGCGGTGAACGTCAGCGGGCGTGGATCGCGCTGGCGCTGGCCCAGGAACCACGCATCCTGCTGCTCGACGAACCCACGACCTTCCTGGACATCAGCCATCAACTCGACGTGATGGCCCTGCTGCAGCAGCTCAACGCCGAAACGCATCTTAGCATCGTCATGGTGTTGCACGATCTGAACCAGGCGGCGCGCTTCAGTCACCGCCTGGTGGCCCTGCGCGACGGTGAGGTAGTCGCCAGCGGCACGCCTGCTGAGGTGATGACTGACGAGGTACTGCGCGATGTGTTTCAGGTGGAGGGCGTCGTCACAGTTGACCCCTACACTGGCGCGCCAATGTTCACCCCGCTGCAATCGGTGCGCGGCACTAACGGACACACGAGAAACATCCCCTCGCCCTGAGCGGAAAAGACAGAGCCGCCGTCGGTCGCCCTGGGCGGCTCCTATACCGCAGACAGCCAACGGTGATCACCGGGAGCGCATCTGATCGAACAGCCAGAGCAGACCGAGCACGATCAGCGCGATGAAGGCCAGTGGCACCAGGGCTTTGAGGATGCCTACCACAATTTGCAGGATCACGGACGCAACCAGCAGCACGACCATCAGCGTGACCAGTTGCCCCAGCAAAGACATGCTGCGAAAGCGCTCGTACATCGTCCCTCTCCGGAAATCAGACCGCCGTTGGAAGGGTTCACGCGGCGCAGAGTGCTCACCGCCAGAAGACAGCAGGGGCAGCGCATTCACTGCCCCTGGGCGTGCTTCGCGCGTCCCGACTCTGCCACTAAGCCGATCCCTGCGCCTGTAGCCGCCGGAACAGGTAAAGTCCCCCCAGCACCAGCACGATCACCACCAGCAGCGGCACCAGCGCCTTGACGATGGCGGTCAGCAGGCCGATGACAATCAGCGCCAGGATGAGAAACACGATCAGCTTGAACATCTGACCGAGCGAAGGCAGGTTGTTGAGCATGTCGTTCATCGTGCAGTCTCCTTGCGACGTACTGTCGGTGTGCGTTCTCATAGATCAGTACGCGCGACAGCGAGCAAGGTTGCACGCAACGGGGCAAACTGGCAAACAGCAGCACTTTCGGGGCGGAGACAGAATTCACCACCGGGAACACAGAGAGCGCAAAGACTCTGTTCTTTTCCGCCGCGCTTTGTGTCTCAACGGTTCAGTTTCCTGCCCCTTGCTGGCAGCATATGTGCAGACAAAGCCGATTTCCCCCACACTGGCTTTGGCATTATGATCAGGGGCCAGAGGTTTTGCTTCCCGGCGAGCGAACGCCACGGACCGCACGCCATCTGCGACGAGAGGGAGACTGATTGACAGCGATGTTGGAGCCTGAACAGATTCGCCAGGTCATTCCCGACGCTCTGGAATCGCTAACCCTGCCCGGCCTGAAGGTAGAGCGCGGACAGGTGCGCGACAACTACGAGCTTGCCGATGGGCGACGTGTGCTGGTAGCCACCGATCGCTTCTCCGTATTCAACCAGCATGTCGGGCTGGTGCCCTACAAGGGCCAGGTACTCAATCAGCTCACCAACTGGTGGTTCGAGCAGACAGCGGACATCGTGCCCAACCATGTGATTGACGTGCCCGACCCCAACGTGACCATCGCGCTGAAGGCCAACCCGCTGCCCATCGCCGTCGTGGTGCGCGGGTTCATCAGCGGCGTGACCCCCACCAGCCTGTGGCAGCAGTACGAGGAAGGGCAGCGCACCATCTACGGCTTCACCTTCCCCGATGGCCTGCGCAAAAATCAGGAACTGCCCTCGCCCATCGTCACCGCCACGGCCAAGACGTTCGGGCGCGCTCACGAGCATCCCATGACGCGAGAAGAAGTCCTCGCTGCGGGTATCTCCCCCGCCCTGTGGGAACGCATTCAGACGGCGGCGCTGCGGCTGTTCCAGCGCGGGCGGCAACTGTGCATCCTGGCCGACCTGATCCTGGTAGATAGCAAGTACGAGTTCGGCCTGGACCTCAATGGCGACCTGGTGCTGATTGACGAGTTGCACACCCCCGACAGCAGCCGTTTCTGGCGCTCGGATACTTACGACGAACGCTTCGAAGCGGGCGAAGAGCCAGAACACTTCGACCGCGAGTTCGTCCGGCTATGGTATCAAGCGCAAGGCTATGGGGTCAGCGATGTGCTGCCCTCTCTCCCCGATGATATGATCATCAGTATCAGCCAGCGCTATCAGCGCGTCTACGAATTGCTGACGGGCACGGAGTTTCAGCCAGCCAGTTATCCGGCCCACAAACGAATCGCCATAGCCCTGCACTACGCGCGAGTCCTCGGCTGAGAGCGCGCGGAAGGCGCAGGCGCTGGTAGTGCTCACAGTTGCGCCACAGGATGAGTCCATGAGCCATGTCCTGGTAGTAGGGAGCGGAGCACGCGCCCATGCCCTGGCCTGGAAACTGGCCCAGTCGCCGCATGTGTCGCGCCTGAGCGTCGCGCCGGGCAACGGCGGCACAGCCTCCCTGCCGAGGGCGTGCAATATCCCCATAGACGCCACTGATGTCGTCAGTCTGCTCGACTTCGCCCAGACCGAAGCCATTGATCTGACCGTCGTCGGACCGGAGGAACCGCTGGCAAGCGGATTGGTGGATCAGTTCGAGGCAGTAGGACTGCGCATTTTCGGGCCACGCCGTGCCGCAGCCATGATCGAGGCGTCCAAGAGTCACGCCAAGATGCTGATGGCTCGCTGCGGGGTGCCTACCCCACCCTATGAAGTCTTCACCGACCTGGACGCAGCGCTCGACTATGTCATGAGTCAGCCTGTCTACGACCTGGTCATCAAAGCCGATGGGTTGGCGCGGGGTAAGGGCGTCTTTCTGCCGCGCGGTGAAGCCGACGCGGAGGGCATTCTGCGGGCGTTGCTGGAACGCGACGCGCTGGGAGCCGCCGGACGGCGCGTGATCATCGAGCGGCGGCTCAACGGGGCCGAGGTATCCGTACATGCCTTCACCGACGGAGAGGCCATCGCCCTCATGCCCCCCCTATGCGACTATAAGCGCCTGCTCGACGGCGATCAGGGGCCGAACACTGGTGGTATGGGCGCGGTTGCGCCTACGGCTGCGCTGACACCGCCTTTGCTGCATCAGGTACACGAGCGCATCGTGCGTCCTGTGCTGGCCGAGTTGCTCGCCAATGGCCTGCGCTTCAAGGGGGTGCTCTATGTGGACGTGATGATCGTGGACGGTCAGCCGCTGGCGCTGGCTCTGAATGCCCGCCTGGGCGATCCCGCCGCGCAGACGCTCCTGCCCTTGTTGCAAACTGACCTGTTCGAAGTGCTGCAGGCATGCGTGGACGAGCGTCTGAGCGACCTTCAGGTGCGCTGGGGCACAAGCGCAGCCGCGACGGTGGTACTGACCACAGCGGGCTATCCGTACCGCCACGATCCAGGGCTGCCGATTCAGTTAGGAACCATGCCGGACGACGTGCTTGTCTTTCACAGCGGGACACGTCGCACCGCCGCGACGAAGCTGGTAACCTCTGGCGGGCGCGTGCTGGCCATCACCGGCCTGGCAGATGACGTACCCACGGCTGCCGCGCGAGCCTATCAGGGTGTGGCTCAGGTATCCTTTCCGGGGATGCATTTTCGGCGCGACATCGGCAGCGAACCGGGTTGTAGCGGCCCGACGCTGGATTAGAGAACCGGTCGAGTTTCTCAGAGGGTCTTTAGAGGCATCATCTGGAAGCCCGCGCCCGGCTACGGTGTACGCGCAAATGGCAATGGACGCGCACAAAAGGGGCGACCGCCTCTACCAGGGCGACTGCTTCGGGGATCAGGTCGGCATGGGTGACCGTACCGAAGAGCAGAATATCGTCGCCCAGCACTAGCACGCCAATATCCTGGTTGGCTGTGAAGATGTTGCGCTGCAATGCCCGCACGATGAGGTGATGCAGTGTCTCGCGCCGGTAGTAGTTCACAGTTGTTTCTGCCATGTCTCGCTCTGATGCTGACCGGCTGCGCGTTCCGCGCACCAGCCATGCGTCAGCCTGCACGTGTCCCCCCTGCGCCCCCAGCATTCCACATCCCCCGCTGACAGGCATTCTCGCATCAAATGCCATTGCGCACAAGTGACGTGAAGGGCAACTCCCCTCTACAGCAAAAAAGGCCGGCTGCACCAGAGCATATCTCCGGGCAGCCGACCTCTGGGTATGCGTCTCTCGCTCACTGACGCGCCGCCGACGGCAGGGTCTGTGCCGGACGCTGCCAGCGCCGCCAGTTGACAACTACCACCCCGCCCAGGATCATCGCTGCCCCCACTACGATCTTCCAGTCCACCGGCTCGTCGAGGAACAGCGCTCCCAGCGTGACTCCGACCGGCGGCATCAGGTACGTGACCAGTGTCGTGCGCGTCGCCCCCCAGGTGGAAATCAGCGTGTAGAACAGGAAGTATGCGAGCACCGTATTGACCAGGGCAAGGGTGATCACCGCTAACACGGCTTGTAGATCGAGGTCGCCCAGGGAAGGCAGCGGCGCGGCCAACAGGGTGATCAGGATCGTCAGCGTGCCGCCGATCATCAGCGATCCCCCGGCGATGGTGTACGGGTCTACACCGCGCAGGTAGCGACGGATCACCACCGCTGACAGGCCATAGCACGCCGAGGCCACCAGGACCGCTACCTGTCCGGCCAGTGGATTCGGGCTGACCGAATCGGCGTCGCGGCTGGCCAACAGGGCCACACCGGCAAAGCCCACCCCCAACCCCAACACCTTCTGAGGGGTGATGCGCTCATCAGCCAGCCCCACGTGCGCAAAGACAAGGGTGAACAGAGGTACTGTTGCGTTGAGCACTGTCGCCAGGCCGCTGTCAATATCCTGCTCGCCCCAGGTGATCAAGGTGAAAGGCACGGCAGTATTCATCACGCCCACGAATAGCAACGCCAGCCGTTCGCGGCGTTTGGCGGGCAAGCGTCGCCCGGTGAAGCGCAAGAAGATCGCCATGAACAGGGCCGCCAGTCCCAGCCGCACCGAAACCAAGGGCAATGGGCCGAAAGTATCCACTGCCACCTTGATCAGCAAGAAGGACGATCCCCAGATCAGGCCCAGTCCGGCGAAAAAAGCCCAGTTGCGCACGGCATAGACTCCCTTCAAGGTTGGAAAACCAGGCGAAAACAACGCTCTGCCTGACCAGCAGAGCGTCGGGGCTATCTATTGTGAGGCGCTGCTGCATCAGCCCAGAGGCGAAGCCTCTTCGATGATGATGTCCGGGAAAAACTGCCGCACCGTGCCCGCGATCCAGCCATGTAGCGTGTTGAGCGAGAGCGGGCATCCTTCGCACGCCCCGCCCAGTTCGACGCGCGCCACTTTGCCATCGAACGACACCAGACGGCACCAGCCGCCATGATAGTACTCGATGTAGGAAGACAGGTTGTCAATCAGGCTCTGCAGACGCTCTTCCACCGGCGCATCCGTGTTCACCCCGTTCTCAAACGTCTCCGACATGGCAGTTCTCCCATTGATGAGTTTCATCCTGGCCTGATCTTAAACGATTGGCAGGCGCGATGCAACGAGCATGACCGATAGTCTTGACCTCCCGCCCAACGACTGACGATGGTAGATTCTCACCAGAATCCCGCACCTGCCCGTATAATCTACTGAGTCTGCCAGCATACCCAAACGCCCGTCCTCAGCCGTTACCTGAACGCTGATGGCTGATAGCTGCGCGCTGGCACGTTGAAACACCTGGCTACTCAAGGAGCAATCCCGTGTCTCGCAAGAATCTGGCCTGGATCGCAGTATGGGGAATCGTCCTGATCGGCGGATTGACCGCCTGTGCCGGAGCAGCTTCCGAAGCGAGCGGGCTGCCCACCCTGGCCCCCACCATGACCGCCCTGCCGCCCGCTACTCCTACCGACGTCCCCCCCGCCGATCCTATCGCGCTGCCGCCGGTGAACTGGGACGATCTCGACAGGTTCCGCGCGGCCATGCGCCCTGCTTTCGCGGGGGACATTGACGCCTTTGCCGACCGCAACCGCTATTACATCGAGGCGCGACTGACCTTCGAGGACAGCGTGGCCATCCTGCGCGGGGCACAGCGCGTGCGTTACACCAACCACTCGTCGGACACGCTCAACGAGATCGTCTTCCGGCTTTACCCCAACCTGCCCGCCCTGGCTGGCCGTATGGTCGTCTACCAGACCGAAGTCAACGGCGTTCCTGTCGAGGCAGCGCTGGCCGAACGGAACACGGCGTTGATCGTGCCCCTGGACACGCCGCTCACTCCTGGCGCGTCGGTCGAGATCACCATGCAATTCAGCGTAGCGGCGGAACGCGGCATGTATGCTTCCTACGGCGCGTTCGGCTATCAGCGTCAGGTCTTCTCTGGCCCGGAGTGGTATCCGGTGCTGTCCGTCTATGAAGAGGGGCGCGGCTGGTGGATGGAACGCGCCACCCCCAGCGGAGACGCCGTCTACAGCGAGACCGGTCTGTACGAAGTGTTCTTCACCGCACCCGATAACTTCGTGGTGGTGATGAGTGGCACAGAGCTGGAAGCCTTCCCCGCCGGCGATGGCATGATCACCCATCACATCGTCAGCGGCCCCATGCGTGACTTGCTGGTCGTCGCCAGCCCCATCCTGGGCAAAGCGACCAGCTACGTAGACGACATCGCCGTCAACGTGTACTACTGGCCAGGCGGAGAGGTGGCCGCCGAACAAGTCTTGCGCATCGCCTCAGATGCGGTGCGCATCTTTGATGAGCAGTTCGGCCCCTACCCCTTCGCTGAACTGGATGTGGCCGAGACTTTCAACTTCACGGGCATCGAGTATCCCGGCGTCATCATCATTGCCGACCGCGTCTGGAAGCCGGGCGATGAGTTCCTGGAAATTGCCACAGCGCACGAGGTCGGGCATCAGTGGTTCTATTCGGTGATCGGCAACAATCAGGTGGATCACCCCTGGCTGGACGAGTCGTTGACTTCGTTCACCGAATATGTCTACCTGCGCGAAGTGTACGGAGAAAAGCGCTTCAAGGACGCCACGCAGTCCGACCGTGACTGGTACAACTACTACAAGAGCACGGGTGCGCCCGATCTGCCGCTCAACCTGCCCGTCGCGGCCTACGACGACTCCAACTATAGTGTGATCATCTACGTCAAGGGGCCGCTGTTCTACCTGGAACTGGAAAGGCTATTGGGGCGCGAGCGCTTCATGGACGCACTGCGGCTCTATTACCAGCGTCACCGCTACGAGGTTGTCTCGTCGGCGGATGTGCTGCGCGCCTTCGAAGACGCGACCAGCGAAGACCTGGACGCCTTCTTCTACCAGTGGGTAGGCGAATTCGAGGGGCTGGACCCCACAGTGATCGCCGAAGAGCAGGCGCGAACGACGGTCACACAACCCCAGGGCGCGCCGTAACGGTACGCCCTGGTTCACCTCTTCCCGATCCTCAGTCCGCAGAGGCCAGCGTGACGACGGTGACGCCGTCGCCGCCTTCGTTGGGTTGTCCTGTTTCGTAGCGCTGCACCAGCGGGTGCCCGCGCAGCCGCTCGCGGATGGCGGTGCGCAGCGCGCCCGTCCCCTTGCCGTGAATGATGCGCACAAAAGGCAGTCCAGCCAGGTAGGCCGCGTCCAGATAGTCTTCCAGGGCGGGGATGGCGTCCTCGACGCGCTGCCCGCGCAGATCGAGTTCCAGCCCCGGCGAGGCCGGTTTGGTCGCCACCTCAGCGGTGCTGGCCGCGGCGCTGCGCACACCGCCCGCCGCGCGTTTGCGCTTCTCGCGTTTGCTCTCGCCCTTGGAGCGCGCCGACAGATCGTCGAGTTTGGCGCGTAGCCGCAAACGTCCGACCATCACCTCCGCCTCGTCCGGGCCGATTTCGGCGATCTGCCCTTCGGCATTCAGCGAATTGACCCACACCAGGTCGCCCAGGCGGAATTGCGGCGTCTCTTCGTCGCGCAGCGTCTCGATCGTCTCTGGCACGAAGCGCGGTTCGGCTTCCAGCGCCTTGACCTCCCCCTCGATCTGCCGGATGATGTCGAGCGGCTGCCCTGCCGCGTTGAGGCGGCGGCGCAGTTGTCGGATTTCGGCCCGCAGTGCTTCGAGTTCCTGCTGTGCTTCCTCATGGGCCTGGGCCAGAATGGCGCGGCGCTCCTCCTCGATACCGTCCAGCCGCCCGCGCAACTCCGCCCGCAGTTCTTCCAGCGCCGCGAAGGAGCGCAGGCTCGCTTCGGCAGCGCGGCGCGTCTCCTCTCGCTTGCGGTGAATCTCATCCAGCAAGTCGTCGGCGAGCAGGTCTTCTTCGGTCATCAGGCCGCGCGCCCGCTCGATGATGCGCTGCGGCAAGCCCAAACGCTCGGCAATGGCCAGCGCATTGGAGCGCCCCGGCAGGCCGATCACCAGACGATAGGTCGGCGCGAGCGTCCGCAGGTCGAACTCCACGCTGGCGTTCTGCACTCCCGGCGTCTGATGACTGTAAATCTTCAGTTCCGGGTGATGCGTGGTGACCAGCGTGGTGATCCCCCGGCTCACCAGATCGTCGAGCAAGGCGCGCGCCAGGGCCGAACCTTCAGCGGGATCGGTGCCCGCCCCCAGTTCGTCCAGGATCACCAGCGAGTGCCGGTCGGCCTGCTCCAGGATGGTGATGATATGCGTCATGTGCGACGAGAAGGTCGAGAGCGACTGTTCGATGCTCTGCTCGTCGCCGATGTCGGCGAAGATGTCGCGGAAGACGGTCAGGCGCGATCCTTCTGCGACAGGCAGGTGCAACCCGCACTGGGCCATCAACGCCAGCAACCCCACTGTCTTCAGCGCGACGGTCTTGCCGCCGGTATTCGGCCCGGTGATGACCAGCACGTAGGTATCCTCGTCCATGGTCACGTCAATGGGCACCACCGTCTTGGGATCGAGTAGCGGATGGCGGGCGCTCAGCAGATGAATGGTGCTGCCAGGATGCGGCGGCGGTACATCGCGGAAGCCCACCAGTTCCGGCGCGACGGCGTCCAGCGCCTCGGCGTATTTGGCCCTGGCGAACGCCAGATCGAGCGCGGCGAGCGTTTCGACCGTGTGCACGATGTAGTCCGCCTCGTGCCCGACCAGCGTGCACAGGTCGCGCAGGATACGGCGAATCTCGTCTTCTTCGGCCAGTTGTAGCTCGCGCCAGGCGTTGTTCAGCTCGACCGTCGAGAGCGGCTCGATGAACAACGTCGCCCCGCTGCCGCTCTGATCGTGCACGATGCCGGGGATGCGCCCCTTGAATTCGGCCCGCAGGGGGATGACGTAACGCCCGTGCCGCTGTGTGATCAGCTTCTCCTGCAGGTAGGGAGCGTTGTTCGGATTCTGGATGATATGTTGCAGCTTGTCCTGCAGCCGGTCGAAGGCGATGCGCATCTCGCGGCGGATCGTCGCCAGCTTGGGGCTGGCCGTGTCGAGAATCTCGCCCGTCTCGTCGAGCACCCGGCTGATCTCGTGCTGCAGCGCCGTGCATTCCTCCAACCGGTCGGCGATGTCCGCCAGGCGCGGAAACTGATTACCCAGCCGCCCCAGAAAGCGGCGCAAGGTGGTGGCCTGGCGTAGCGTGGCGCGGATATCCAGCAGAGTCTGTGGTTCGAGAATCACGCCACGCGCCGCGGCCAGGGCGTCGGCGCGGACATCGCGCGCGCCCCCCACCCCAAGATGATCGTGCGTGCTCAGCAACAGCCGCGCCTCGCTGGTTTCCTGCTGACGCTGCCGGGCCTCATCCAGGTCGGGCGTCGGGGTCAGCGCCAGGGCCAGCTCGCGACTGGCCGAAAACGCCGTGTAGCGCGCCAGTTGTTCCAGAATTTTCGGCAGTTCAAGCGTCTGTGCCGATTTTTGGTTCATGATTACGTCCCGGTTCACTCAACAAAAAACGCCGTGGTCCGTCGTTGGCGACTTCCACGGCGATCGAAAATCCAAACCGTCATTCGGGCGCGCGCCTCGCCAGGCCCTCAGAAGGCACGCCCGGCACCGAGGCTCGCGACGCACGCGGAAGCCAGATGGCGCGTGAGGAGTATGACGCTGTTCACCGGGCGGCCTCCTTTCTGCATAGACTCAGCCAGCGATACCGCGCCCAGTATACGCGAAGCGGGCTGCGTTGACAAGGGCGCTTCAGCCGGGCGCATCCGGATTCCGGGAGCGGATTTACCGCAGAGGCGCAGAGGTCGCAGGGAAGAGCGCGGAGGATCTTCTTTGCGCTCTTTTTTTTCGGTTATCCAGCGGGCGTTTTGCTGGTGGGCTTGCGGGCGGTGATGCGCCCGCTAAACACCGGCAGGGCGCTGCCCCCGCAACATGCTTCGAGACCGGCTTCGTCCGCCCCGAATTGCCGTTCGACGCGCACCTCTACAAAGCCCGCCGCCTCCAACGCCGCGACGTACTCTGCCGCCGGCACCGCTCCGCCCACGCAACTGGCCCAGCTTTGCAAGTCTGCGCGCACCGACTCCGGCAGAGGGCGCTCGGCCAGAATGTCGCTGACGCTCAGCCGCCCGCCTGGTTTGAGCACGCGGAATGCTTCGCGGAAGACGGCGGGTTTGTCGGGACTGAGGTTGATCACGCAGTTGGAGATGATCACATCTACGCTGGCATCGGCTACGGGCAAATGCTCGATCTCCCCTAGCCGGAACTCCACGTTGTCCATTCCCAGCCGACGTGCATTGGCACGCGCTTTGTCGAGCATGTCTGGCGTCATATCCACACCGATCACGCGACCGGTCGGCCCCACGCGCTGCGCTGCCAGAAAGCAATCCAGCCCCGCGCCGGAGCCAAGGTCGAGCACCGTCTGGCCGGGTTCCAGATTGGCCAGGGCGATGGGATCGCCGCAGCCCAGCGATAGGCCGGCGATGTCAGCGGGCAGATCAGCGACGCCGGGTGTCTCGTAAAACGTGACGCTGGCCGGTGCGCTGTCCGGCTTTCCGCAGCAAGACGAAGCCGGGCGTTCGGCAGCGCGCGCCCCATAGTACGCCCGCACGGCAGCGCGAATGGCGGCCACATCTTCGGGATCGGTAGGCGAGGTCATGAGATACGCTCCTGATGATATAGACATATGCGCATATATCAATGCGAAAGGCAAAAAAAAAGAGAGGCGACGCCCTCAGCGATCGCTCTGCTCCACCACCTGCAACGGATAGCCAGGCGCGAAGTCCTCCGCTACCTGGCAACAGCCAGCCACTATTCGCTCGCGATTGAGGGTGTAGAGCACCTGCTTGCCGCGTCGCTCGCTGCGCACCAACCCGGCCCGCCTGAGCACGGCCAGATGGTGCGACACCGTCGGCTGCGAGACGTTGAGCGCGTTGACAATGTCGCTCACGCTCAGTTGCTGGCAACAGCACAGGGCCATGATCTTCTGCCGCGTTTCGTCCGCCAGCGCCCTGGCAAATTCTACCGTGTCCATCAATTCGTCTATCATATTGACGATCGTCTATGCGAGAATATAGCAGAGGGCCATGTTCCTGTCAACCTCAAGTCCTTGCCCGATCGCAGGGTGCGTTCCACGTTCGGGGCAAGAAGTCTTGAACCGCAAAGACGCAGAGGACGCAGAGGGAAAAGATAGAGCATCTCTGAGTTTCTCTCCGCGCCCTCGGCGTCTCGGCGGTGAGTCCTGCCCTCAAGAGAGATACTCCCAGATCGCAAACCCAGCCTGACCAACCCGCCGCGAATGCGCTATAATCGTCTTGGCGTACACAACAGATCACCAAGGGGCGTAAGGTGTCCGTTCGACAACCTGTTTATCCGTTTACTGCGATCGTCGGGCAAGAGCGCATGAAACGTGCGCTCATCCTCAATGCGGTCAACCCCAGCATCGGCGGTGTCCTGATTCGCGGAGAGCGCGGCACGGCCAAGTCCACCGCGGCGCGCGCTCTGGCGGCTTTGTTGCCGGAGATCGAGGTAGTGGCCGACTGCCGTTTTAGCTGCGACCCGCGCCACCCGGAATGGTTGTGCGACGAATGCCGCGAGCGCGTGGCGCGGGGAGAAGAATTGCCCGTCAAGCGGCGGCGCACGCGCCTGGTGGACCTGCCAGTCAGCGCCACCGAAGACCGCGTAGTGGGCACGCTCGACATCGAGCAGGCCATCCAGAAGGGCGAGCGTCGCTTCGAACCCGGCGTGTTGGCCGCTGCCAACCGGGGTATCCTCTATGTGGACGAAGTGAATCTGCTCGACGATCATGTCGTAGACCTGCTGTTGGACTCGGCGGCCATGGGCGTCAATGTGGTGGAGCGCGAGGGGATCAGCTTCCAGCATCCGGCGCGCTTCATCCTGGTGGGCACCATGAACCCCGAAGAAGGCGAGTTGCGCCCGCAGTTGCTCGATCGCTTCGCCCTTTCGGTGGACGTAGCTGGCCTGGCGCGTCCCGAAGACCGCATGGCCATCCTCGAACGGCACATCGCCTTCGACGCCGATCCGGTTGCCTTTCGGCGGGCGTGGCAGGCCCAGGAAGACGAGCTTTCCGAACAGATCGAGGCCGCGCGGCAGATCGTGGACAATGTGCACTATTCGCGCCGCGACCTGTTCGTCATCGCCAATCTCACAGCGGGGTTGGGCGTAGATGGTCACCGCGCTGATCTGGTCATCCTCAAAGCAGCCCGCGCACATGCTGCCTTCGAGCGCCGTCAGCAGGTGACCGACCGTGACATCCTGCTCGCTGCCGAACTGGCCCTGCCCCATCGCCTCAAGCGCGGCCCCTTCACCGAAGCCAAGCTGTACGAAGGGGAACTGGAGAATCGTCTGGAGCAGATCGCCGAAGAGTACTCCGACGAACCCGCTGATTTGCGCAGTGACGTTCCGGACCCGGCGAGTGCGGAAAAAAAAGTGAGGCGCTGACCGAGCCTGCCGGTCAGCCTGAGGAAGACATCACCCATAAACCGCCGGAGCCAGGGCCGCAGGACGTCTTCCGGCAATCGCTGGAAGCGCGCTGGTGGGAAGGTGGAAAGAAAGTCGAACCGGGCGAGGAATTCGTCGCCCGCCGGCTCGATACGCCACTGGATCGGTTGACGCGCAAGGTGCGTGGGCGGCGCAGCCGTACCCGCACCGAGCGCAAGAACGGGCGTTACATTCAGGCGCGCCCCGCTGGTGACCGCACCGACGACATCGCCTTCGATGCGACGCTGCGCGCTGCCGCCCCCTTCCAGCTACGCCGGGCGCAGGAACGCCGCTCCAATCGCCTGGCCTACGCCATCCACAAAGAAGACCTGCAGCGCAAGGTGCGCGTGCGCAAGTCGGCCAACCTGATCCTCTTCGTGGTAGATGCAAGCTGGAGCATGGCCGTCGCCGAGCGCATGAACGCTACCAAGGGCGCTATCATGTCGCTGCTGACGGATGCCTATCAGCGCCGCGACCGCGTGGGATTGATCGTCTTCCAGAAAGACCGCGCCCAACTGGTGTTGCCCCCCACCAATTCAGTCACGCTGGCCAAGAAGGCCCTGGCCGATATCCCCGTCGGCGGCAAGACGCCGCTTTCTGCTGGTTTGTACCTGGCCTTCCAGGTCTTCCAGCAGCAGAAGCTGGCCCATCCGGATGTGATGCCGCTGATGATCCTGCTCACCGACGGCGCGGGCAACGTCTCCATGACCGATCTGCCCCCGCAGGAAGAAGCGCATCGCATCGCCGAACTGTTCCGCGAGGCCGAAATCCGCAACGTAACCATCAACATGGAACACGCGGCCTTCGACCAGGGGCTGGCGCAGGAACTGGCCGAGCACCTGGGCGGCCCCTGTTACACCCTGGCCGAGCTGCACGCCGAATCACTCTACGAGGCGGTGAAACAGGAACTCGACCAGTGAGCCAGGCCACGGCACGCCATCAGGCCGGGCGGGGACGGGCGGTCACGCGCGCCAGCGCTGCGTCAATGCGGGCCAACTGATCAGCGGGCGCGTCGGCGCGGAAACGCAGGATCACATAGGCGCGCTGCAGCGGGTCGCAAAAGGAATACTGGCCCGTGTCCGGACGTTTCAGCAGCCCCAGGTCAAGCAGTTTCTTGAGCGTGTGATCGATCTCCCTGTCTTCCCCGCTCCACGCGGTCAGATATTCCTGGATGCGCGCCCGTGCGATCGGCTCCTCCGGAGCCGCAGCGATGATATAGGCGACCTGCACGGCGCGTTCCGTCGCTTTGATCTGGTCGTAGGTCTCAATCAGCGTCGGCGGTGAGTTGCGAATCGCCTCGCGGATAGCCGCTGGCACGTCGCTGGCGCGGATCGTCCAGTCGTGCCGCTGCCTGTTGCGGGCCTGCGCCACATACGCCCGCACGATTCCCTCGCACAGGCGGTGTGTGTAGAAGGGGAAGTTGGCCGAGTAGCGCACGATCTGTTCGACCGCCTCCGGCTCGTACTTCAGGCGCAGCGCCGCAAAGCCGTTCACGGCGATCTGCCGAATTTGCTCGTCAGTCAGGCGTGGCACATGAATCGCTGTCAGGTTGCGCTCGATGGAGGGGTGCACCCTGATCAGGTCGTGTGTGCTGTCGCCAATGCCAACCACAATCAGCGTAACGGCCAGTTGATTGTCCGAAATTTTCTTGATCAGTTCGGGGAAGAAACGGCGTGTCTCCGCATCGGTGATGCGCTCGTAATCGTCCAGAATGATCAGGGCGCGTTTGCCTTTCAGATGATCTACGACCACCTGCGGACTAAGCAGTGGCTCTACCAATGGTTTGGCAGCAGTGGTGGTTTCTGTGTGGGATTTGTCTTCCAGTTCCGCCACGTAGAGATTTACGCGCGATTTCTCGCCAGAGGTGGAAGTCGTCTGCACTTTGGTCACGATCTTCTCCACCCCCAGGCGGGGCAAGATCGCCCCCAGAATATGCTGATAGGTATCGCTCTCGCTCACCGAATAGTAGGTCGGAGTGATGCCCTGCAGCGAAGGCAACTCCTTGCACAGCTTTTCTGAGGCCAACTGCGCCAGTGAAGTCTTGCCCACCCCCCGCTCGCCGTAGATGACAACAGCCGACCCCAGATGATACAGCGCGCCGCGTATATCCTCGATCAGGTCATCGCGCCCCTGCAGGAAGCGAATCTCTCGCACCGGCGAGCGCGGCGTGAAGACCAGCGGCAGGTCACGCTCGATCAGATCGCGCACCGACGTTGGCTTGATCGGCGGTTCAGGCAACGCCAGCTTTGGCTTCAGCGCGGGCGCACGACGAAAACGGTACTTCAGCCTGGCCCACCGTTTCCGCGCCGCTCGCAAGAACAGGTGCACCGATCCCACTTGTCCCTTCTCTCCCCTCATTTTCACCTCTACCGCTGCACCGGCGGGCCGGTGCAAGGCTATTATATGCGGGGAAGCCATCAGGCGAAAATGACCGAAGGGACAGATAGACGACTCGCCTCGCCGGACGTATAATCGCCTGCCGTGTGACGACTGCGCGTGCCCATCCCAGGAGCGCCCATGAAACTGACTATACCGATCTCCCGCCGCGCCGGCGTGATGCTGGTGCTGACCGGGGCATTCTGCTTCAGCCTGGCCATTCCCTTCACCCGCTGGACAGATGGCCTGAGCACGGCTTCTATCGCCTTCTTTCGGGCGCTGTTTGGGTTCCTGTTCCTGTGTACTCTGGCGGGGATCGCGCGCCAACCGCTACGTCCGGCGCTGCGCCGCGCGACCCTACGCACGCTGATCGCGCTGGGGCTGGCCGTCAGCGCCACCGTGATGCTCTACACCTACGCCGTTCAACACACCACCGCCGCCAACGCCGCCCTGCTAGTCAACTCTGCGCCGCTCTACGTGGCTTTGCTGGCACCGCCTCTCCTGCGCGAACCGCGTCCCCGCTACACCTGGCACAGCCTGGCTCTGGCAGGGCTGGGCATGGTGTGCATCGCCAATCCGGCACAGCTCGACCTTCGCTCAGACGAGATGAGCGGGATCGTGGCCGCTGCGTTTTCCGGGCTGGGCTACGGCACGGTGATGATGATCAGCCGCTCGCTGCGCGGGCGGGTGAACGGCCTTACGCAAAACCTGTGGTCGAACGGCATGATCGTGCTGGTGCTGCTCCCCTGGGCCTTGCGCGCGCCGGCACAGACCGTCTTGGAAAACCTGCCGGTGCTGATCCCACTGGGCATCTTTTCGCTGGGCATGTCCTACCTGCTCTACTTCCTGGGGCTGCAACGCATCAGCGCGCAGCAGGTGAGTGTGGTGTCGCTGGCCGAGCCGGTCTTCGGCGTGCTGATGGGCCTGATCTTCTTCGCCGAGGTGCCCAGCGCTCTCGGTTGGCTGGGCGCGGCCCTGATCCTGAGCAGCATCGTGCTGATCACGCGCTGAGAGGTCTTTAGAGGCTGTTATGAACTTTTGCGCAGTATTTTCCCCTCACCCCTGAATCCCCTCTCTATACAACAGCAAGGCGGGGAGAGGGGGCCGAGGGATGAGGGGTGAAAAGCGCATAACACGCTCTGGTTTGGGGCAGAATTCACCACAGAGAGCACGGAGGCCACAGAGCAAGCCACAGAGTTTTGAGTTCTTTCTCCTCTGCGCCCTCGGCGTCTCTGCGGTTCAAGACCAGTGCCCCAAAACTGAAATGGACCCCATGGGGGACGAGAGAACCGGTGAAGGCGACTGCAGCAGTCCGCCTGTGTGACGTCCCGGACGGGTAGCGCGATGCCGGCGTCCTTCATTACCGGCGGCGCGCGGCATCACGGTGTGTACCAGGGGGTCGGCGGGAATGGTCAAAGACTACAGGGCCTCTGCTTTTTTACGGAATTTTCATGGCGCTTTAATTCTATCTTGATATGATAGGGGTATGTGATAGCGGGGGGCCTCCCCATCTAGAGAGATCGGCGAATTCAGAGCCAATCCTGCTTCCCGATCAGTCGGAAACCCACCCCATGTACTTCTCAAGGAAAACCTCTCTCTTGATCATCGCCCTGCTCGCAGGGCTTATCGTGTTGCTTGTCGTTGCTTCCAATGTCTTCGTCGCGCATAACCTGTCCAGCCTGGAACAAGTGCACGCCCGCCAGCATCAGCGCAGCATCAAGCACCTTTACGAGAACGAAGTAGGGGCGCTGGCAGCGCTGGCCACCGACTGGGCGAACTGGGACGATACGTATCGCTTCATGGCCGAGGGCGATCAGGACTATCTCGCTTCCAATTACACCGTCGGGACTTTCCAAACATTGAACCTGAGCCTGGTCGTACTCGGCAATCTCGAGGGGCGAGTGATTTTCTCCATGGCGTACGACGCGCAGGCGGAGCGTAAGACCGCTCCGCCTCCATCGCTGCAAGCGGGCGCGCTCGCGCCACTATTGGAGGCGCAACGTTCAGAGGCCGGACTGCTCAACCTGCCCGAAGGGCCATTGCTGTTCGCCGCCGAGCCGATCCTCACCAGCGCGCGTACCGGCCCGCCGCGAGGCGTCTTGCTGTTCGGGCGCTGGCTGGACGACGAGCAGCTTTCCTACTTTGAAGAAGTCACGGGCGATCGAGTTGCGCTCTTTCCCTGGCAGGCCGATTCCTTGCCCGCCGATTTTGCCGAGGCGCGCGCACATCTCGCGGACGACCAGAGCGCCGTGGTGCGCACGCTCAACGCCGACGAGATCGCGGTCTATACAGTGCTGCCCGATGTGTACGGCAATCCGGCGGTCATCCTGCGCACGCTTATCGAGCGCGATATCTACCAGCACGGCCTGGCCAGCCGTATGCTCTTCACCGCCTTGCTGATCGTGTTTGGAGGCGTGACGGGGCTGGTCATCATCATGCTGGTGCGGCAGATGCAGGAACAAGGACAGGAACTCAGCGACATCCTCAACAGCAGCGCCGACCCGATCGCCGTGTTATCTCCCGACGGTACCATCCAGAACGTCAACACGGCGTTCGAGGCGACCTGTGGGGTGGGACGGCGCTCGCTCTTCGACCTGATCTGTCCGGAGCATTCCGACCACAAGCAGGCGTTACAGGAGGGGCTGTCGCGGGCTGCGGCGCTACAGGCCACGCGGCGCGTGCCAGAAGTGACATTTCAGTGCCGGTCTGCGACGCGCGAGCAGGCAGACTTTGAGGTAGTGTTTTCGCCCGTGCGGAGTCGTCTCAGACGCTCGCCGCGCCTCATCGCCACGCTGCACGATCTGACGCCGCAGAAGCAGGCAGAAGCGCATCTGCGCAACGCCCTGAACCGTGAGATAGAGATCAATCGGCTGAAGACGCAATTTCTGTCCATGGCCTCGCACGAGTTCGGCACGCCGCTAGCCGTTATCATGACCTCTGCGGATATCCTCGAACGCTATTGGCAGCGCCAGACGGAGGAAGAACGCCAAAAACGCTTCTCCCAGATCAGACTCGCCGTCCAGACGATGCGTCAGATCACGGACGATCTGCTGGCGCACCTCCGGACGGAAACAGGCGCGCTGGAAGTTCGCCCGGAGCCGACAGACATTTACGCGCTGTGCGAACGCCTGGTGAGGGAATTCTCGTTGTCCCAGGAAAAAGACGTGTCCATCACTTTCCAGGGGTCGCCCTCACCGCTGATGATCCAGGCCGATCCCAATCTGATCGCGTTGATCGTGCGCAATCTGCTCTCCAACGCCGTGAAGTATTCCCCTGCGGGCAAGGCGGTGACGCTGAGCATCGCTCAGGACGCCGGGTACATCACCCTTACCGTGCGCGACGAGGGCATGGGCATCCCGTTAGACGAACAGTCGCACCTGTTCACCCCCTTCTTCCGGGCCAGCAACGTAGGCCGGATTCCTGGCAGTGGTTTAGGGCTGTCCATCGTCAAGAAGGCGGTCGAGCTACAGGGCGGGTCGATCGGCTTTGAGAGCGTGCCTGGCCAGGGCACGACCTTCCGGGTGACACTGCCGCATAGCGCGCCGGTGGTTGTTCCAAGAAACGGACACGCACAAGCTTTGCCGGTGGCCCCTCAGAACTGAGAGCGCTTGCTGAGATCGCGGTGTTTCGCCCTCCGGCCAGTCACAGGTCGGAGGGCATTTATCTCCGCTCAATCGCCGCCCTGATCTGCGCCGCCAGGTCGCGCACGGCGGGCACACCTGCTGCGCCCGCCCGCACCAGCGCACTGCCGACGATGAACCCCTCGGCCAGGCCATTCATGGCGCGCGCCTGCTCCGGCCCGCTGATGCCAAAGCCCACCACGCGCGGGCAATCGGTCTGCGCGCGGATACGCGCCAGGAAGTCGCCCAGGCCGGGCGGCAGGGCCGCGCGCGCGCCGGTCACGCCGGTCACCGAGACGACGTAGATAAAGCCGCGCGTCCGTTCGGCCACCAGGCGGATGCGCGCGTCGGTGCTGGTAGGGGCCAGGAAGAAGATCAGCGCCAGCCCTTCGCGGGCGCAGGCCCCGGCGAAAAGGCCGGCTTCTTCGGGCGGCAGGTCGGGGATGATCAGGCCATCGGCACCGGCGGCGCGCGCGTCGCGGGCGAAGGCGTCTGGTCCGTAGGCCAGCAGGGGATTGAGATAGCCCATCAGCAGCATCGGCTGTTCCACGCCACGCGCCCGCAGTTCGCGCACCGCCTCCAGGCAACGCCGGACGGTGACGCCATTGCGCAGCGCGACCTGCGTTGCCGCCTGAATGGTCGGGCCGTCGGCCAGCGGATCGCTGAAGGGGATGCCGATCTCGAAGCCGTCTACACCTGCTGCGGCCATCGCCTGAATCGTCTCCAGCGACGCCTCTACCGTCGGATAGCCGATGGGGTAGTAGGGCAGGAACGCCGCGCGCCCTTCGGCGCGGGTGCGGGCGAACATGGCAGCGAGGGCGTCCAGGCCGGTTTGCGTGCGGATAATCTGACTCATGCGTCGCCTCCCAGCGCGTTGATGACCGTGTCCAGGTCTTTGTCGCCGCGCCCGGACAGATTGACCAGCAGGATGGCATCGCGGGGCATGGTCGGCGCGCGCCTGACCACTTCGGCGATGGCATGCGCGCTCTCCAGGGCGGGGATAATGCCCTCTAGCTGGCAGAGCAGTTGAAAGGCGGCGAGCGCCTCGTCGTCGGTGGCGACGGTGTAGTGTGCCCGTTCGGTCTGTCGCAGGTAAGCGTGTTCCGGCCCCACCGAAGCATAGTCCAGGCCGGCGGAGATGCTATGCGTCTCGGTGATCTGCCCGTCGGGGTCCTGCAGGACGAAGGAGCGCGTGCCATGCAACACGCCGGGCCGTCCGCGCGCCGGATCGGCGAAGCGTGCCGCGTGCTCACCGCTGGCGATACCCCTTCCCCCTGCCTCGACGCCGATCAGGTCTACGTCCTCGTCGTCGCGGAAGGCGTGGAACAGGCCAATGGCGTTGCTGCCGCCGCCGACACAGGCGATGCAGGCGTCGGGCAGCCGCCCAGCCTGAGCGAGAATCTGGGCGCGGGCCTCGATCCCGATCACGCTCTGGAACTCGCGCACGATCAAGGGGTATGGGTGTGGGCCGAGCGCCGAGCCGAGCAGGTAGTGCGTGGTGGTGACGTTGGTCACCCAGTCGCGGATGGCTTCGTTGATGGCGTCCTTGAGCGTGCGGCTGCCGCTTTCGACGGGGATCACTTCTGCGCCGAGCAGCTTCATGCGGAAAACATTGGGACGCTGACGGGCCATGTCCACGCTGCCCATGTAGACATGACACTCCAGGCCCAGCAGGGCGCAGACGGTCGCCGTCGCCACGCCATGCTGACCCGCGCCCGTCTCGGCGACGATACGTCGTTTGCCCATGCGCTCGGCGAGCAGCGCCTGGCCGAGGGCGTTGTTGATCTTATGCGCGCCGGTGTGCGCCAGGTCTTCGCGCTTGAGGTAGATGCGCGCCCCGCCCAGGTAATCGCTGAGGCGGGCGGCGTAGGTGAGCGGCGTCGGGCGACCGGTATAGGTCGCCTGTAGGCTGGCGAAGCGGCGTTGGAACTCCGGATCACGACGGGCGTTCTCGAAGGCGTCCGTCAGTTCGTCCAGCGCGGGGACGAGCGTCTCCGGCACAAAGCGCCCGCCGAACTCGCCGAAGTAGCCGCGCTCGTCGGGCAGGGCAAGGGTTGTGTTCGTAGAAGGCAGGGCCATGGTTCACTCCTGATCGGCTGATTTCATCGCCGCGATGAAGGCACGGACGCGCTCAAAGTCTTTGACGCCGGGGGCGCGCTCGACGCCGCTGGCCACATCGACACCCCAGGGCCGGATGGCCTGTACCCGCTGTGCCACGTTCTCCGGCGTCAGTCCGCCAGCGAGCATGAGGCGCGGCGCAACGGCCATCACAGCGCGGGCCACGTCTTCACCCGCCTGCTCACCGGTGCCGCCGTAAAGCTGCGGGTGATAGGCATCCACCAGCAGGGCGGGCAGCCGCTCGTCGTGAGGAGCGTGGGCCGCGAATGGCTGCGCTGCTGCCCGCGCTTCGGCGAGATCGCGAGGACGCAGGGCCTTGAAAGCGCGCCCGTCCAGCGCGGCGAGCGTCTCCGGCGGCTCGTCCCCGCTGAGTTGCGCCGCATCCAGTCCCACTTCGGCGAGGACAGAGGCGATGGTGAAGGCATCGGCGTTGACAAAGACGCCTACCAGGAGCGGGCAGGCCGTCCCCAGGATGCCGCGCAGCCCCGCGACGAGCGCGCGCGCTTTCTCCGGCGCAAGGTAGCGCGGGCTGGGCGGGTAGAAGTTCAGGCCGAGCAGGTCGGCCCCCGCTTCGGCGCAGCGCAAGGCGTCGTCGAGGGTTGTCACGCCGCAAATCTTGATGCGCGTCATCGGGACACCTCGCGCGGCTGACTGCTCAGTTCGCGGACGCGCGCGGTGATATCGGGCGCAGTGACCAGCGCCTCGCCGACCAGCACGGCGCGTGCGCCCGCCGCGCCCATGCGGCGCACGTCCGCGCCGGTGAAAATACCGCTTTCGGCGACGAGCGTCGCCTCCGGTGGCACCAGGCAGGCCAGGCGCTCGGTCGTGGCCAGGTCAACGGCGAAGGTGCGCAGATCGCGGTTGTTGACGCCGATCAGCGGCGCGCCGAGCGCCAATGTGCGCTCAAGCTCGCCCTCGTCGTGCACTTCGACCAGCGCCGCCATGCCCAGTTCGACGATCAGCGCGTGCAGGTCGGCCAGGCGGGCGTCGTCCAGCGCGGCGGCGATGAGCAGTACGGCGTCCGCGCCCGCAGCGCGCGCCTCGTAGACCTGATAGGGATCGAGCACGAAATCTTTGCGCAGGACGGGGACGCTCACCGCCGCGCGGACGGCGGTCAGGTGAGCCAGGTCGCCGCCGAAGAAGCGTTCGTCGGTGAGCACGGAGATGGCCGCCGCGCCATTGGCGGCATAGGTCGTCGCCAGGGTGAGCGGATCGAAGTCGGCGATCAGCACACCGCGCGAGGGCGAGGCCCGCTTGATCTCGGCGATCAGCGCGACGGTATCGCGGCGCACGGCGGCCCGCATGTCGCGCGGCGGGGACGCTTCCCGCGCCGCCGCGATCACCGCCGCCGCGCTCGCGCGGGCCTTGCGCGCCGCGATCTCCTCCACCTTGTGGGCCAGGATGCGGTCCAGCACGGTCTGAGTGCGCACGAAG